>MDTC01207800.1_pt1 | contig 19201 bp, 15 predicted proteins | sample 811181 | NCBI WGS metagenome assembly MDTC01 (sample SAMN05326644, study PRJNA326480) | marine metagenome | isolation source: seawater | place: Pacific Ocean: North | collected 2011
AATTAAGGATCGGTTCAAATGTTATCTCACTCTCTTCACTCGGTTGAAACGGTGTATTTATAGTTAATGGATTATAATCATTTCCAGTTATCCTTTGGCCGGGACGTAATAATTGTTTTTGTTCTTCTAATAGTTTATATAAATCGCTAAATTGATTGTCTTCAAACCCGTTTTGATCTCCAACATATTCTATTTCTAATTCATAAAATTCTGGTTGAGATAAAATATCTGCCTCACGAAATCTTTTTTTAAGATTATATTTTCCTTTATTTTTCCTGGTTGACTTAACAACTGTTAAATCGATACGGAAAATTTTATCTTGTGTTAAGAAACTAAACCGTTTTTTATACCGGAAATGTTTTTTAGATGTTTCATGTTGTTTCAAAAATTGGATTATTTTTGCGTCACCCGTAGATAAAACAAATTCATCTTTCAATGTCATCCGTAAATTATAATCATTATCCTTGATGGTTTCAAACTTGGTTCCATCTTTGGATGTATGGGGTTTTTTAATCAAATACTGAATATGATCTTCAATTCCTTCCAGCGAATCTGTTTTACAATATTGTTTGATAAAATCAATCCCCTGAATACTACAACGGATATTTGATATCATATCTTGTTTAAACTCTTGCCGTATATCTAGAGTTGAAACCTCATCAATCAGTTGATAATCTGTTTTACATAATTCAAGTAATCTCATAAATTCACTTCTATGTATCGGATTTTTGTGTTCATTAACACCAAAAATAACTTCTAATTCAACATCTTTATTTGTAATCGTTTCTATAATGTGAGACAAAGAATTATCTTTATTCCCTCTAAATAATTCCATTATATTAACAAAGTATTATTTTTTTTAAATATCTTCTTGAATAAGTTTCAATTTTAATTCTTCATACAAATCTTTTTTCCGTTTCTTTTTTGTTCCCTGTTTCAATTCAATATGATTGTCAGTTGCCATAGTTTCTAATTCAGATAACTTATAGGTTTGTATTCCTTTCAAAGTAGATTTATATATCTGATTCGTTTGTATATCCATTTTTAAAAATGTTTGTAAATCTGAAATTGGAGAATACATAATATGATCTCCCTTGGTTGTCTCTAGATACCATTTTCCATTATCATAGACTGTTATAAAGGTTGGATAATTACGGATACCTGTTTTATAATATTTATCAGTTTCTTTATTTTTAATTACACAATTTGTTTTATAATGATGATTTAAATATAAAATCGTTGATAGAAAATTATCACCCAAAAGTCCATTCTGAATCATTTGCTTCGATACTAATTTTTGTTGAATATCATCCATATGAATATCTGAAGCTAATTTCATTCTCATATCCATTATAAATTGAGATTTTTGATTTTGTTCTAAAATTGTATATTCTATTTCATTCTGCTGAAGGAATACCTCAAATAAAGATGTATAAAAAGTTTCATTTTGTGAAGGTATTTCTTTTTCCCCTTCTATAAATGAACTTTTCTTAATTTTATCAGTATATTGATTATGTTTATCTGAAAATGTCCGTATAAAATCCATCTGTAATATGTTTATACAAACTATACTTAAATATCAATTTTATAAAAAATAATTACTTGAATATCTTAATATTTTTTTATCTTCTTCAGAAAATGTTTCTATCGGAATTGTATATGTTTGTTTTATTATCTTAGATACATATATCGGTTCTGATATATTATCCATATCCGATTTCTTATAATTCCCTCTATTAGTATCCCCATATATATTTAAGATATTATTAATAAAAAAAGGATATATTTGTTCAATAATATCATCAGGGACAACCGTTAAATTAAGGAAAATGCCGTTTGTATTTTCTGTATATTTACAATTATTTTGTTCCAATATATGAATAATATTTGTATAATCACAAATAAATTCATTATTTTTAAAAATAATTTCTCGTTTTTTATCTATTTCACTTTTCATTATGTTATATTCGGGATATAATTCTTATTTTATGAACTTATCAAATGGGTTTTCCAACTATCTGAATCTTTTCTGATTGATATTTAATACGGCTGCCAACGATTTCAATTTGAATGGTTTGTCCTTTATTTAAATCATCTATATTCCATCGTGTTCCTTCAAAATACTCTTTCGGAATAATAATAATGACAGGACTGTCCTCTTCCGTATCTTCTTTCTTTAATTTAATAAATGCGATCGCTCCCATTTTATTTATATTGGAAATAAATGCTTCATAAACATCACCTTTACAAGGAGTGATAATCTTTGCTTTATAAGTAATAATATATTGTATTCCACTTGCTTTGTTATGTGTAACAACTCTTCCTGGTGAACGTTTGATAATTTCAATACTATCTTTAATGATATATCCATCTTCATAACAAACTCCTTCTACCATACCTTTTAATTTTTGTTTGACTACATTACTAATATCTTTGTGTAATTCTGATGGTGATATCGTAAGGTTCGTTTTCAATATTTGTTCGCTACTATAAGAAGTCATATTATACTTTATTATAGAAAACTTTTAATTATTATTATTTCAATTTTGTTAAATAAGTTTGAGTAAAAATAAATCATAGGATAAATAATAAGTTTTATTCTGAGTATCTTCATGATAGGATCGTAACAACATTTCTAATAATAAACATAAGAATAATTTTGAATTATATTTTTTCTGATTAGTTTCATCAATTTGAGATTCATATACTGAATATTCATCAGGGAATAATGCTTGAATGACTTTTTTAATATTATCATGATGAGCTTCATTATTCATTATTAAACCTGGGATCTTATTTTTGACACGTTTATTATCTGTTACCTTCAACATGTGTTTTTTATCTTTGGATGTAAAAGAAAATCCCCAAAACTTATGTGTTTGAGTAAATAAAGGAATTGTATCCTTTTGTTTGAGAAAGTTTTTTGTTAAAGATAATAATATTATTTTTCCTGTTTCCATCTCACTAATATGTTTCCATTCATCTTGATAAATATAATAATCAAAATTATCCATGATTGTATCTAATTCTTTTCCTTTGTTTGATTGTAATGTATCACTATTACATATGAAAAACCCAACAATTTCATATTTTTCATCATTACCAATGTAATACTGTTGTTTATGTTTCTTAATTAAATTATAACGGAAATAGTATAGAATATGTTTTTGAAGTTCATCTTTATTTCTGAATAATCTGACTAATTCTTCACGAAAAGGGACTTCTTGATTATAATTTAATTTAACAACAGGGACTTTCTTTTGAAGAATATGTTTTAATAATTTAGTTTTATCTCTATAAGATAATGTATCCAAAATATGAGATAATATAACCTTTACATCCAGATGAATTATAGAATGAAAATTATAGGATTTTTTCTGGAATATAAATGTAGTTTTCTGTTTATCAGAAACATCTATTAGACAAATCTCTTTGTAAAGTTCATTGATTGATTTATCAACTTTCACTAATTCTTGTTTCGGCATAATTTTTGGGAAGATATCTTCTAATGAATAAGTTTGATTGATAAATGGAGATTCTATAGTCTGTCTGTAATAGAGTGGTAATACTTCATCTGTATTATTTTTGGGTTGAAATAGATAAAAAGGATGTTTCTTGAGAAGATATCCTTCCATTCCTATATCATTCCAAATAGATAGTTTATTTTGTATCATATCGCTGATTGCTAAATAAATTACTCTTTGGTTACAATCAATAATATCTGTGATTGATTTTTCAAGTTCATTCAGAGTATAAAAATTATTCATTGAAAATAATTCAGTAATAATCGTTTGGATTGTTTTTATCATACGTTTCGAGTTTTCAATTGAAAATGTATCAAAATTAACATTTTTAATTGTAAAGTTTCCTCCTCCACAAGAATAATTACAATTTTTTTGATAAGAACATAATTTACTAAAAGGTTTATCACTTACATCATAATTATCAATCATAACTCCTCGACTTGTTAGTAATTGTCTAGATTGAACATTTTTTTTATGGATCACATTGCTTCCTTTGTTTAGGTAACAATCAATCGCATTCTCTTTTAGAATACTTTCTATATTTCCAATCGATTTTGCTTTTTTTTCAGCTAAACGATATGTTTCGATATCAATAGTTTCATAATCTTTTTGGATATATCCAACATGATGATATACAGTAACATTTCTTTCTTCTTTTGGTAATTCTTTATGAGAACATCTACGGATCCCTCTACCAATAATTTGTTCTAAACGAAATAAATGAAACCATGGTTCTAAAATATGTATTTCACGTATATTTTTAAGATCTAATCCTTCACTTGCAACTACATTTCCTAATATAATCTTAATTGTATCACCATATTTATTTTTATCTGAAACTAATGCTTTAATTTCAGATTGATTATTCGGAGATAATTCCATATCACCTGATAATATAATATATTTCGCTTGATTAGATTCACTTGTCCGTTTACCCGAGCTGTCAATCGGTTGTTCTCGCAGAGATTTACCACCAGGCTTCCACTGAGGATAATCCCATAAATCTTTCCCATTATATTTTCCATATCCAGCATGTTCCAAGGCGAGTGCTAATGGAACTAAACCAGATGATAAATATTCAGAATAAATAAATACAATTCCTTTTGATTTTTGTATTCCTGATACAATATTTTTTATCTTCCCCGAATAAAGACCAATCGCTTTTCTATGAAAACATGGAATGGGAAATTCTTTTAAATAATCATCTTTATATTTATATTTTCTACCCTTATTTTTGACCGAGTATTCCATAATTCTCCGCAATCCAGTATCCCCATACATTTCTTTTGGAATAATTTTATCTTTTTGAATACCTCCCTTAATTAAACCCGAAACAGGATAAACCATATTTGATATTTGATTAGCTGTTCTCCGTTCCATAGGACTTATCTTTGTATCTCCTTTCATAGATTTCCTGTAAGACTCATATACTAGTTTTTGTATGCTCCCAAATTTTGTTTTATATAATTTAACTAATCGTTCATAATCAGGGATTGGTTTCCCCCATAAATCAAACTTACAGACCTCTTTTGGATTACATGAAGGGTCTAAATTATTATCAGGAAACAATCGTATTGGGAACGAAACTGGATTTTCTCCTCGTAAATAAGAGATATAACCACGACTTTTCTTATATAATAATTGTTTGCCATCATCAGTTAATTCTCCTTGTTTTGTAAATAAATCTCGGTCTCTAAGAGTTGGTCTATTATCATTTTTCAATAATAGATTTAACATCCATGTAATTTCTGTTGGTTGATTATATAAGGGTGTCGCAGATAATAATACTAACCGGAGATTTTTACTGTATTTAATAACTTTATATAAATTAATAAGGACATCTCTAGATACTGAATCATTTTCATCTCTTAAATTATGAGCTTCATCAATAATTAGTAATCTATCAGAAAAATAAGATTGAATAACTTGTTTTTCTTTTTTCATGATTTCATCTGAGGATAATTCCCGATTACCAATTGCTTGTTGTATCATTTTTGATACCATATTTGAAAACTTACCATATCCAAAAAATTCATAAAATTCTTTAATCATTTTTTTTGTTTTTTTCTCTTTCTTAAGGTCTGTATCATACATAACCGTATCTAAATTAGATACAAGAGAATGAAAACTATCACCCGTACATTGATTGGTTCCTTTTGTTGGATCATAGATTTGGTTCATCCATCCGGGTTTAATATTTTCAGATACTAAACAAAGTATTTTCTTATGTTTTCTACGATAAATATCACGGAAACTATTACTAATCGTGATGGCTGTACATGTTTTTCCAACACCAACACCATGAAATACCATAATGCCTTTGTAGGGTGTATTTTCATTCATAAAATTTCGAAGAAACTCTTGATGTTTACCGAGTTCGAATTCACTTGGAGAACAAGATTTATCTAAATTCTTTTCATCAAATATATTTTTTTGATGAAAAAATTCGGCCTTTTCAGATATTTTCTTAATGAAATCCGGTTCATTATAATCGGGATATGAATGAAAATCATTTGTCTCTTTAATTTCCATTTCATCAATAATTTCTTGAATAACAAACTTTTCTTTTTTTATATCTTTTATATGTCTATCTGTTTGATTAGAAAGATCATAATAGGATTGATATAGTTCATCTCTTTGTAATCCTTCATACTTCTTACGCAAGGTTTGTTTATTCATATAATATATGAATAGATATATTTTATTTAATACAAACAATTTCTTTGCGATTAGTAATGAAATCAAAAAATTGATTAACAATTTTTCGTTTATGATCATCATAATTTCGAATGAATGCATTACATTTTTCTCGTGATAACCATTGTATTGATTTAACTTCTGTATATTGATCTTTATTTTCCATATTTATCTCTAAATTACAATGGGTATGTATTTTCCCTACATAGTAAACATGTTTATAACGAACATCATTAATACCTGTATATTCCTCAATTAAAGGGACTATATTTGTAATTAATCTGTAATTTTCAGGTCCTATATTTGTTTCTTCTTGAAACTCTCTGATAGCACATTCTTTATTTGTTTCATTTGTATTCCTCCGACCTTTCGGTAGTTCCCACTCATTCGAAGAATAATTTTCAGGTGTTTCTTGTAATAAAAGTTTTAAATTAATTGTCTGTTTTTTATGGATAAATCCACCTTTGATCTGTTGAAAATTCCGTTTACTGATTGTATATTCTCTTTTTACTCTGGGATTGATAGTTTCTGTATGGATCCATAATCGTTTCCATAAAGTATCAAAATCGTAATCTAAAACTCGTTGTCTTTCTTCTTTTGAAAACCGACTCAATAATGTTTTAATATATTCAATATTATGAATGGATTTATATTTCCCACGTAAGAACTCAATATAAGATATGGAATCTTTTCTTTCTATCATTACTATTTGTATATTCTCTTTATCAGTATCATCATATAAGATAACACCATAACTTAGTATAGGATGTCTACAATCTCTGTATAAATGTCCAATATTCCCACAATTATTACAATAACGAACCTTTTCCATTTTATGTTTTTTCCTTCTTTTTTTAAATAATAGTAATTATAAATGGATCCACTAATTTGGGGACCTGGTGCCTGGACATTCCTTCATTCAGTTACACTTAATTATCCAAAACGACCCACCTATTTAGATAAACTAAGGTTTTCACAATTTTTTAATAATTTACAATATGCATTACCTTGCCCTACGTGTAGTTATCATTATCAACAAAATTTAAAGAAATATCCAATTCAATTAGATTCAAGAGATAAATTAGTTGCCTGGTTAGTAAAAATCCATAATGAAGTTAATAAGAAAAATGAGAAATCAGTATTCCCTCTCAGTGAATTTTATAAAAAATATCAAAGGATGTATTCGAATGAACCTCCATCGATCTATTCAGATTATTTACCCATCCTCCTAATTTTGATCATAGTAATTAGCATCTTATACTTTATGAAAAGAAAATATCTAAATCCTCCATTTTAATTTTTGTATCGTTTAATATTTTATTTTCTTTCATATTATATAAAATATGGGAAGACCTAAAAAAATCATAACTAAAAAGTTCTTATCTGATGAAGAAGTATCTAATCTAGAAGGAACATGGATTGATGAATCATTTATTAAAATACCAGTCGTTACAACAAATACAGATGTCTATTATGAAGATGAACTGGGTAACCAACATTTATTATTAAAATTTCGTAAAGGGTGTATATCTGGAAACTTATCTAGAATTGGTTGGTCTTCTTATAAGGATCTCGCAAAACCAAGTCGCGGAAGAGGTGCTTCTGCGGGTCCTATTGATACAGATGGGACCTACTGGAAAAAAAGAACGATTGTGAATACAAAAAAATGGTCTACTGGATATCTAAAACCGAATGGGGAAGTTTCTAAGATGAAAGTAAATAATCAAGTTGCTTCTAATCCCATCGGATTTTATGAATCATCGAAAAACTTTTGTAAATTACCTTGCCGTTTAACTCATTTTACAAGAACTAACTTTGATAAATATAAAGAAGGATTACCCTTTATTCAGAAAATAGATTCTATGTTCCAAAAATTAATTCCCGACGCTTACAAACTACAATATGATCGTGCGAATACGAAACCCCATTTAAAAATCCCTGGGACATCTTTTTCAACGATTACAATTAATCGGAACTTCCGAACAGCTATGCATAAAGATGCGGGAGATTTCAAAGATGGTTTTGGAAACTTAACTGTAATAAGAAGAGGAAGATATCATGGAGGATATACAGTCTTTCCTCAATTTGGTGTTGCTGTAGATGTAGATACAGGAGATTTCTTAGCTATGGATGTTCATCAATGGCATTCCAATACTCCGATTTATGAAACTGAACAAGATAAATTATTCAATAATAAATTAGATCCCGTATTCAAAGATAATCCTGAAGTTGGAACAGTTGGGATTTATAATAAATATACACGATTAACCTTTGTCTGCTATCTACGAGATAAAATTGCCAATTGTCCAGACGAAATTGATGAACGTTTCTTAACCAAATCCGGTCACGCTAAAATTAAAGATAAAGAACCAGAAGTAATTTAAAGAAGAAATGATTTGACAATATAAATGTCGGATCTTCCAAATGTCTCTATTGTAACTATTTTAAGGGATTGGTCTCAATTCCATCTTTTATGTAAACATCATTGGGAAACAATTGATTATCCCAAAGATAAATTAGAATGGATTTTAATTGATGATTCAAGGGAAGATCATTCTGATAACTTTCCTATCGATGATAATATATTATATATCCGTGTCTCCCCCGATGAATATTTAGAGAAAATTGAATTCCCTAAAGATGATAAAAAAGAAGTATGGTCCTATCATCAATCGATTTCTCAATTACCGAATGGATTTAAACGTGATTATGCCGTTGGATTAACAAGTCATGATTATATTTTTCATTTAGATATAGATACTCTTTATCAACCGAAGTGTATCAAACGAAAATTAGATTTTCTAACAAAACATAAATTAGATTGTGTTTATTGTAAATCAATGCTTTGCTATGATATTTATGGGAAGAAAGTGTATAAAACAGAAAATAAACTTCATGGTTATGAATCAACATTATTCCATACAAAATCATTCTGGGAAAAGAATGGCTTTAAATGGAGCGATACTCGCAATGAAGCGATTTCTTTTTATTATAATAAAGGAATGGACCGAGTTATGGAAAATTACTATGATACTATTAAATTACTAAGTACTCATAATATGAATCTATATCAACCGAAACAAGTCAACATTGAAAATTTAACGATCCATATTCCAGATATTGTTCAATCTATTCGTATTCAAACACATCCCCTTCATTATGAATTAAATAATCTTTTTTATCAAAAAGATATACACGTTTTAGGTATTAATTCTGAAATTATAAAACCTATCTCTAAAGAAAACTGGAAAGTTCAAGAAATCCATACAGAAAAGAAATTCAAAGAAAAACATTTAATTAAACAAATCAAAGAAATGAATACAACCTTTGATTTATGTATTTTGAATTCGAAATCACCTGTGTGGAATATATTTGATTCATTTAAGTTCCCATATATTCTTCTTGAGAATGAAAAAAATAGAGAACAAATGCATGGGATCTTACAAGGAAAACACTACCGCTTATTCTCTTCCATTTATTGTTTGACAAAAGAAGGTGAAACTATTTAAACAAATTATTTATTTATTTATCAATAATAAAATGGACCTGACAAAGTTAGCAAGCTCTAATTTGAAAGAATTATTATCTTTAGAAACAGATGATACTATTACAGCTAATCGTGGAACAATAACAAAACAAGATGATTATGTTCAAATTGATAATGTTCAAGATATTGAACATGCAATCTATTTTACATTTCATGAATTAGTATTATGTTATGAGAATAAACAGACAGATAAGAAGAAACTATTTTTACAAATGGATGAAGCAATTGATAAAATTTATGGAAATTCTCAATTGAATGGTTTAATGGATACTGATAAACAATTTTATGCGATGATTATCAGTATTGATGATTTAATTTGTTATTTAGATCAAAAATATTTATTTCATAGTCCTTTCTATAAATACTTCCCGTATGTTTCTCCATTTGTAAATTGTATTACAGATTGTTTAAAGAAATATTCAAAGTTTTCCGAAGCTTTACAAAAAACAATGGATGAAATTAATGGTATTGAAACAAGTGATGAGGAAGATATTGATTTAAGTCTTGTTCCGGAAGATAATGATATAAAATCAGATATTTCAGATGAAAGTAGTGATGATAGAAAATCAGGTTCGGTTGGTTCTAATGAAGAAGAGACAGATAAATCAAAAATTGAATAAACATTTAAGAAATAATAAAAAACTATAACAAAAATGGAGTTAAATTTGATCGTCCACCAGAACAAACAAGGTATTATTGGCGTAAACAATCATTTACTTTGTTCAATCAAAGAAGATTTACAATGGTTTAAAAATGTTACAAGTTCATCGAGTAAGAATGTGATTATAATGGGATATAATACTTGGAAAAGCTTACCTAAAAAACCTTTGCCAGGGAGAATTAATCTTGTGATATCTAAAAATCACTGGAATGATATAACAGAGGCAAAGGCATTCCCGTCATTGGAGAATTCTTTTGATTATTTACAAACGATTGATTATCATAAAATATTTATTATTGGTGGAGGTCAATTATATTCCCATGTCCTTATTAATCATAAAGAAAAGATTTCAAGAATTTATAAAACAGAATCAGATGTTCTATATTGGCAGTCAGGAAAAGATAATATTGTTTATTTTCATGTTCCCGAATTACCTCATAAAATTAGTTTTACAAAACATTGTGAAGGTAAATTGTATTGTTCTGAAGAAATGAAAACTATTTTATGTGATTTTACGATTTATCAAAATCACATCAATGAAAATGAAAATCATTATTTAGAATTACTTAGAAAAGTAAGAGATACGGGAGATGGTAAACAATCTCGTAATTCAAAGGTTTTGTCTTTATTTGGAGAAAAGATGGTATTTGATATGAGGAATGGGTTTCCATTGATAACATCAAAAAAAATGGGTTGGAAGACTATTTTAAGGGAATTATTGTGGTTTTTAAGTGGATCAACTGATAATAAAGAATTAAACCGAAAAAAAGTCCATATTTGGGATAAAAATGCCGATGAATATTATTCTCGTAATTGGTTAGAAGAGGGAGATTTAGGTCCTGTTTATGGGTTTCAATGGAGACATTTTGGAGCGACATATGAATCTTGTGATAAAGAATATAAAGGGCAAGGAATTGATCAGATAAAATATATCATTGATGAAATCAAACAGAACCCCACAAGTCGGCGATTAATCTTTTCCGCATGGAACCCCGTTGATATACCGAATATGGCATTGCCACCTTGTCATGTAATGACCCAATTTCATATTGATGTTGAAGGAGGATGGATAGATGCGCAATTATATCAAAGATCAGGAGATATGTTCTTAGGGGTCCCTTTCAATATTGCTTCTTATTCATTCTTATTATACATTATTGGTAGTCTTACAGGATATAAACCTCGGTATTTACATCATGTAATTGGGGATGCACATATATATGAGTGTCATATAAAAGCGATTGATGAACAATTATGCCGAGGGACTTTCCGACCACCTAAAATTACAATGAAACCAATTCAGTCAATTGATACAATTAAAGAAACGGATTTCCAAATAAATGATTATATTTCGGACGAACGCATCTTTGCCGAAATGATTACATAAAAAAATTTTATTTATAGTTATAAAATGGGAGGTCAATGTAATTGTGGTGTTAAACCAGTCACTATTCAACCAGAGGAAGATGTAAATGATGAAGAAGATAATTATCATACATTTGAATCAATTATAGATAGAAAACCTAAGCGACATTCTAAAATAAAGAAAAAAAAATATGAACCTCCATATGAACCTCCATATGAACCTCCATATGAACCTGATATTGTTCAAAAAACAATTATAACCAATCGTCCAAATAATACTTTATTGTATTTATTACTCTTTGGAATACTTATAATTATTATTTTATTAATTAATCGAACTTGTTAATTTATTTTATTCCATCTAAAAATTGTTTTGTTTCATCATCATCTTCATCATTATTATCACCTCCATCATTATCATCATTATTTTTTGTTTCATCCTCTCCTTTTTCTATATCTGTTTCTTTGGGGGGTTCTGTATCTTTGGGTTTATCATCTATGAGAATTTTTACTTCATTCATTTGTTCAATAACACTATCTGTGGGTGATGGAACTCGGTTAGCTTTTTTAGCGAATTCAGAGACTTTTCCCATATTCATTAAATTACTTAATTCTTTTATATTTTCTTCTTTTTGATTGTATGTCGTTGGTCTTATGATTTTTTTACGATTTAATTTTTCAGTTACATTAGCCATTATACTCGCAACTTTTTCTTCTTTTCCTGGAATGTATATTTTACATTTATGCATACCATTACAGCTGTCTGGTTTACAAATATCTGTCCCTTTAAATGCCCTTTTAAATTGAAGGATGATCTTATCATCAATTGTTGGGGATTGTTCTATTAATCGGTCGTATTCGGCGCGACAAACCTTTAAAAAATCATGGGCTGATTTTCTTCGTTTGGGTTCCAAAGCGAGTTCAACCTCAATATTTCTTCCAAACTTACTCCATTGAAGTTCTGATAATCGGTGGGCTTCCATTAATTCCGCATATCTTAAAAAGTTTTGTAAAGTGGAAAGTATTCCCGCAAAAATATTTACAGAACCTACAGCCGCCATCGCCAATTGTTTTTTTTCTTCCGGAACGAATGAATCCATTGCAAAATTAGCTGTTCCTGTTAAGGTTGATAAAATAATAACAGGGATCGTAAATGTATAATTACGGATACGATAAAGTTTTTCAGAACGCGCGTGTAACCAACGATAACATTTTGCTTTTTCAGACCATTCAGCTAAGAGTTCTTCTTGTTCTCGCGTCCACTTAAACTCTATTTTTGGTTCCTGTTTTTTTTTATTCAACTCCATTTATACATTACACAAGTTTTTATTATTTATTTTTATACACAATAATTTTATGTATAATAATATTATAAATGGGGAAACATAAATTTAAAGGTAGAGGTAAAGGGGGAGCTGCCGCAGCAGCAAAAATCGCAGCTTCAAATAGTTCTTCGGGTGGAATTGATAAACAAGAATTAGCAAGAGAAGGAATTAAGACGGGAAATACTGTTCTGAAATATTTATTCATAATTTGTCTTGTGTGCTGTGTATTACCCGGTCTCTATAAAACTCTAACAAGCGGTGTAAAAAACAAAGATGAATTAATTGCTTGTAAATTTGGGAAGAAGCAAGCTATGACACCGGAAGCAATTAATAAAAAACTGATGAGTGATATTAGTAATATTATGAAATCTCATACAGATATCAGTAAAACAGAATCAAAATCGGCACAAAGTATCACAATAAAAAGTAAAGGTGAGTTTAATCGATATGATACAAGAGGGATGCTTATGAAAGAATGTCCCGGGGGAGGATTATTAGGTTTATTAGGGATCACAACACTTAAAACCCAAGCGTATGGTTGTTCCTATGATATAGATCAAACAAGTACTGTTAAATTAAGTGAAATAAAGAAAGAAATAGTAAACGAGTCAACCAAAATCAATCAAAATATCATAAATAAATTAAAGATCCAAGTGAAAGGAAGTAAAGGAGACAGTGACCCAGAAAATAAGAAAAAAATGAAATTTATAGATGATATGAAAGACATTACTGAGAAAACTGTGAAATCTTATTTAAATAAATTAAGTGAAAAATCTATATCTAATAAACAATCACTGGTGGTTGAAATGCCCTCCTATGGAGCAGCGTGTGGTTGTACAGATGAAACAAAAAATCCGAAAATAACTCAAGATTTTCAATTTCAGGTGTATTCCAATGAATTAGTAGATAAAGTAAAGAATGTCATCCGATCAAAAGCAATTGAATCAGATATAGATTTAGATTTAGAGGGAGTATCTGAAACAGGTAAACAAGTTGTTTGTATCTTCCAAATTTTAGCATCATTAGCTTCCGTTGTTCTAATCATATATCTAATTATTAATGTATTAGGTTCAAAGAAAGATAAACAAGTATAATATAAAACAGTTATTTATTTTTTTTATTTATTATTATAAGTATGGATACAAAATCTTTCGACTTAAAAGAATTTATGATGTTTTTCAATCAAGTTATATTTGAAAAACCTCCCTTAGAATGTTCTGTTCCTAAAGATAAAAGAGCAAAGAATGAAGTTGATACAGATACATTAATTCGTAAAACGACATCTATTATTAGAGATCATACAAATACAATTGAACAAAATGTTGATTCTATACAAAAAGTGAAAATAACCTGTGGTCGTCCAGGAGTAAAACTTAATCAAAATCAATTTATATATGGGAAATATGATTATAATATTCTTGGTCTCAAAAAAGAAGGAACTGGATGTTTGACCTATGGATGTTGTCCCGAAGTTCACCAAGTTGCTGATATAAAATTAACAGCGATACAAGATACACTCATGAAAGATACAGATAGAATGGTTAATAATATTATTAGTGAAGTTGAACAAACTATAAATATCAAAGCAGATGATTGTGGAAAAAGAGACTATTCTCCATCAATAAAAATAGATGATCATACAAGACAAAGTATTGAAAGACGGGTTAAAGAAATCGTCAAAAAAGAAATTGATCAAGATTATACATCCAAACAAGAAATTGAATTTAATTTTCCAAGACCATTCGTCTGTGTGAATAGATGTGATGAACCCCCACGTTCTTCAACTATCAATCAAGAAATAAATGTTGTTTTACTTGCTGAAAATATCGTTCATGCTGTAAGTGAAGAAATAAATAAAACTGTTGTTAATAAAAACATAAAAGCAGACCTACAAATCGCTGATAAAGAAATGAATACTTTCAAAGATTATTTATATTCAGTCCTTTCTTGTATTCTTATTGTGGTTATTTATGCTTTTTTTTACTTTTTGTCCTATGTAATTCTATTCCTAATTGCAGTTTATTTTTTCAAAAAACTGGGACCAAGTATGTTCCCCAATATTATCTTTCATATATTGACGATTGTACTAATGTATCTAGCTTATAAGTTCTGGAAGATAATTCAATGTATTATGAAAGGGAACGGCTTTTTCAGATGTACTGGATTTTGGATGTGGCTCAAATGTACCATAAAAGATATCGGTAAATTTATATTATGTTCATTGGGTCTCCCAGCTTGTGAAACGATCACTGACGCTGCATTTTTTGTACAGGACATACCCGACAGAGGATTACGTTCAATTGGGGCCGCAGGAGAAGCCATTTTTACGGGGGAAAATGTCGCAAACGCATTTGGAAAAGAAATTACCAGAGACCCATGCGCAAGTGATGAAGAATATAATACATCCGTTCAAAAACTTGTTAAGGATCTCGTTGGACCTAAAATAGAAAGCAATTGTAAAGCTATCTAATAGTTATTTTATATATATATATATTAATAATGGTTGATTCCATACAAGATGATTTAATAGATACTCAAATGGAAATAATGGATAAGAGTGCAAAATACATTACAAAATTAAAGAAAGGAATATATAATCCCGAATATATAAAACGTGTATTATGTTCACCTATTACAATTCCAATTGGTATTATTAATAATTTGGTCCCTATACCTATCTGTCAAGAAAAAATAGAAGAAACAAATGAAGATATAGTCAGGGTTAAACAAAAAGGCATCTTATTAGATACAGTTAGTAATCCAAAACCATCTGTTTCATTATTAAATAAAAAGAAAGATTGTGATAAAGATAAAGATATGTCTGAAGATTTGCGGAAGTTATGTACCGAAAATAAAAAAGATAAACGAAAGGAAATAGATTTTAAATCGATACAAAAGGCAGCTATTAATAGTATAACCAAATTGATCCAAGAAAGAACTGGTAAGGATACGATTACTATTAATACTGAACAAATTGGAATCATGGAGTTGGGTAAGGAAGTTCTGGATGAAAATCCTTTTCTGAAAGAAATGGCAGAAATAAAACAAAAAAACGGTATCTGGAAACCAGCTATGGTTGATCTAATAAATTGTTCCAATGGGGAAGAAATTGAAAAGGTTGAGGGCGGTTGTTGTTCAGAAGGTTGTAATTCAATTACACTAAGGGGAGATAAATTATCTAAGGAAGAAAAAAAAGAATTTGATAAACAAACAGATATGATGGATGAACTAATCCAAAAAGAGGATGTAGATGAATTAGTAAGTAAGTTAGTAAGTGGGGAAATTGAATCTACCAGTGATGTAGATATGCAAAAATCAAAAGATCAAGGAGGTTATAATGTAACATATTATGATGGAACAAAAGAGAGTGGTATCCCCCTTGAAAATATAAGATTCTCATTTGGATGCGCCCCTACTGTTGATCAAAAAGCTACAATCACAGTCAAAAAGATTACAGGTGATATACAAAAACTTACAAATGATATTAATACTGAAATTACTATTATGAATAAACAAACCGCCGAATTACACGGTTGTCCTTCAAACCAATATAAAACAAAAATGAAAGGTAAAAATGAAGCCGAAGCAAAAAGAGAAGTTTATATTAAACAAATGATCCATCAAGCAAATAAACAAACTATAAATGCATTACAGAAATTAACATATACTGATTATTTTGGTATTTGTGATAAAGGGAAACGGAGAAAAATGGAACAAAAGATTGATGCCAAGGTCTTATCAAAAAATATCGTTAATATGGCGATTGAAACATCTATGGATAATAAAGTTATATTAAAACATAAACAGAAGAACGTTCAAATATATTATAAACCTAATACTCCACGAATGTTTGTATTATCTGTAATACTTAATATAATTATACTCTATATTTCTATATCATTGATTATTAAATTATTGAGTAAATATTTATAAAATTATTTTTTCATGAGTAATAGAATGACCATAAAGAAAGAACACAATAAAGCAACGACGGCACCAACTATCATTAATATAGTTTGTGTGTCCATACCTTCCCCTTGATCATTATTTTTTTTCTTATTTTCAGCAGCCGCATCTTCCGCATCTTTTTTATCTTTTTTGGCTTTTTTATTTTTTTCTTCAAGAGCTTTCTTGGCCGCATCCACTTCTGCTTGTAATTTTGCAATTTTATCGGCATCAGCAGAAGATGCTTTGGCATCCTTCAATAGTTTTTCTTTTTCTTGTAAAGTCTGTTTAGCAGTTTCTGCCTCTGATGCAGAGTTACTAGCTTGTTGGGATGTTGATTCCGCATTTTCCGAAGCTGCTGCACCTGTCTGCTGTTTAATTTTATTTAGTATACAGGATTGTCCAGCATCACTACCCTGAATAACAGCTCTGTTCCCTGTTGAATTAATTACGGTTAAATTAGTTTGAATACAGTTAAATACATCTTTACATTCATCTTTTAAATTACTTTTTTTTGGATCAAACCAATCACCACCAGTACAACTATCCATCCAGCAGAAGTGAGATTGACCAACAAGTTTCTTTTTGGAATCACCTGGTTTCATTCCAGCAACTTTATTTTCTTTATACCACGTATCATATTTATTGGTTTCATTACCATAATAACAACCGCAGATATCTTTCCCTAAACCTGTATCAGGACTTGTTAATGGAAGTATATTCATATCTTTTATTTCATCTATTAATTTCTTCCCCTGTAATTGATTATCATACTCTTGAATGTTTCTTGATAAAATAGACCCTTTTAAAGTTTTTCTGTAATAAGTTTTTTCTTTTGATTTATCATAATCACTATATTTACTATCACTTTCATGAATAAACATACATTTACTTTCATTTTCACATTCTAATGGATCATTATTTGTATCATTACATAATTTGATAGTTTTATCATCTTTATTATCTTTATCAACTTTGGGAACACATTTCCCTTTTGCTTCTTCAACTGAACCATTACAAAATGATTTTAGTTTTGATTCAAAATCTGTATTACCTGTCATTTCTTTAATGTAGTCTCTACAAGTTTGACGTGTCAATGTGTTATGGAGTTTTCTGAGTATTTTTATATCATCATTTGTAAAATTATAAGTTACCGGATCTTTTTCTAATATTGATTTTATTTTTTCTTTATCTGAATCTAAGAACCATGAACATGCCTTTTGTATAGATGGTTGAGCATCTGTAGGTTGTATCTTTTGCCAGGCTGCACATAAAGCATCCGTGCGAGGTGATGGTGCTTCTATATTCGAACATATATTTTTTATATCGCTTGAACATTTTTCAGACATCACATTACAAACATCAAGTCCATCTACTTGGGGTCCATTATCTTGTCCACAACCCGCCCTTTCTTTAGATAATTTATTTTTTTCATCACGACTTAATTTATCTGCTCGGATTAAGTTCCGACAATATCCAGAAGGACAAGTATATTTCTTATTACCATCAGCTGAAAGTGGTTTTCCCATTATACAGCAATTTAAAATATTCTCAGCCTCATAATCGGATTGAGGTCTCATACACGCTCGTAATATACCACCCTTTCCAATATCTGCATCTTCACCTTTAAAAGGTGTTTGTGATATCTGTGCACTCCCTAAAGTCTGTTTCGCATAATTGACACCAGTTATATCATTTGTATTTTCTTGAACAACCTGATACAAACCACTGTCCAGTCTCTTCACCCCACCTGACTTGCCAGCATTACCACCGAAGTGGGGATTCTTAGCCTCTTCTCCCGGAGTATATTTTGTTGTATTTGTTTGTTGAGATAATTGAGATGGATATAATAAATTTGATTTCTGATCTGTTTCAAAAAATAACTTATTCCTCTTTAGTTCTGGAAACCTTGCTTGATTGTCTCCTGAACAACTTGTTAAATTCGTTTCTGTATGTTTGGGTGCCTGTTGCTCAGGACTAGTTCCTTTCTTTTCATTTGGATATTGTGTTTCATCGTTATTTTCTATTTCATCCGGATCAAATCCATCACCACCACCTATCCCAGCACTTTTTAAATCTTTAAAAGTTTTCACACCCATCAATGTTAATGGACTTTGAGTATGAAATAAAGTTGAAT
>MDTC01121727.1_pt1 | contig 19200 bp, 12 predicted proteins | sample 811181 | NCBI WGS metagenome assembly MDTC01 (sample SAMN05326644, study PRJNA326480) | marine metagenome | isolation source: seawater | place: Pacific Ocean: North | collected 2011
CCCTGCGCCGCACCCGCCGCGACACCCGCCGCTTCGCCCGCAAGCAGCGCACCTGGCGTCGCCACCTGGCCCTGCCCGAGGTGCGCTGCGAGCACGTCCAGGCCGCGCTCTCGACCGCGCGGCGGGCCTTCGACGCTGCTACGCTGTCGCCGTGATCGCACCCCCGCCCGACACCCTGCACGTCGAGGGCGCCGCCCACGAGACGCGGATCCTGCTGGAGCACGGACGGCCCCGCGCGCCGACCGTGCCCTGGAAGCGCGCCGCGATCGCCCTGTGGTTCGCGTCGCTCATCCTGGCGTGGATCTTCCCGGTGCTGTTCTGCCCGCTGGGCACGGCGGCGACGCTGCTGGTGGGCCTCGCCATCGCCATCGACGCGAGCCGCCGCGAGGTGGACCGGCTGGTGCTGCGCATGGACCACCTCCGGGTCGTGCAGACCGGGCTCACCGGCCGCAGCACGACGGTGGTGCCCTGGTCGGCGCTGGAGGCGGTCACCCTGGCGCCGAGCCGGCGGGGGCAGGTGCTGGTCCTGACCTGGACCGAGGACGGCACGCCCCGGCGCGCTGCGGTGGGGCCGCGGCAAGAAGAGCAGGATCTGACTTGGATGTGCGAGGCCTTCCAGACCATCCTGCACCGGACGACAGCCACCCCGGACGACGCGGACGAGGTGGTCGAGGACCTCGCCGACGTGGTCGACGATGCGGCTTCAGAGGGTGCGGGGGCAGCGCGGTCCGGGGTGGCGGAGCCGTCGTGACCACCTGGCTGCTGCTGCTGGCGACCGTGGGGCAGGCCGCCGAGCCCGAGACGCCCGCGCTGCACGTCCGCGAGGTCCGCACCACCACCGGGCGCCGCCTCGTGTGCTGGGACCCGCCCCCTGCGGATGGCAGCCTCGACGGCCCGGTCGACGTGCGCCTGCGGGTCAACGACGATCGGGTGTGGGCCGCCCTGCGCTGCCGGCGCGTGCCCGCCAGCGAGGCCGTGACCGTGCGTCTCGACGCGGACGCCCCCGAGCAGGGCGAGGACGAGCCCGCTGCAGAGCCGATCGTCGAGCCTGGTGCCCTGCGCTGGCACGGTCCGGCGCTGGAGCCGCCGCTGCTCCCGGGCGGGGTGCAGGAGGTGGCGATCGCCGCCGACGGCGCCCTGTGGCTCGCCCGCTGTGAGGAGGGCGTCACCCGCCTCGATCCGGCCGTGCGGGTGCGGCAGACCTGGACCGTGCGCGATGGTCTGCCCCCCGGCTGCATCACCCAGGTGGCGGCGGCCGCGGACGGCCAGGCGTGGGCGCTCACCCCGGACCGGGCGGTGCGGCTCACGCCGGACGCGGGCCCGGTCGAGATCGTCGTCTTCGACCCCGCGGACCGGTCCAGCGTGGGCGCCCTGGCGATCGGCCGGGACGGCACCGTCTGGCTCGGAGGGCAGGGGGGACGGCTGCGCGGGCTGCGTCCCGACGGCAGCGAGGTCCGCTTCGCTGGCGCCCGGCTGGGCGCGCTCGACAGCATCATGGCCCTGTCCGAGGCGGCGGACGGCCAGGTGTGGATCTCGTCGCAAGGGCGCTTGACCCTGCTGGATCCGGCGACCGGGAACTTCAGGGTCCGGGTCGCCCACGGGGTCGCGCCCGAGCTGCCCCCCGGCCGGCCGGGACCGGTGGTGACCGCGGACGACGGCGCCTGGGTCGTGGTCCGGCCGGACCGTCCCGGAGCGACCGAGGGCGCGCTGGTGCACCTGACCGAGGCGGGCTCCCAGACCCTGCGCCTGCCTGGCCTGCCCGCGCTTCCACTGGCGGTCGTGCGCACCGACGACGACGCCTTGTGGGTCGCGGACGGTGCGGGCCTGGTACGGGTGAGCCCCGACCGCAGCGAGGCCCGGCGGGTGGCGGTGCGGCAGGGGTTCGTACCCGGCGGGCCCTGGGCGGTGCCGGCGGGCGGGGGCTCGGTGTGGGCGGCGTTCGAGGGTCGGGACACCGGCGCCACCCTGGTGAAGCTCGATCCGGAGGGCGCCCGGGGGGCGGAGCTGGCGCCCGAGGCGCTGCCCCCGCCGGGCGTGCTGGTGCGCGCCGGCGATAGCGTGCTGCTGGCGACGGGGGAGGGCCTGTGGAGCCTGCGGGCGGACGAGGCGCGCTGGGAGCGGCACCCCGGGTTCGGCGATGGCCTGCGCGGCTGGTCCGCCAGGCGCCTGCTGGCGATCCACACCGGGCCCACCGGCCTCACCTGGCTCGCCGGGGAGGATGGGCTGCGGGTGGGGCGGTCGGGGGTCGGCTTCCAGGACGTCACCCCGCCCGGGGCGAAACGCGTCTCCGACGTCTACGAGGCACCCGGCGGCACCGCGACCCTGGCGACAGACGCCGGGTTGTTCGCCCGGGATCGACTGGGGCGGGTCCTGCGGGTGGTCGACGACGGCGGGCGGGCGGTGCAGGGGGTCGACCACCTCGAGCGGGCGACCGACGGCACCCTGTGGGCCTGGGGCAGCGGGGGCGCCTGGACCGTGTCCGGCAGCGACGCCGAGCGCCGCCTGGGCGGTCCCCTGCGCGATCTCATCGTCACCGATGACGCGGTCTGGGCCGTGCGCACCGACATCCGCGTGCTCCGTGAGGGGCGCTTCGTGCGGGAGGATCTGCCCCCGGGCATCGTCGTTCCCCAGCAGCTCGCCGTGCGGGATGGACGCCCGCTGTGGGTGCGCGATCGCGGCGGGATCTGGCGCCGCGACGGGGAGCGCTGGCGGCGGGCGATCGGCGTCGAAGGACCGTTCCTGCGCAGTGGTGACGGCACCCTGTGGCGCTGGGACCCCGACGGACTGCACGTGCTGCCCCCCGACGCTGGCACCTGGCGCTGGGTCGGGCTGCCCGCACGGGTCACCGGCAGCGATCCGGTCGCGACGCCGCCCCTGGGCGCGGACGCGGTGACCGTGCACGCCCTGGAGGGCGCGCTGGCGGTGGAGGTCGAGGGGAGGGTGGTCGGCGATCCCCTCCGGGCCGATCCCATCGTCGATCTGGACGTGCGTGGCACCCGCTGGGCCGCCCTGTCTCGACGGGGGATCCTGCTCCGCGGAGATGGCTACCGCCTGCTCGAGCGCAGCCATGTCCCCGGTCCCGCGCGCCGGGTCGCCCTGGGGCCGCGGCAGGTGTGCGTCGCGGGCACTGCCGCCTGGTGTCGCCAGGACGGTCGCTGGGAGGCCGTCCTGGACCTGCTCGATCTACCGGCGCCCCTGCCCGCGGTGGATCTCGAGGTCGACGCCGAGGGGCGCGCGTGGAGCCTGCATCCAGGCGCCCTGTGCCGCCAGGGGTCGGGCTGCCGGGGCGTGCGCGGGGTGACCCAGACCTCGCTCCTGCTCGCCGACGAGGGCGCGTGGATCGGTGCGCTCGAGGGGCTGTACCGGGTCGGCGCCGACGGCCGCACCGATCGGGTGTGGCAGGGTGCCGCCGTGCGCGACCTCGCCGTCGGACCGGACGACAGCCTGTGGCTGGCGACCGAGGGCCGGGGCCTGGTGCGCCTGCGCCTCCATGGGGAAGGCGTGCAGGAGGAGGACGTCGGCACGGGAAACGACCCGTTCGACGCCTCTCCGCCGGCCATCGACGAGGTGGCCGTGTCGACCACCGGCCACGTCTGGGTGCGTCAGGGCGCGGGCCGCCTCGTGCTGCCCGGCCCCGAGCGCCGCCTCGACCGATGGCCCTGGCGCTGACCCGAAGTCGGGCCAGCGGCTCGACCGATCACGTCAGGAGCTCCGGGTCGTGCTCGGCGATCCAGGCCTTGACCTCGTCGTTGTTGAACATCACGGTGGCGATGATCTCGAGGACGAGCGGGATGACGCCGCCCATGCCCAGGTTGAGCGCGCCGACGACGATGCCGATGATGGACACCGTGCTGGCGTTCTTGACGACCTTGCCATTCATGACGTTCATCCCGACGATGAGCTCGTAGATGCCCCAGCCGAGCGGGACGAACGGCCACAGGCAGCACACGTAGCAGAGGATGCCGACGCCCATGGTCGCGAAGGCCACGCCGGTGATGTACAGGAACAGGACGATGCCGAGGACGATCGCGCCCAGGATGTTCATGATGCCGGCGATCAGCATCATGATGCCGGCGGTCTTGTAGTTGCTCGGGACCTCTTCCATCGCGGTGCCTCCGTGGGACGGGGGCGGACCGTACCATCGTTGGGGCGATCCGGGTAGCCCCGGTACATCGCGCTACAGCGCCGCCTCGATGTGCACGGTCACCTGTGCGCCATCTTGCTCGATCACCGCCGTCCAGACGCCTTTGTGGTAGCTGTGCCCGCCCGGCCTCGGGCGCACGGCCCAGTCTGTGTCCGCCATCGATGATCCCAGGCGGTCGACGAAGGGGCTGGGCTGCTTGGGGGTCAGCTCGGCGAGGGCGGTGTTGCCGTGGAGGGTGATGCGGTTCGGCTTGAAGGTGTTGCCGGTCGCCACGTCAGGCAGGGCTGCCAGCGGGCCGACCCGCCAGCCGTCGACCTTCCAGGGGTTCCACTCCTCGATGGCGTCGCCGGACGCCGACAGGGTCAGCTCGCCGTCCTTGCACACGCGCTGGGCCTTCGAGCCCGCCTTGGCGTAGGCCGCGTCCAGGTTGGCGCCGCAGGTGACGCCCTCGAGCACGACCCGGGTCTCGGTCGGCGTGTAGATGGCGTGCTTCGCCTTGGCCCCCAGCGGCGCGGGGGTGCCCGCCAGGTGCCCCACGAGGGCCATGGCGGACTCGGTGCCGTGGCCATTGGCGGAGGGCACCTCGAGGAGTGCGTTCTCGACCGTCGGGCTCGGGGTCGCCGAGCTGCAGCCCGCCACGGCGGCGATCAGGGATGCTGCGGATGCCGCGACCAGATGCCGTGCACCACCTCGCGCAGGCCCTCGGCGGTGAGCCCGTCGGGCGGCAGCGCCGGCTCGACCGTGAGCCAGACCTTGTTGTACAGGCCGCGCCGGAACGGCTTCTTCATCGCCGGCCCGTCCTTGCGGGAGAAGAAGCTGCCCCACAGGCCGTTGAGCGCCATCGGCACGACCGGCACCGGGTCGCGCTCCAGGATGCGCTCGATTCCGCTCTTGAAGGGGAGCATCTCGCCGTCCCACGTCAGGCCTCCTTCCGGGAAGATCACCACGATCCAGCCCTCCCGCAGGGCGTCGGAGATCGTGTCCATCGCCTGTTCTACCAGCTTGGGGTCCTCCTTGTACGACGTGATGGGGATCACGCGCGCCAGGCGAAAGAGGACCGACATGAGCGGGATCTTCGACATCTTGCGGTCCATGACGAAGCGCGCCGGCCGCTTGCACGCGCCCATGATGATGAGGAAGTCGACGAAGCTCACGTGGTTGGCGACCAGGATGGCGGCCCCCTCCCGCGGGATGTTCTCCTCGCCCACGACCCGGGTGTGGTGCAGCACATTCGATAGGATCCAGGCGAAGAATCGCAGGGCGAACTCGGGCACCCGGAAGAAGATCCATGCCGCCACGCCGACGTTGATGATTCCGAGGATGCCGAAGATGACGGGCTCGCTGACGTGAAGGCCGCCGAGCACCACGATGCCGCCCTGCAGGAGCAGGATGAACAGGCTGTTGACGATGTTGTTGGCGCCGATGACCCGGCTGCGCTCGGATGGCTTCGCCCGGTCCTGGACCAGGGTGTACAGCGGCACCATGAAGAAGCCGCCGGCTGCGGACAGCACCAGCAGGTCGACGACGAGCACGTAGAACATGGGCTTCGTCGCGACACTCGCGATGGTGTGCAGGGTCTGGCTGTCGCCGTCCATGGGCAGGGCGGCCCAGGGCTCGCCGATGGCCCACAGGCCGAGCAGGCCGATGAAGAGTCCGGCGGCGCCGAAGGGCACGAGGCCGATCTCGAGGCGGCCGAAGGACAGCTTCTCGCAGGCGATGCTGCCCACGCCGATGCCGATGGCGAACAAGCCGGTGAGCACGCCGTTGACGCCCAGATCGGCGTGCAGCGTGCCCTCGACGTAGGTGTAGAGCAGGGTGAGCACCGCGCCGCCCAGCGCCCAGAACCAGGAGATGCCGAGCACGCTCTGCAGGATGTCGCGATCCTCGAGCAGGATCCGTGCGGCGTCCCAGGTGGACGTGAAGGGCTCCCGGCTGATCTTCAGGTCCGGATTCTCGGGGGCCATCGCCGGGATCCAGCGGGAGACCAGGTAGCCGGCGATGGCGATGGCGACGACAGCCCCCCCGAGCCACCACAGGCCGCCGGGGAGCAGCACCAGCACCGTGGCGACGGCAACACCGCCCAGGACGGCGAAGTAGGTGCCCAGCTCGATGAGGGCGTTGGCCGAGACCAGCTCGCCCTGGTCGTCGAGGAGCTGGGGCACGATCGCGTACTTGGAAGGCCCGAAGAAGCTGGACTGCAGGCCCATGAAGAAGACGAGGCCCAGCAGGAAGAGCACGCCCGCGTACGGCATGCCCAGGGCGGCGAGGATGAATCCCACCGCCGCGAGGCCCATCACGGCGATCTCGGCGGCCTTGACCCAGCGGATGACCTTGGACTTGGAGAACCGGTCGCTGATCTGGCCGGCGATGGCGCTGAAGAGGACAAAGGGCGCGATCAGCATGAGCGTCGAGATGGCGTTGAGCTGCACCGCCTCGAGGCCGAGGATGGTCAGCTGCTCGCCGAAGAGCACGGCGGAGCTGGTGACGATGGCCATCATGCCGTTGCGGAAGACGCTGTCGTTGAACCCGACCGAGAACTGGGTCCAGAACAGGGGCCAGAAGCGGCGATCGAGCAGCAGGGCGCCGCTGCCCTTGTGGGCGTGGTCGGTCTCCAGGGGTCCTCCCGAGGCTGCAGGCAAGCCAGACCGTACCGCGAGCGGGGGCGTTCGCGTCCAGCACCACGCCGAAGGGTCGCACCACCGTGCCCGATGGTCGGAGTGATGTGCTGCACGGCGCGCCCGGCACGGCGCGGTTACGCGAGCCGACCTGGAGGCTGTGTGTCCGACAACCGCGTCCCCGTCACGATCCTCGGCGCGACTGGCATGGTGGGCCAGCGCGCGGTCCAGCTGCTCGCCGATCACCCGTGGTTCAAGGTCGGCCACCTCGCCGCCTCGCCGCGCAGCGCGGGCAAGCCCTACCGCGAGGCCTGCCGCTGGCACCTGCCCGGCGCGCCCCACGGTGGGGTGGGGGACCAGCCGATCGTCGCCTGTGACGCTGATGTGCTGACCGCACTCGACGGTCCCGGCCTGGCGCTCTCCGCCCTGCCCGGCTCGGTGGCGCGTCAGGTGGAGATCCCGCTCGCCGAGCGCGGCTGGGCCGTGGTGAGCAACGCCTCTGCCCACCGCATGGATCCGCGGGTGCCGCTGATCATCCCCGAGGTGAACGCCGCCCACCTCGACCTCGTCGCGCAGCAGCCCTGGGAGGGCGCGCTGGTGACGAACCCCAACTGCACCTCCATGCCGCTGGTGCTCGCCGTGACCCCCCTGCACCGCGCGGTCGGCATCGAGGCCTTCACCGCGGCCAGCTACCAGGCGGTCTCCGGCGCCGGCTACCCCGGCGAGAGCGCGTGGGACCTGATCGGCAACGTGCGGCCCCACCCGGGGGACGAAGAGGTCAAGATGGCCTCCGAGCCGGCGAAGATCCTCGGTGATCTCGTGGACGGCGCCATCAGGAACGCGCCGTTCACCGGCAGCGCCCGCTGCGTGCGGGTGCCGGTCGCCGATGGCCACCTGGTCGCGGTCCACGCCCGGGCGCGCCGGCCGATCTCCCCCGAGGAAGCGTCCGATCTGATCCGTGCCTGGGACGGAGGTGGCCTCGACCTGCCCAGCTCGCCCAGGCCGGTCCTACGGATGACAGACCTGCGCGATCGTCCCCAGCCCCGCTTCGACGCCGACGAGGGCGGGGGCATGGCCGTGACCATCGGCCGCGTCGAGCCGTGCCCGGTCATGGGCCTCAAGCTGTTCTGTCTGGCCCACAACACGGTCCGCGGCGCGGCGGGGGCGGCCCTGCTCAACGCAGAGCTGCTGCACGCCAGGGGTCTCACGCCCTCCTGACGACCCTGCCATCCGGGCTCTACACCGAGCACCGTTTGATCCGAGGAGACGAGGGGACCCTGGAGTCGCTCGTGCTTCAACTCGGTGAGACCGTCGACCGCTACCGCGTTCGCACCCGTCTGGGTGAGGGCGGGATGGCGATCGTCTATCTCGTGGAGCACGTGCACCTGAAGACGCTGCACGCGCTCAAGGTGCACACCTCCACGAAGAAGAGCATCAAGCGCCGTTTTGCGCGCGAGGGCCGCCTGCAGGCCCGCCTGCACCACCCCAACGTGGTCCGGGTCACCGACGTCATCGACCTCGGCGAGCACGCCGGCCTGGTGATGGAGTACGTGGACGGACCGTCGATGTCGGCGTTGCTGCGCCGCTACCGGCCGCCGCTCCCCGACGCGGTCGCCATGTTCCGCGGCCTCGCCCTGGGCATGGGCCACGCGCACGAGCAGGGCCTTGTCCACCGCGATCTCAAGCCTTCGAACGTGCTGATCGCCCTGCGTCGTGGCGAGATGCGCGCCAAGCTGACCGACTTCGGTCTGGCCAAGAGCCTGGTCGAAGAGGCGGACGTGCGGACGCGTACCGGCGCGACCCTGGGCACGCCCGCCTACATGTCGCCGGAGCAGATCCGCGACGCGAGCAAGGTCGACCACCGCGCAGACATCTACGGCCTGGGCTGCCTGCTCTACGCGCTCACCTGCGGCCGTCCTCCGTTCCGCGGCAGCGACGTGCTCGAGCTGCTCGATCGCATCGAGGAGCGCGACTACGCCGATCCCCGCAAGGCCGTGCACACGATGCCCGACCGCCTCGCGACCCTGATCGACGACCTGCTCCATCCCGAGCCCGAAGGGAGGCCCCAGGACGTGCGCGAGCTGGTCGACCGCCTCGACGGCGCGCTGCAGGGCGAGATCTCGCCCCAGACGCTCTCGGTGGTGCGCGGCCTGCGCGATCACCAGCGCACCCGGGTCGCCCAGGCCGACGCCGAGCAGGCCAAGAACCGCAGCGCGGTCAGCCAGGGTCAGTCCCAGGCGCCGCCGCGCACCCTGGGGGCGGCCCCGGACAAGGCCCAGCGCCAGCGGATCCGCTCGGCCACGGCGCCGTTCGACCTGAAGGTCGACATGGCGCTGGACGCGGCCCAGGCCCTGTCGCACCTGCTCGCCACCGCGTCCGGCGGCGGCGAGCCCTACCGCCTCGTCATCGTCGACGACGGCGTGCGCGGCGGTCTGCTCGAGAAGCGCATCCAGCGCGACCCGCGGCTCAAGGACTGCGTCGTGGTTCGCGCGGATCAGGTCTCCGGCGGCCCCGACGAGCTGTCCCGGGTGGTGCGGATCCGCCTCGCCGAGCTCCGCGGCGGTCCACGCGCGGTGTCCGTGCCCGACACGGCCAAGGCCCGTCCGACCGGCAGCGCGCTGGTCATCGAGGACAACCGGGTGCAGCGTGCCCTGCTCGGCCATGTGCTGCGCCGGATCGGCTACGAGTTCGTCGACGTCGAGACGCTGGCTCACGCGCGCGAGCAGCTGCGCACCCGCGGCTTCGACATCATCCTGGTGGACGTCCACCTCCCCGATGGCGACGGCATCGCCCTCATCGAGGAGCTCCGAGCGTCGGGGAACGAGACGCCCATCCTGGTCCTGACCGCCGACACGGCTCCCGACGTCAAGGCGCGCGCCACCGAGTCCACGCTGGTCGGCTTCCTTCAGAAGCCTGTTCGCACCAATGATCTCGACACCGCCCTCTCCCGGATGCGCCAGGGAGGACGCGCAGCGACCGCCCCCGTGGTCGACCCGGCGGCGCTCGACCGGCTGGCCGACGCGCTGGGGGGCGACGAGGGCGCCGTGGACGATCTGATCTCCCTGTTCGTCGGTGACGTGGCGTCCGAGCGGGGCGCCTGGCAGGACGCGGTGCACCACCGCAGCCTGGGGGCTCTGGTCGAGCTGGCCCATCGCCTGCAGCCGGCGGCGGCCCACCTGGGCGCGATCGCGCTGGTCGAAGCCTGCGACGAGCTCACCCAGCGGGCTGATCGCCTGCAGTGGACCGAGGTCGAGACCCGGGTCGACGAGCTGCTGTCCCTGATCGACCGGACCGCGGACGCGCTGGCGCACATGCGCGCCCGTCGGCATCGCCGGGTCGGCTGACCGCCCGAGCCGTCAGGCAGGCACCCGCGCCACGACGAGCTTGGACACGTGCCAGGTCTCGACCCGCTCGACCTGCAGGCCGGCGTCCCTGGCCAGCGCAGCGAGATCGGCGTCCATCCACGAGCGGAAGAAGGGCTCGTGGAAGGCGCGGTGGAATCCGTCGAGGATGGGCTCCAGCTCGGGATGATCGACCAGCTGGACCGCGTCCATCAGCAGCACCAGGCCGCCCGGTGCCGTCACCCGGGCCAGCTCGGCGAGCACCGCGCGGCGGGCCCGTGGGGGCAGCTCGTGGAGCAGGTAGATGCTGGTCGTCACGTCGAAGGTGTCGTCGCGCAGCGCGGTCGCCTCGGCGTTGTCCTCGACGAGGGAGAGGTGGGCGACGTGGCCGAGCTTCTCTCGTGCTTCGTGGAGGTACCAGGCGGACAGGTCGAGTCCGGTGTAGCGGTGCTGGGGCAGGGCGCGGGCCAGCTGGCCGAGGAAGCGGCCGGTGCCGCACGCCGCGTCGAGGATCCGCAGGGGTGCGCCGTCCTTGTCCGCGGTCTCGCGCGCCACGTGGGGGATCAGCTGGCGGCGTATGACGTCGGCGCTGCCCAGGAACAGCACCTCGACCGAGAAGTCGTAGAGCTGGGCCGAGCGCCGGGAGAACCAGCCGTCGGTCTGCCAGTGGAAGTTACGCCGGTAGTATGGGGGATAGTCGCGGAGGTCGACCTCGTCGGGCAGCTCGTTCCAGCCCTTGCGCACCCGGCGGGCGCGGGCCCGAGGCAGGTCAGCGATGAAGGGGAGCAGGGTGCGGCGCCGCGGCATGTCGGTGAGCAGCGAGGCCGGGTAGTGGCCCTGCTCGACGTTCTCGAGGTCGCGGGCCATGAGGGCGCGGTAGCGGGCGCGCACGGTGCGCACGACCTCCTCGTCGATGGTGGGGCGCTCCTCCTGGCTGACCAGCCCGAGCACCGTGCGCAGGGCGATGCCCTGGGCGAGCCAGCCTGCGCGCTGGGCCATGTAGCGAGCGCGGGTGAGTGGGGGCACGGAAGCAGCCGCGACCACAGGGTCCTCCAGGTGCGATGTTCCAATCTTCACTCGTCAGTGAAGCATCCGCACCCCCAAGCGCACGACCTGCTGCCCGCCATACACTCCGCTCATGCTCCGCGGCTGACCTCGACCCGGCTGCGCCCGGCACCGGTGGGGATCACCCGGACCTGGGTGCCGATCCGCTCGGCGAGCCCGCTGACGTGGGAGATGATGCCCACCTGGCGCCCGGTCGCCTGCAGCGCGTCGAGGGCGGCCAGTGCGGTGTCCAGGGTCTCCCGGTCCAGGGTGCCGAAGCCCTCGTCGATGAAGAGCGTGTCGACCGGGGTCTCGGCACTGGACAGGGACGCGAGCCCGAGTGCGAGCGCGAGGGAGGCGAGGAAGGACTCGCCGCCCGACAGGGTGTGCACGCCACGCACCTCGTCGCCCATGTGGCGATCGATGACCTGCAGGTCGAGCTCCGAGCCCGGCACCCGGACGAGGCGGTAGCGGGGGGCGAGATCGTCGAGGTGGTAGTTGGCGAAGACGAGCAGGGAGTCCAGGGTCAGCGACTGGGCGAAGCGCTTGAAGGCACGCCCGTCCCGCGAGCCGATGAGCTTGGCGAGGCGGGCCCAGGTGTCGAGCCGCGCCGCCTGCTCGGCCTGCTCGGAAGCCAGCTTGTCCGCCCGGGATCGAGCGTCCGCGTCCCGCTTGATCTCGGCGTCCACGTCGGCCCGCTCGGCCTGGGCGGCGCGCTTGGCCTGCTCCAGCTGGCCCAGGGCAGCCTCGATGCGCTCGCGCTCGATACCCGGGTTCTCGTCGCTCTCGCGGTGGAGCTGCAGCGCCTGCTCGCGCTCCTGCAGCACGGTCGTCGCCCGCACCTGCTTCGCGTCCAGATCCGCCAGTCGTGCGCGCAGCGCGCTCACCGCCTCGGTGGGCACGGCGAGCCGCTCGCGCAGCACGTCCATGCCGACGCCTGCCTGCTCTGCGGCCGCGGTCAGCTCCGCCTGGGAACGCTGGTGCGCCTTGTCCGACTCGACCTCATCGCGGCGGGCCTCCTCCAGCCGAGCCTTCGCCGCCGACGCCTCGCTCTCTGCCTGACGCGCCCGCTCGACGGCCTGCTCCACCGCCTGACGCCGCGCCTGCAGCACCTGGCGATGGTGCGCCTCGACCGCCTCCACCGGACGCCCGTCCAAGAGCTGGGCTCGGGCCTGGGTCGCACGCAGAACGTCCGCCTCCGCCCGGGCGTGGCGCTCCAGGGCCAGCCGCGCCTGCTCCTCCGCCGCGTGCAGGCGGGCGCGCAGGGCCTCGCGGCGCGGGGCGTCGTGCTCCCGGGCGCGCGCCTGCTGCTCCAGGGCCTGCTGGTGGGCGAGCGCCACGTCCCGCTCCCGGTGCAGCGCGCCTCGCAGGGTGTCGACCTCCACGGCGTCGAGCGCGTCAGCGACCAGCTCCGCCAGGATCTCGAGGTCTGTCGCGGCTTCCGTGGCCGCGATGCCCGCCTGGCTCGCGTCGCGGGTCGCGGTCTCCGCCTGCTGCTGGATCTGCGAGTAATGGAGCTTGGCCGCATGGAAGCGCTGTGCCGTCTGCGCCTCGGCCCGGGTGGCCTCATCCTGGCGGGCGCGGGACCGCTCGACGGCCTGGCGTGCCTCGGACAGGGCCCTGCGGTCCGCCACCAGCGCGCGCTCGGCCGCCACGCAGCGCTCCAGTCGCTCACCGACCGCGTCCAGGTCGGGCGCGTCGCCGAGGGGCTCCACCCCGTCCGGGGTCTCTGCTTGGGACCAGGCGGCCTGTGCGCGCTCCTGATCGGCCTGCGCGCGCTGCCGGGTCTGCTCCGCCCGGGACCGCCCCTGGTCCAGCTGCGCCACCTCGGTCGTGAGCGCCGCCTGCCGCCGCTCCCGGGTCAGTCGGTCCCGGTCGAGCTCGTCGACCCGGGCCTGCTGGTCCCGCACCACCGCCGAGGTGGGCGCGCCCTCCTCCTTCCAGGGGTGGTGGGTGCTGCCGCAGAGCGGGCAGGGCTCGCCCTCCTCCAGCTCCCCCCGCCGGGTCTCGAGTCCGACCGCCCCGCGCAGGCGGTCCAGGGTGGCCCGGGCCTCCTCCAGGCGGATGCCGTCGCGGACGAGCGCGTCTGCGATCTCCCGGCGTTCGGACTCTACTTCCTGGGTGCGCCGGGCGATCCGGTCCAGCTCTTCCGCGGCCTCGGTCAGGCGCTGGGCGGCGTCCGCGGCGCGCTGCGCCGGCCCACGCAGGATCTCCAGGTGGGAGCGCTCCTCGGCGAGGTCGTGGCTACGGCGCTCGATGGCCTCTGCGTCCAGATCCGCCAGCGCCGAGCTCGCCGCCTCCAGGCTGCGCCGCGCCGTGACCTGGGCGGCCTCCGCCTCCCGATGCGCGGTGGCCGCACGGTCTGCCTCCCGCTGGGCGCGCTCCCGTCGGCCGGTCAGGTCCGCCTGCCGGGTCCGCGCCTCCGTCAGCCGCTCTCGGGCCTGGGCCAGCCGCTGCAGCCCCCGGTCCAGCTCCTCTCCCCGACGCAGCCGCTCCGCCGCCCGAGGGTTGGCCTCGAACCAGGCCTCCGCCTGTTGCGCCCGGGCGACCGCCGCCTCCAGCCGGGCGTCCAGCTCCTGCACCTGCCCGGCCAGCGGAGTCACCTGGCCCTCTGCCTGATCCCGCTCCTTCGCCGCCTGATCCCGCGCCCGACGCAGCTCGTGCAGGCGGGCGTCCTCCGACCGCGCTCGACCCAGGTCCGCCTCGATGGCCTCTCGCGCCGCCTCCGCCGTGGTCAGCGCCGCGCGCGCGTGGGCCTCCGCCTCGGACGCCCGGGTGCTCGCCGTGGTGCGCGCTTCCAGCGCTCCGGTGAGGCGCTCCACCTCGGACCTGGCCCGCACGACCGCCTGCTCGCGCTCCCGGGCCTGCTCGAACACCCCCCGCAGGGGCTCGACCGCGTCGAGGGCGGCCAAGCGCCCCCGCTCGCCAGCCGCAGCCTCGAACGCCGACTCTGCCGCAGCAAGCTCCTCCCGGGCGGACTGCAGGCGCACCTCCAGATCGTGCTCCCGGGCGTACCAGGCCAGGGCGCGGTTGGCCTGGAGCACCGACTGCTCGCGCACCTCGGCACCGCGGGCCAGCTCGCCCTGGCGGGCGACCAGCGCCTGGCGGGTCTCCTCGGGCAGCACGCCCACATCCTCGAGCCGGCGTTCCAACTCGCGCAGGGCGGCCTCCTCGGTGCGGAAGCGCTCGAAGACCGCCTCACCGATCTGGCGGTAGAGCTCCGTGCCGGTGACCCGCTCCAGCACGGTGGCGCGCTCGGTGGGCTCGGCGTGGAGGAACGCGGCGAACTCGCCCTGGGCGAGCAGGGCGGCGCGGCGGAACTGCTCGAAGCCGAGGCCGAGGCGCTCCTCGATGGCCTCGAGCACGTCGGTCTTGCGCCCACCGGCGACCGCGACGTCCTCGGCGTCGTAGAGCGCCATCTCGCTGTTCTGCACCCGGCCGTCGGGCTGCTTGCGGGCGCGGTGAACGCTCCAGCGGGCCCGGAAGCGCGCGCCGGACGCGTCGAGGAACTCGACCTCTGCCCAGCCTTCTCCGGCGCCGCGACGCAGGCACAGGCGGGGGTCGGTCGCGGTCAGCGCCTCGGCGTCCTCGTCGAGCGACGCCCGGACCCGGCTGTTGCGCGAGGCGACCCGCAGGCGGGGGATCCGGTCGAAGAGCGCGAGGCAGGCGGCGTCGAGCAGGGTGGACTTGCCGGCGCCGGTGGGGCCCGTGATCGCGAAGAGGCCGACCTGACCGAGCGGGCCCTGGTCGAGCACCACCTCGAAGTCGCCGGCGAGACTCGCCAGGTTGCTGCCGCGGATGGCGGTGATCCTCACGTCGCCTCCGCCTGGTGCACCTGGTCGAGGACCTCGTGGAACGCGTCCAGCAGGGGCTGATCGGGCTCACCCTCGTAGTCGCGAGCCCAGCGCTCCCGCAGCACCTCCTCCGGCGACAGGTCCGACAGGGTGCGTCCCGCGCGTGGTCCCTCCGCGAGGTTGCGCCCGGTGCCCGTGTACGACGTCGCGATGCGCACCAGGCGCACGGCCTTGCCCACCACCGCCGCCTCGACTGCCTGACGCAGCCCGGGCATGGGCCCATCCAGGCGGACGCGCACCTCCAGGAAGGGAAGGAGATCCTCGTCTTCTTCTTGGTCGGGCTCGATGGTGCCGTCGAGGTCCGGGAGCTCGGCGAGGACCTCCACGAGCTCCGCCAGGGGCAGATCGCCCTCCTCGGGCACGGCGAGCAGATCCACCGACCGGGGCACGGGCACCGGGGTGATGGCCTCGATGGCGTCCCCGTCGAGGTCCACCAGGAGGATCTGGTGGGGGTAGGTCCGCTCGCCGAAGGAGAGGGGCAGGGGAGCGCCCGGGTAGCGGATCCCGGTGGCGATCTCCTGGGCGAGGTGCATGTGGCCGAGCGCCACGTAGGTGGCGTCCTCCGGGAACACCGCCGTGGGCAGGGCGTGCTGGTTGCCGCCGAGGACCTTGCGCTCCGACAGCTCCGACAGCGCGGTGCCGGTCAGGTAGGCGTGGCCGAGGGCGATCAGCGCCTGGCCGGGCTGCATGCGCTCCCGGGCGTGGGCGGCGACCGCGGCATAGCGGGCGCGCACCCCGTCCGCGGGCGCCACCGCAGCAGGCAGATCCGACAGGCGCAGGAAGGGGACGGCAAGGGCCCACGCGGCCACCGCCCCCGACGCATCGGTCAGGGGTACGACCATGCTGTCCACATCGAGCTCCCCGTCCTCGTGGACCGCGAGCCCGCCCACGACCCGCACCCCCGACGCCTCCAGCAGCGGGCGGGGGGCGTCCAGGCGAGCCGCGCTGTCGTGGTTGCCGCCGATGACCACGATGTCGAGCGCGGGCATGCGCGCGCGAGCCCGGGCGAGGAAGCCGTACCAGGCGCGCAGGGCCTGGCTGGGCGGGTTGGCCGTGTCGAACACATCTCCAGCGACCAGCAGGGCATCGACCGCGTGCTCTTCCAGCTGATCGAGCAGCCAGTCCAGGAAGCGAGCGTGCTCCGCGTGGCGGCGGAAGCGGTGCAGGCTGTGGCCGAGGTGCCAGTCCGCGGTGTGCAGCAGGCGCACGAGGGTCCCCCGAGCAAGGTCAGCGAGCCTATCGCAGCGTGCGGTCAGATCCTGTCCGGTACCTCACGCGCCTCAACCTGAGCCCCATCCCGACCGATCGGGAGTCCGGAGGCTCCATGCGCGCGTCCGTGACTCTCGTCGTGCTCCTCGCTGCCGCCTGCAAGGCGCCCACGCCCATCCCGGTGGTGAGCCTGGGCCCCGATCCGGCCGACACCCGCGACGATCTCGTCGCGCAGGTGGAGAACGAGCTGCTGGTCGGCTGGACCTGGGAGGTGGACGGCGAGCCCGCCGACGTGATCGGCCCCCGGGTGCCGGCTTCCATGACGACCCGCGGCCAGGTCTGGACCGTGACCGGCAGCGTCAGCGGCGAGACCGGCGTCGAGCGCGACGAGGCGAGCGTCACCATCCGCAACGCGCGCCCGGCGGTCACCCTGGAGCTCGCTCCCGAGGCCCCGAGCGCCGGTGACGCCCTGGTCGTGGCGCGGGTCGCCTGGGACGCGGACGGCGATCCGCTCGAGGTCGTCACTCGCTGGTACCGCAACGGCGAGCTCCAGGAGGACCTCACCGGCGATCAGGTCCCCGCCGAGCGCACCGGACGCGGGGAGACCTGGACCGTGGAGGTCGCAGCGAGCGATGGCTTCGGCTGGAGCGACACCGAGGTCAAGAGCGTCACCGTCGCCAACGGCGCCCCCGAGCTGACCGCGGCCGCGATCTCGCCGGAACCACCTCGGATCGCCGATGATCTCGTGGCGCAGGTCCGCTGGCAGGACCCCGACGGCGACCCGCTCGACATCCGCTACGTGTGGACCATCAACGGCACACCGGTGCAGGACGGCACGAGCCCGGTCCTGCGCTCCGGTGAGCACGAGAAGGGCGACGTCATCCGCCTGCTCTCGGGTGCGAGCGATGACGGGTCGGTGCCCGAGGTGACCCAGGTCGCGCGCACGACGGTCGTCAACACCGTGCCCGGCGCTCCCGTCGCCCGCATCGTGCCGAACGATCCGGTCGCCGGGGACAGCCTGCGCTGCGAGCCCGCGGGCGCGCCGAGCGATGCGGACGGCGACGCGATCACCTCGTACAAGGCGGGCTGGACCGTCGACGGGGTCGCCTACGTCGGCACGACGCGCACCACCTGGCCAGGCGATACCGTGCCGGTCGACGTCACCGAGGGCGACGAGGTCTGGCGCTGCAGCCTGCAGGCCGGGGACGGCGAGGCGTACGGCAGCGCGGGGTTGTCGACGGTGACGGTGTACCCGGCGGGCTTCCGCCCCAGCCAGACGATCGGCGGTCGCACGGTCACCTGCAAGAGCGCCTCGTCGGACTCGACCACGACCACCTGCATCGGCCTGCGGGTCGAGGGCAAGGCCTTCCCCAACGGCATCGGCTGCAGCGTCGGCTGGTCGAGCGCGGCCTCTCCCTACACCGACCACGCCGCGTTCTGCCGCCTCATCACCGGACGATCGACCTTCGAGGCGGACTACACCTGCGGCACCCTGGCCGATCGGGTGACGTACGTGGGCGGGGTGTGGGGCACCCGGAGCGACAACGGCCTGACCGAGAGCCTGGTCTGCGACTGGTGAGGGCAGGGGAGGTCCGCGCGCGCCACTCGCGCGCACCAGGGGTTGTACGCTGACTCCCGGTAGATGGGCCGTTCGGGTACTCCGACTTGGGGCGGTCGACCGTCACTCGGCGGGCGCCGTTCGGGTCGGGCCACGGCGCACTTGCCACCGACCGATCCGGGCCGCACACTGCGCCGCATGACGCGCTCGCCCACCGTCCTGTCGCTCCTCCCGGCACTCCTCCTCTCGGCCTGCATCGAGGCCGGCGCCAAGCCGATCCCCTCGGAGCAGGACCCGCCGCAGGAGATCCGCGAAGAACCTGCCGATCCCCGTGCGCCGACCGCGAATGCGGGCGAGGATCACTTCGGCGAGCCCCTGACCGACGTCGTGCTCGACGGATCCCGCAGCTCCGATCCCCAGGGGCTCGACCTCATCCCCATGTGGCGCCTGGTCTCGGTGCCTCCGGGCAGCCACGCCCAGATCGACCGGGCCGACGCCTTCGATCCGACCTTCTTCGCCGACATCGCCGGCACCTACCAGGTGGGGCTGACCGTCACGAACACCCTCGGACTGCGCTCCAAGCACGAGGACGTCGTCACCATCGAGGTCGTCCCCGAGGACGCCTTCTACCTGCAGCTCACCTGGGACACCGAGGTCGACCTGGACCTGCACCTGGTCCGCGTGGGCGAGGCGCTGTGGAGCCGCAAGGACTGCACCTGGTGCAACCCCATGCCCGACTGGGGCGGAGCCGGCGTGCTCGCCGACGATCCGTCCCTGGACTGGGACGTCATCGACGGCTTCGGCCCCGAGACCATCACCATCGCCGCCCCCGCAGACGACCGCTTCCAGGCCAAGGTCGATCTGTACGGCCAGGGCGGACTCACCGCCTGCCGCGCCGACGGCTGCCCCCCGACCACGGCGACGCTCGAGGTGTACTTCCACGGGGAGAAGGTGCACACGGCGGTGGCGACGCTGACGGAGGCGGGCGAGGTCTGGGAGGCGCTGCTGCTGCACCCGGCCGGGGAAGAGGTGGTGGAACTGGACGGGTTCGGGTGGACGGACGTGGACGACTGTCAGTAGTCGGCGTTCGAGGCTGCAGGTGGGGGAGTGGCGGGGCTTGGCCCGCTGGCGGGGAGTCGCGGTGCTGCGGGCAAGGGAGTGGCAGGGCGGTCTCTGGTCGCTGGTCTCTGGGGCCCTCTGCCAGCGGGGGCGTGAGGCGGAGGTCGCGATTCTCCGCCTTCGCATCGCCGTTGGGGCCACCGCAGTCGTGCTCGTCTCTTCCTGGGACGCGGCGGGTCGGAGACCCAGGCACGGAGTGCCGCCGGACGTAGTGAGCCACCCCCGATCGGAGCGGGCCCCAGAGACCAGCGACCAGAGACCGACCCTCCGCTCCCCCGCTTGAAGCAACGCGACTCCCCGCCAGCGGATCGGGACC
>MDTC01252670.1_pt1 | contig 19199 bp, 18 predicted proteins | sample 811181 | NCBI WGS metagenome assembly MDTC01 (sample SAMN05326644, study PRJNA326480) | marine metagenome | isolation source: seawater | place: Pacific Ocean: North | collected 2011
AGGCGTCTAACATCAAGTTTAGCAAGCACATCTTGAGCTTTAACCCGCGTACCAACTTCTACGAATACTTCTGAGACCGTGCCTCTCACCCTAGCAGCAACAGCGCCATGCTGAAGAGCAACGAATCTGCCAATAACCGGTGTCGTCTCAATAATCTTGCTCTTTACAACCGTTTCAACAAATATTCTCGCACGGGTATCTTTTTTCTCACTCGCCAAAATTATTTCTCCTGACATAGCATTCAAAATGCCAAGAGCCAGAAAGACGATTAAGAAAAACCTTTTAATGAGCCGCAACATGTTCCGCGCAATCTTCCATCTTCAACTTTAGAGCTTTGGGACGTATTATCCAATAACCATATATTAAGTTAGTGTTATATTTATATGTTTTTTATCTAGGCCATTATATTCCTATGACTACTGCTTTATTTTCTCACCAAGCTTGTTTTGACCATAACCCGCACGTTGGTCACCCGGAATGCCCTGAGAGACTGAGCGCCATATTGTCCGCACTGACTTCGCCAGATTTCAAACACCTTAAATATTGCCAGCCCCCGCTAGCAACTGTTGAACAAATTGCTCGAGTTCACGACCATTCATATGTCACATGGGCTCTCGCGGAAATGAAAAAAGGAGGTGACGTCGTTTTTGACAATGACACTCGCTCAAGTCCTGGCACATACGAAGCAGCATTACGAGCCGCTGGCTCTGTTTGTGCTGCAATCGATATAATTATCGCAGAGGGAGCAAAAAATGCATTTTGCGCTATCCGTCCCCCAGGGCACCACGCCGAGCATTCAAATGCTATGGGCTTTTGCCTTTTCAATAATGTGGCGGTGGGAGCAGCACACGCTCGCTGTGTTCACGGATTAGAACGTGTTGCAGTAATTGACTTTGACGTTCACCATGGTAACGGAACACAAGCTGCATTCTGGAATGATCCCAATTTATTTTTTGGCTCAACCCATCAGTCGCCATTATACCCAGGCACTGGCAACCAAAACGAACGGGGGGTAGCCGGTAATGTTATAAATGTTCCACTTACGCCATCTTCGGGTTCCGAAGAATTTCGTGATGCAATGGAAAACATTGTGTTCCCGGCACTACGTGAATTTTCGCCAGATTTTTTACTCATTTCTGCCGGCTTTGATGCCCATTCAGATGACCCTTTAGCCTCACTAAACTTTAAAGATGACGATTACTATTGGGTTACTGATAAGCTTTGTGCTGTCGCCGCTGAGTATTGCCGATGTCGTTTGGTGTCGACGCTTGAAGGAGGCTATCATCTTGAATCGCTTGGTCGCAGTGCTGCGGCCCATGTGGCTGCGTTAATGGATGCTTAGTAAAGACATTTGATTGCGTCATTCGAGCGGTGCAATTAAGATCACTGAAATTAAAAGGGCTGATTGCATGAGGGAGGCAAATATGGCCGCAAAGAAAACAAATATTTCAAAAATGTCTTTTGAGGATGCTCTTGAGGAGCTTGAATCAATTGTTCGTGACCTCGAATCTGGTAGCAGCAAGCTGGACGAGTCAATTGATGCCTACGAACGAGGTGCGGCCTTGCAGAAGCATTGTGAAGAGAAATTACGCTCAGCACAAACTCGCATTGACAAAATTTCGCTCGGACGTGAAGGCCAACCCGTAATTTCACCAGCTGAAATTGAGACATCATGAACAAGCTTAAAGCTGCCCTGACTAATACGGCCGATAGCGTAGAAGTTATGCTTGATACACTCTTAACTCCAGATAGCTCAACAGAAAATCGTATCTATCAAGCAATGCGTTACACCACTTTAGGTGGAGGCAAACGGCTACGCCCTTTTTTAGTGAAGCAGAGTGCTGATTTGTTTGGAGTTCGTGAGATCAACGCTCTTCGAACGGGTGCCGCATTAGAGTTAATCCACTGCTATTCACTTGTTCACGACGATCTGCCAGCCATGGATGATGATGACCTGCGGCGTGGAAAGGCTACGCTTCATAAAGCATTTGATGAGGCAACAGCAATACTTGCAGGCGACGCTTTACTTACATTGGCTTTTGAGGTTATCGCACAGCCTGAAACACATCAGGATTCTGAAATACGAATCGAATTAGTAAATATGCTAGCTAGGGCATCCGGCGTCCGCGGGATGGTAGGTGGTCAAATGGAGGACCTCCAGGCTGAAACAAAAGAACTCAACCTTGAAGATATCACCCACTTGCAAAGACTGAAAACAGGAGCGCTTATTGAGTATGGATGTGAGGCCGGCGCCATTCTGGGAAAAGCAAGCAAGGAGGAAAGAGAAGCCCTTGTAGCCTACGCTAACGATCTTGGTTTGGCTTTTCAAATAGCAGATGACTTGCTCGATATTGAAGGAAATGTAGAAGAGACAGGTAAAGCTGTGAGAAAAGATAATCATGCTGGAAAAGCAACCTTTGTTTCGCTTCTTGGTGTGGATGGTGCGCGCAAAGAGGCTGAGAGCATTGCAAACCGGGCAGTAGGTCATTTGGATACATTTGATGATCGTGCAAACCTGCTGCGTGCAACAGCAGAGTTTGTAATAGCTCGACGCAACTAACGGGTTACTTTTGTATGGCCAAAGGCGAACGCGCGGACAAAATACTTGTGGCAAATGGGCTTGCCTCAAATCGCACCAAAGCACGGGCGTTAATAATGTCTGGTAACGTCTTCTCCGGTGAAAAGAGAATAGAGAAGGCTGGCACTCTTTTATCGCCAGACACGCCGATAGATATCAAAGGAAAAGATCACCCTTTTGTATCACGAGGCGGCATTAAATTGAGTCACGCTATCAAGTACTTCGGCATTAAACCAAAAGGGCAAATTTGCCTAGATATAGGATCCTCTACCGGCGGATTTGTCGATGTGTTATTGAGGAATAATGCCAAAAAAGTTTTTTCGGTTGATGTCGGGAAAGGGCAACTTGCTTGGTCGCTTAGAATAGATGAACGGGTGGAGGTATTAGAGGGGTTTAATGCGCGCTACCTGACCTCAGACTTGATCCCAAACGCAGTGAATATTATCAGTTGTGATGTCAGCTTTATAGGCTTAGAAAAAATCTTGCCGCCAGCTCTTGGGCTCGCAGCTAAAGGCTGCAACCTTATTGCATTAATTAAACCTCAATTCCAAGTACAACGGTCAGAGGTTGGGAAAGGAGGTGTAGTACGTGACTCCCAAATTCATGAGCGTGTCTGCATGGAAATTAAAGAATGGGTTAACAGCCAAATGAATTGGCAAGTGCTAGGAATTACAGAAAGTCCCATCACTGGGCCTAAAGGTAATAAAGAATTTTTTCTGGCTGCTTTTTTTTCAAAGTAACATTTTCAACTGAAGTTTGTTGCACTGTGCGCTAAAGTTGAGAATGGTAGTAAAGGAAATAATACCAAATTATTATGAGGAATTATTTAAGATCTGTTTTTAAACTCTCGTAGAAATTTATATCATACCTTGCCCTGAACTGCAGCCTCTCATTTAAAATGCTTGTGCTCATATCAAAGGGGAAAATCGTACCTCTACCGTGCAACCTTATTTTTCATTTTTTCTGAACAAATTTATTCGAATTGCTGCATCTAAAATAAAACCTTTGGGATAACTTTTAGCGTTCCTCTTAAATCTTGATTCTACCTCACTTCTATGTCTCTCATATAATTGAGCTCGCTGCGGATTGCGTTCGGTCTGCTTGCTTAAGAAGTCTGAAAAATCGCAATATATTTTTGGTGTCGATACAAAAATCTCCCCTAGCGTTGTAAAAGAGTTACCATCCAAATCCATAATCTTGTCATACGCAACTGAGCGAATGCGGGTCTCATCAGTAACAGGTTGAGCAGTATTAAAATAACCTCCAGAAGGGACTGGTTCCATGATGTAAAGCAACCCTCGTGTTGAGAGTACCCTTTCTGCCTCAACCAAAGCTTTGGATATCATCTCAATATCGACGTGGTGTAGAGAATTCGAGAAGATTACAATATCAAATTCATCATTTTCAAATGGCAGGTTTTGGGCAAATCCCTCATAAAAATCCACATTCAAACCCGCCAAACGGGCATGGGCTGAAGCCATAGAAATACGGTCGGAATTTGGATCAATACCCGAAACATTAGCACCACAATCAGATAAAAAACATGTAAATTCTCCTCTACCACAGCCCACATCCAATGTATTGGCGCCCAACAGAGGCAACAATTCTGTGGCTAAATCAGCAGCTGATTTTTCAGTCAATTGTGAGAACTTTTTTTTTGGGTACATATAGTAAAACGCCGTCGACAAAATAAGACTTTGTGAACTTTACACAAAAATGTATTGAAACGAAAATATCGAAATATCAATATTCCTATAAACTATTCAAACCTGATAAAAAAGTAGTGTTACCTTGAATGAAACCCTAACCTATGTGCTCTTTGCCCTTTATCGATCAGACGAATACTATGAATAATATTGAGCTCTTTCTATGGATCTTAAGCATTACCACATTGGTGTCTTGGCTTTACCTTTGGTTATTTCGGTCCCTCTTTTGGCTTGCCAATCAGCGCTTAGAAAAGCTCCCGGCAGATATCCCGGAACCTATTAGCTTGCCGCCGATAATCGCATTGATACCAGCAAGAAATGAAGAGGATGTTATTGCCAACTGCATAGGCTCATTATTAAACCAAGATTATCAAGGTGAACTTTCGATAATTTTAATTGATGACGCGAGCAATGATGCAACGGTCAAGATCGCTCAGGGTGCTGTAACACAGCTCGACGGGGGTGATAAAGTCCAGATCATTTCTGGTAAAAAACTTCCAAGTGGTTGGGCCGGGAAGGTTTGGGCCCTACAACAAGGCATGAGTAGGCCTGTCAGAACACAAGCTAAATATTACCTTTTATCAGATGCGGACGTGTATCATGATCCTAGCAACATCACTCGCCTTGTTTCGAAGGCTGAGAAAGAGGAGTTGGATCTGGTCTCTTTGATGGTCAAGCTTCAATGTCGTAGTCTTTGGGATTGGCTCTTGATACCCGCATTCATTTTTTTCTTTCAGAAATTGTTTCCGTTCAATAGGGTGAATGACCCAAGTAGCCGTGTTGCCGCAGCAGCCGGCGGCTGTATGTTGGTTCGGAAAACAGCTATGGATAGAATAGGCCAACTTACATCCATCAAGTCAGCCATTATTGACGACTGCGCATTAGCTCGTAAATTGAAGGATCATGGCCCAATATGGCTTGGTCTTTCAACAACCACCAGAAGTATTCGTCCCTATTACAACTTGACGGAAATCTGGCACATGGTAACACGGTCAGCATATACACAACTTCACCATTCCCCGGTGTTTTTGCTTGGAACAATAATAGGGATGACTGTTGTTTACATGGCTCCACCATTGGTGATGGGTTTTGCATTTTTACACGATTTAATTTTCCCATTACTTTTCTCTGGATGCGCATGGGGCATCATGGTTTACACATACCGCCCTACGTTAAAAATATACTATGCCAAACCTTTTTATGGTCTCCTACTTCCTGTTACTGGACTCATTTACCTATTGATGACGATTGACTCAGCTCGCCGCTTTTACCTTAATAAAGGTGGTGAATGGAAAGGGCGGGTCTACAATTGAGTGTCTATTCGCACTGTGCTTTATGACGCAGCATTTGGTCGGCCAAAACGCAAGCCATCATTGCTTCACCCACTGGCACTGCCCGGATCCCAACGCAGGGATCATGTCGCCCCTTTGTTGAAACTTCCACCTCATCGCCATCTGATGTAATGGTTCGTCTTGGAATACGAATAGAGCTTGTCGGCTTAACGGCGAACCGCACAATAATGTCCTGGCCTGATGATATTCCTCCAAGAACCCCACCAGCATGGTTCGACAAGAAAATGACTTGACCGTCATTCCCTAACCGCATCTCATCTGCATTTTCCTCACCTCTGAGGCAAGCCGCCTCCATCCCTGCACCTATCTCCACGGCTTTAACCGCATTGATACTCATCATAGATGCCGCAAGCTCAGCATCAAGTTTGCCATAAATTGGCTCACCCCAACCAGCGGGGACGCCGCACGCTACCACCTCTATGATAGCTCCAAGCGATGAACCGTCCTTGCGTGTTTTATCCATCAAACTCTCCCACTCTGCGACTTTATTCGCGTCGGGACAAAAAAATGGATTTTTGTCTACCTCTCCCCAATCCCATCGGTCACGATCAACTTTTGATTGCCCCACTTGAACAAGTGCAGCACGAATTACGATATGTTTTCCCAGCACTTTCCGCGCAACACCACCTGCAGCCACGCGCATTGCCGTTTCACGCGCCGAGGAACGTCCACCACCCCGATAGTCACGAATCCCGTATTTCTGATCGTATGTTATATCAGCATGAGCCGGACGATACTTATTTTTGATCTCCCCATAATCCCGCGATCGCTGGTCTGTGTTTTCAATGAAAAGACTTATTGGCGTTCCAGTGGTCATACCGTCAAAAACACCTGAAAGAATTTTCACCTGATCTTGCTCTCGACGTTGCGTTGTGTGCCTAGACTGACCTGGTCGGCGCTTATCAAGCCACTGCTGAATATCTGGCTCTCCCAATGGAATTCTCGGGGGCACCCCATCAACTGTACAACCAATTGCAAGCCCGTGACTTTCCCCCCAAGTAGTGAAACGGAACAGCCGGCCAAAACTATTTTGAGACATCTATTTGTCCTTGGGCTTCAGGCCATTCAGTAGCTCGCCAACTTCTTCAGCAGCATCGACTGCCACCATCCCCACCATATGGTAGCCAGAGTCAACGTGATGAACCTCACCAGTAACCCCTGAACTGAGATCAGATAAAAAATACAAAGCCGATTGCCCCACTTGGTCGAGACTTACGTTACGTTTAAGCGGAGAATTGAGTTCGTTCCATTTTAGTATGTAACGAAAGTCTCCAATACCCGAAGCGGCGAGGGTCTTAATCGGCCCCGCAGAAATAGCATTAACTCGTATACCTTGTGCGCCCAGATCCACCGCTAGATATCGTACGCTTGCCTCCAGAGCAGCCTTGGCAACACCCATCACATTGTAATGGGGCATAACGCGCTCGGAACCGTAATAAGTAAGAGTAATTATACTTCCTCCATCAGACATTAATTCCTGCGCTCGTTGGCAGAGCGCTGTTAACGAATAACAGGACACGTCCATTGTAAGTTGGAAATTATCTCGGCTGGTGTTCACATATTTACCAGTCAGTTCATTGCGATCAGAAAAGGCAATTGCGTGAACTATAAAATCAAGCTTACCCCATTTTTCTTCTATTACAGCAAAGAGGCTATCTAGTGCATCATCATCTGACGCATCACATTTAATAAGCATGTCCGAGCCAATTGATTCTGCGAGTGGGCGAACACGCCGTTCGAGCTGATCAATCTGATAGGAAAAAGCCAGTTCGGCTCCATGCTCAGCAAGCGTTTTTGCTATACCCCAAGCAATTGACCGATCATTGGCAACTCCCATCACCAAGCCACGCTTACCTGCCATCAAATTCGTCGAATTGCTCAACTTCTACTCCTAAAGACACATAACGAAAGGTTTTGTAGACAACCAAATCCCATTGTAACCAACTAGTGCTCGCGGTCAAAGCTGTTCAACGCAAGACAAATTAATTGACTTCTGACGCTTATTGAAATCTACCATCAATTTCCCAAGCGTTTAATAAACTTACTGCGACTCTTTATTCTAACAGTAAAAAATGCTTCGATCAAACAAAGTCACTATTCTTGTAACGACGACTTTAAATAGCTCTAGGAAAATGGGCACGATAATTCGATGCACACAGTGACTGAGTCCTCACCCGTAGACATACATCATTGACCTCAACGAATAATAACATCTCAATTTCCCAAATATGACAATGACCTAGTCATTAAATCCAAGTTTTTTACGGAATTTTTTGCCTTCTCCACCCGACCATTTACTTATGAATGCCTCCAATTCTAAATCAACGGTATCCGGAAGGACTATATTTAGGGTAACAATCAGATCTCCAGCTTTTTTTCCCTTAGGAGCTAAACCCTTTCCTCGAAGCCTTAGTTTGAGGCCTGAACTTGTGTTTTTTGGCACATTGAGAGCCACCTTACCGTCGACCGTAGGGACGGTGATTTTTGCCCCCAGAACCGCTTCATCTAAACTAATTGGAGCAACAAGATGAATGTCATGTCCATTGAGAGTGAAAAACGGATGGGTATCTAGGCGAATAGTTACCATCACGTCTCCCAATGACCCCCCAAGAATACCCGGTTCTCCCTGTCCTTTTAGCCGCAGCACTTGGCCATCTTTAGTACCAGGCGGAACTTTTACATCAAGGACCTTATTACCAGATATTTTTATTCGATGTTTTAAACCTTTGGCAGCATCTTCGAGCGAGACGTTCAACGTAAATGACAGATTACGCCCTTTCGACGGACGCCGCCGTTGACTGGCGTTATTACCGAACAAGTCAGAGAACAGATCAAAATCCGAGCCACCCTGCCCGAAAGAAAAAGTTGACTCGCTTCCGCTACGATGCCGAGCTCCTTGGTTAGTGCGAAATAAGTTTTCGTATGCTGGAGAACCATCGGGGTTAATTTCTCCGCGATCAAACTTTGCTCTTTGCTCACTATCCGATAACAATCGATAAGCTTCGGATACCTCTTTGAAACGTTTCTCCACAGAAGTATCACCAGGATTAACATCTGGGTGCAGCTTTTTCGCAAGGCCACGATAGGCTTTCTTAATCTCAGCAACCGTCGCGTTTTTACTTACACCAATAACGCTATATGGATCCTTCATCACAAGCCTGCCTATCAGCCAATCCGCACGAGCGAGTATTCTGACGCCCGGCCTCCCATAAGTTGTACAGCAGTTGTTTAGAGAACTTTCCAGCTACCATCAGGTTGCTGACAGGCTTGTCCCTTTCTTGTCTCAGTCTTGCCGTCCACTGTAATCGTCTGCTCGAATTCCCGGCAGTAGGCTCCCGTTGACTGGTTACGGCCATCCCTCGTCGCCACAACAGTTCCTGAGGCGCCGCTGTTAGGATTATTCCAACTCACCGGCTGGTTCAACGGTGCAGTTTGCGCCGCTTGGTATGCATTACTGTGTCGTACTTGATCAGCTTCATCGAGAGATTGTCCAAGTGAACCGCCGGCCCAAGCACCCAGTAAACCACCAATTGCTACGGCAGCCATAGTTCCGGCACCACCACCACCAATCTGCGATCCTGCCAATGCTCCCAATCCAGCACCAATCACTGTACCAGCCTGTTGCTTTTGCCCCGCGCCTTGACACGCACACAGAATGAAAATACCTGCAATAAGAGGGGCGAAATTTTTTATCTTCATGTTTTTACCTCGTTAGTTACCTAATTTAAATGCTAGCTCGGTGCGCCTTCGGTGAAATTTCGACTGCGCTAGCAGCATATTAAATATTTTGCTTAATATCACACTATTTAACCATCAGAATATTGGAATAAATTTGTATAAGCTTAATATTAGACTTACATGTGTTAAGACCTATATACAAAGGCTTTGGGAAATTCAAACGTGAGTTCAAATGACCTGCGAACATCCGATCAAAAAATTTTCATGCTGGTTTGAAGAAGCAAAAAAAAGTGAACCAGAACTACCGGAAGCAATGAGCGTTTCTACTGTATCGGCGGATGGGCAGCCATCCAGTAGGATGGTATTGATGAAGTCATACGATCAAGAGGGTTTTGTTTTTTTCACCAACCTTGAGAGCCGCAAAGGTAATGAGATTTATTCGACGCCAAAAGCCGCTTTACTTTTTTATTGGAAATCCCTCAAACGCCAGGTCCGCATAGAGGGACAAATATTCCCGGTATCTGACGAAGAGGCAGATGCCTACTTTGCCAGCCGACCACGAGGATCTCAAATTGGGGCGTGGGCATCAGATCAATCCCGGCCGATGAACGATGAGTCAGACCTTGAACAATCCGTTGCTAGCCATACTGCAAAATTTGCTGACTCACCCATAAAACGCCCCCCATTTTGGAGTGGCCTCAGGCTTAAGCCTCAAGAATTGGAGTTTTGGCAAGACCGTTGTTTTCGGCTGCACTTGCGGGAGGTTTATAGACTTAAAGAAAATAAGTGGAACAAGACATTACTTTACCCTTAGAGTATCGCCATGCCGACACTGCCAAAAACACTCATTCTTACCGGCGCTAGTCGCGGAATTGGACACGCAACGGTTAAACGCTTCTCGGACGAGAACTGGCGAATAATAACATGCAGCCGTGATGAAGTACCTGACGCATGTCAACGAGATCCAAATTGGCATGGTCATATCCCAGTAGAATTAGCAAATCCTCAAGATGTTACTCACTTTATTGAGGAGGCCAATCGATTGCTCGGTGATGACCCGCTTCACGCACTTGTTAATAACGCCGCCGTATCACCTAAGACGGAGTTTAAAGAACGTCTTGGGTGTCTGAACGGCGATTTAAATACTTGGCGGCGTGTCTTTGAATTAAATTTTTTCACACCTTTAACGATGAGTAGGGGTTTTGCGACAGCACTTGGCAAGGGAGCAAAAGATCGCGGGGCCGCTGTGGTAAATATTACATCCATAGCTGGACATTCAATACACCCTTTTGCGGGATCTGCGTACGCAACATCGAAAGCAGCGCTCTCTGCTTTAACCCGAGAGCTGGCTGTTGAGTTTGCATCCCTTGGTATTCGCGTTAATGCTATCGCTCCAGGTGAAATTGAAACCGATATGATAGGTGCTGAATATGAACCCTTAATTAATCGCATACCAATGCATCGCATGGGTAAGGCCGAGGAGGTTGCGGCTTGCGTATATCATATGTGTAGCAAGGATTTCTCGTACGTAACCGGAGCTGAGATGTTTGTCACAGGAGGCCAGCATCTCTAGCTGTTTTGCTCTTTAAACCATACCAAACGGGCTTGTAATTGAGCCATCTCAAAACCAAGCCAGTCAGCAAAACGGCCCTTTATGTGTAGCGACTTTAATTTTTCTAATCGAACAAGTTCGCTTTCATACATACAGTGGAGCATTGTAATTTGTTCGGCTCGATCGTCACTATCAAGCAAATAAAGAAAACGCATCTTTAGCGCTATCACAAGTTTAGAGACATCATTTACGGGGGCACGCACATTAGAAGTCATGAGCGTGCGAAAAATTTCCCGACCCTCTTCAGTTATACCAATATTTGTTTCCTGCCCTCGTGACAGCTGCGAAACGCTTTGTGCCAACCCTTCAAGACGAATTAACTCTAATGACGGAGTAAGCATATCTAACGATGGACCGATTACAGAGCTTACAAAATGACGCACTTCATTGGTTAATTCTGAGTAATCAACAGACCCTTCCATCAAACGCCCAAGGGCCGCGAGTCTTATCGCCTCGGTCGGTATAAGCGTATTGTCGCGATACATTACTTGGTATCCAAGGGCTTTTTACTCAGCTGCAGCCTGAGATGATGGCAAGCCAAGCCCTAATTTTTCCCATACTTTCTCCAACGCACACACCAACTCGTCCATCATCTCATCGGTGTGCTCAGGCGAAGGTGTGATACGAAGCCGCTCTTTACCCTTCGGAACAGTGGGGTAGTTAATAGGTTGTACATAAATCCCATACTCATTGAGAAGCATGTCGCTGGCATCTTTACATAACACAGGGTCACCGACCAATACCGGGACAATATGACTCTGCGACGGCATGACCGGAAGCCCAGCTTCCCGTAATTTAGCCATTAAGCTACGCGTGTTTTGCTGGTGTTTCGCACGCATGGCTCCACCCTCTTGCCCACGCACTACCTCTATACTGGCAAGTACGCCGGCAGCAATCGCGGGAGGAAGCGCCGTAGTAAATATAAACCCTGATCCAAAAGATCTAACAAAATCAATCAAGGCGGCAGAGCCAGCTATATATCCACCAATCACACCAAAGCCTTTAGCGAGGGTTCCCTGAATTACTGTAATCCGACGAGATACACCATCACGCTCAGCAATCCCACCACCACGTTCACCGTAAAGACCTACGGCATGAACTTCATCCAGATAGGTCATTGCGCCGAATTCGTCGGCAACATCACAAAACTTGGCAATTGGAGCAATATCACCATCCATAGAGTAGATAGACTCAAACGCCACAATTTTTGGTATGCTCGGATCAACGGCTGCAAGCTTACGAGCAAGATCCTCAGGGTCGTTATGATTAAAAATTTGTTTCGAAGCTCTACTATGACGGATACCCTCTATCATCGAGTTATGATTGTGCGAATCTGAAAAAATTACACACTCAGGCATCGAGGCAGCGAGGGTAGACAAAACTGTCATGTTAGCGACATACCCTGATGTAAATAATAGCGCTGCCTCCGTGGAGTGAAGGTCAGCCAATGCGCGTTCCAACAATACATGGTAATGATTTGTACCCGAAATATTGCGAGTGCCCCCTGCCCCAGCGCCGCACCGCTCAAGTGCACCGGTCATTGCCGCTATGACCTTAGGGTGTTGCCCCATACACAAGTAATCATTTGAACACCAAACCGTGACGTCACAAACTGTCTCATCATTATGGCGAACAGCGGTTGGGAAACGACCCGCCTCACGTTCTATATCAGCGAAAACGCGGTAGTTACCGTCGCCTCTAAGCGATTGTATCTTCTGCTTAAAAAAGCCCTCGTAATCCATTATTAAAACTACTGCCTCGCCTAATATTGTTGTTAACGCGTGCGTGTAAACTAATTAACGCCACGTTATAATGATTATATACAGTTTTTCTTACCACGCTTCCAGTCGGGCATCGTTTGCATGAGACGATCCGCCGCGCCCCTCAAACAATCGACTTCATTTTGAATATCAAAAAATGTAACTTCGCAATTGATTTCAATTAACACTATCGACAATTTTACAAAAAAATTAGGGTAATATCTCCTGCGTGAAAACCGATAGATTTTCATAGAATTTTTTTTCCCTTAATTTCTATCGGGATTATTAAGCTTCGGACTTAGGTAGCTCTTAAACATTAGATATTCAGAACAATGTATTTTTCCGCCTAAATATAAAAAACAAACTGACAACTATACTAAATTAGTTTGCGGCAAAAAGTTTTCCCCGCTTTCCCCATTTTACCGGCTAATATCTATCGATTTTGGGCAATCCACCGGGGGACTCTTACAAATCAACTTGCTACACTTGTTTGTGTCTGTATCAAGCTGGAGCACTTACTCATGGGCGTCATCGTCAACTTGCGGGAGTTTCGCAAACGCCAAAAACGAAATCAAAAACAAGCTGAGTCATCCGAAAAACGAGCCTTGACTGGCCAAAATAAAGCCGACCGCTTGCGCATAGCTAATGAAAAAGAAAAGGCCGAAAGGCATCTCACATCTCATCAGATTGACCAATCCGAAAGAGATGGCGACGAAACCGCCTAATATCTTCAGTGGCTTATTAATGCCGTGTTTGAATTTCCTCATCGAACAGTTCCGGCGCTAATTCATATGCCTTCTGCATGGCCTTTGCCGCTTCTTCGTGACGCCCAAGATCATCAAGAACCGAACCAAGGTTATAATGCGCCTCAACGAGGTCAGGCTGAACGGCTAGCGCCTCGCGATATGAACGGACTGCATCATCTGGCCGACCGGTTTCTGTGAGCAGATCGGCCAAATTGAAATGAGCTTCAACAAGCATGGGATCGATAGATAGCGCAATCTGATATTCTCGCTCTGCCTCCAACGGTCGTCTATTTTGAGCAGCCACAGCACCAAGAGCCACTCTGTAGATTGGTTGGTCTCTATCGGAGGTTACGGCCCGACGTAAAAGTGATATGGCTTCATCTGCTGGCCCTCCGCCTGCAACCGCTAACCCTAGAAGATGAAGCAGTTCACCATTTTCCGGGGCTGCTGGCAGAGCCGCCCTAAGTAGACTTTCAGCTACAACGATATTCCCTGCTTCCAACGCCGATTCAGCATCAGAAACTACACCACTAACACTTTCATAAGAATCCGGCAGTGAACTTTGCCTGTAACTCGCAGCCGTGTCAGCGTCACTGAGATCATACGCCTTTCTCAAAAATTGGCCGTTAAAAAAATTACTATTTATTTGTTGATCAGTTCGAAATCGATACCAACATGGTGACTGCTCTAGAATTACGCCAGGCGAGGCTTTCAATTCTACAGGATCGTAAGAAAATGCAGCATAAACTTCTTCACCTATGAAATTAAGATGACTAGTGTAATAGTCAAAACGATTAAGATCCTGTAACAAAGGCCAAATATCTAAGAAACGATCCTCTAAACAACTTCTCAAGTAATCATAAATAAAATAGTTTCCTTCTTTTTGCCATTCTATGCCATCAATTTCTATATTACTGATGCGCCAACCCATGTACTCTTTGATTATACTGGCAAATGACGTACCACTATATGATGAATACCATAACAGTGGACTTCGCGCTGTCCTATTATTGAAAAATACCTGTACCAATTCGGCTATGTGCCCCGCCTCCGTTAGATCAGAGGAGCTCATGGTGGGCGTAGAGATGATTCGGCGTTCGCCTTCATCTACAAATTCTAAACCAAGTATTTCAGAGTTTTTATACATGGGTGTTCCGGGCAAAAGCTGTAATTGATACGGCTCTACTTTACTTACTCCAAGTGAAACACCGTAATCTATTGAGTCCAGGTAAGTATTACTTGTTTCTTGTGGCAATCCATAAATCAATTGTATCACCGTTTCAATGCCTAGACTTTGCATGTATTTAACATTTTCAGCAATTAATTTAGTGCTTTGCTTGCGATCAACAGCCTGCATCACATCCATGTTCGAACTTTGCAATCCTACTTCAATTACTGTAATATTAGCATCTTTTAAAAGATCCATTACTTCTTGATCTAGAAGGTCTACTCTCAATTCAACAGTAACTGACAAATCATCGTCTTTTCTATACTTTTTTATTATTGTCAATATTTCTTTAGCTCTTTTTTTCGGAATATTAAATGTTGGATCCATAAGAAATATTTCTCTTACATTACTTGATAGTATCTCTTTTATATTTTCTTCTACGCGTTTCATTGAGAATTTATGCAGTAATTGACCATAATCTTTTGGGTAATAGCAGAAACTACATTTAAAAGGGCAACCTCTATAAGTCTCGAATAGTATAGTTCTATTTTCATTATTGAGATCAATGCATCCATTTAAATAAGGAGAAGGTATGATATCAAGATCATCAATAAATGGCCTTTTGTCAGTAATTATTACCTCACTATTGTCTCGGTAAGCTATTCCTTTAACTTCACTAATACTTGAGCTGATAATTGTATTACTTTTCTTTTCCCAATAAGAGATTAATTCTCTAAACGTTTCTTCTCCCTCTCCACAAACAATTAGATCGATTGATTCATATTTATTAAGTGATTTCACAGGAACGGAACTAACGTCTGGGCCTCCCACAATAATCTTTACATCGGGCCTAATTTTTTTTACTTCATCGCAAATCATTACAGTGTTTTCCATATTCCAAATATAACATGAAAACCCAATAATATCGGGATCATTACTTATTATTTGTTCTGCAGTACTTTTATGATCGAAAATATTATTTGGAGTTACGATATTAACACTTGAGTTATCTTGTAAAAATGGGTCCGTCTCGGCGTAACTTTTTAAATAAAAAAGCGCCAAAGGGATATAGTCACTGGTTGTGTCGATCAAATCGACCCGCATTATCTCTCTCCGAATTGATTCTGGTAGCCTTTTAAACGATGTTAATCTCGAACCAAAAATACATTACGGTTTTTTTCGACTTCATTTCAAGTTAAGCATTCGCACTAAGCCTACACATTTGTGAGTACTCAGGCTAATTATTGCCCCCATGGTCCAAAAAGATGTGGCCGCTTGCCACGTTTTTCAAAATACTGCTGGTGATAATCTTCGGCCATGTAGAAATGCTCCGCTGACACTATCTGGGTCGCAATTGCCGCCTTTAACTGACCTGTTGACTGTAAAGCAAGCTTAGATGTCTCAGCTGCGGCCCTTTGATCCTCATCAACATAAAAAATAGCGCTCCTATATTGAGTGCCCACATCAGGACCCTGCCGATCAACTTCGGTTGGGTTGTGACAGCTCCAGAACACATTCAGGAGTGCCTCAAAGCTAATTTCAATGGGATCATATTGCACCTTTACTGCCTCAGCATGTCCCGTTTGCCCGGTACAAACCTCTTCGTAGGTTGGATCCTCTGAATTACCACCAATGTACCCAACCGCTGTCTCCATTACACCGCTTGTGTCACGAAACGCTTGTTCAACACCCCAAAAACATCCCGCAGCAAATATCGCTTCAGCCATTTTAAACCCTTTATACTTTCACTCAGTCTCTCAGTCGCCATCTCACGCATTCAATGCTCAAAGTCAGATCAGACCCACACTACGCAGGAATACACAAAAAACAGTGATCGGCGCAACAATACGGAGCGACCACAACCACAGGACCCCTAATACCTGGTTTTTAAATCCGATAACACTGCTACCAGGACGATCTCGCCAAGCCCATCCTACAAAAAACGCAGTGATCATACCACCAATTGGTAGTGCAAGATTGAGAGTAAGGAATTCCATGACATCAATAATGCTTTTCGTGCCCCATTTAACATCATTTAAAACTCCAAATCCGAGGGACGACGGTATGCCGATAGCATAGATTAGAAAGCCGACGATGAGGGTAGTCCTTGAACGGCCTTGATCAAAAACCCTCATAAAGAAAGAAACTGGCACTTCGAGTAACGAAGCCATCGAGGTGAGCGCCGCGAATACCAATAGGAGAAAAAACAGAATACCTATAATTTTCCCAAAGGGCATTGTTTGAAAAAGTTCGGGCAACACAATAAAACTGAGTCCAGGGCCAGCTGACGGGCTCAAGCCAAATGCAAATACTGCAGGGAAAATAGCCAACCCTGCTACAATCGCAAAAACCGTATCACCGGTCGCAATAGCTCCGGCCGAAATCGGCAACCGAGTATTTGGTGCTAGATAGCTGCCGTATGTGATAAATACTGCCATACCTATTGAGAGAGAAAAAAATGCTTGCCCTAGCGCAATTATGTAAATTTCAGGTTCAAGCAACTTTGCCCAATCGGGGGCGAATAAAAAAGTAAGCCCCTTTACAGCACCATCCAAACTCATGCTGTATCCAGCAAGAATTAATACCAATATGGCTAAAATTGGTATTAAAATTCGATTCCAGTGTTCCAAGCCTTTTTTCACTCCGCGCGCGACCATAATGATCGTCGCCACCATCATCGCGCCTTGCCAAATCAATGGCTCCCATACTTCTGAGATGAAGACCCCGAAAAACTTACCATAGTTAGCAATATCAACTTCCCACAAACTACCGCCTACAGCAGAAAACAGGTATTTCAGAGCCCAGCCTGCAACAACACTGTAGAATGATAAAATAAAGAACCCGGCGAGCACCCCAAGCAGTCCCCCAATCGACCAGATTTGTTTCGGGGCCAACTTTCCAAAGGAACCAACAGCATCACTTTGAGCGGTACGGCCTATCACCAATTCCCCAAGCATAATCGGTAGGCCACAAATAATAATACAGGCCAGATAAACGAGAATAAATGCTCCTCCCCCATTTTCACCAACAATATAAGGAAACCGCCAAATATTCCCCAAACCAAGAGCAGAACCCATTGCAGCACACACAAAACCTAATTTCGTACCCCATTGTTCTCGCTTAGCCTCATGAGAGAGTCGCTGGACCATAAGAATTCATCCTAGATGTGTTCAACACAAACAATTAATTTGACTTAAATAAAATGTTGAAAATGTATCGCACCTGCCGCCAAGGAAACAGGCCGTAAAAAAGTTTGCCAAAAGAAACCGCAACTATCTTCAACCAAATGCTGATCCTAATATGTGCACAACAAATATAAAGGGCCTAGATACAAAAATGCCGCGGCGATATCTGACATTGAGAGGCGTTACAAAAAGTTATTAATACATCTAACCAAATGATTATTCCAATTTTTAGCAATTTAAAGCATAGTTCTTGCATGATTAGTTAGATAGGCGCGATATCAATTTAATTTAGGAAATAGCTTGTCTCAATTTGAAAACATAGGGTGTTCCGAGGGGTTCTGCGCAAATGGCTAAGGAAGAGCCAGTTTTTCTTAATGTGGAAGAGTTGAATGTGTCCACCCCAAACGAAGACCAAAAAGTTACTGTAGTTGACGCTATTACAGGCACTTCAGTACGGGCTCCCCATAAGGCTTTTCTATCGGATGCCACCTACCAACAGCGAGGCGCCGATTTAGTTCTTTCGGATGCGGATGGCACCCAACTGATAGTTAAAAATTATTTTGATGTTATCGTAAAACCCGACCTTATCTCTCCCGACGGCAGACAGGCCGTAGGTGCAGAATTAGTTGAGTCATTCATTCTGCCCACGCCTTCCAATCAATATGCCCAAATCGGCAGTGCCGTTCCAGCTAGCTCAGCAGAGCCCATTGGTGTGGTTGCGGAATTAAAAGGCACAGTTTTCGCGGTTCGCACCGATGGGACAAGGGTCGCGCTCAAAAAAGGGGACAATGTATTTCAAGGGGATGTAATAGAAACCGAAAAAGAGAGCGCCGCCAATATGTTGCTGGCCGATAAAACAACCTTTGCAATAGGGGATGAAGCCCGTCTCGCACTCGACGAAATGGTATATAACCCCGCCACTAAGGAAGGCCAATCCCAATTCTCTATCTTAAAAGGTGTTTTTGTATTCGCGTCTGGCGAAATTGCTAAAACCGATAGTTCAAAAATGATAGTTACCACGCCAGTTGCCACCATTGGCATTCGCGGAACAGAAGTATCGGGGAACATTTCCGACGAGGGGGCCCAAATTACGGTTTTAGATGGAACTGTGACTGTATCCACTAACGCAGGCACCGCCACCTTAGGTTCTCAAGGCGAAACTACCTCTATCTCTGACATTAATTCGGCTCCAAGTGAAACATTTACTCTTAACGCGGCTCAACTGCAGAAAGCCTATGGCAGTGTTGCAAGTGTTTCGAGCGGTACAAAGCTTGGAACCTCCGGGAATAAGACGAATGAGGGTGCCGACGGAGAGAATTCAAGTAGTGGGTCTAGTGATAGCTCAAGCAATGAAGGCAGCGAAGATAGCTCAGAAGGCAGTGAGGGCTCACAACAGGAGGGCGAGGGCACCAAC
>MDTC01057714.1_pt1 | contig 19193 bp, 14 predicted proteins | sample 811181 | NCBI WGS metagenome assembly MDTC01 (sample SAMN05326644, study PRJNA326480) | marine metagenome | isolation source: seawater | place: Pacific Ocean: North | collected 2011
CCTCAACGTCAAGGCCGAGGGCGAGTTCGACGCGGTCAAGAGCAGCATCGTGTGGGTCGAGGGCGAGGTCAGCCTGCTCCGCCCGATGGAGCCGCTCGGCGAGGGCGTGCTCGTCATCGAGAGCCTCACCGGCCGCGCCCGCGTCGAGGACAACAAGCTCAAGTGGGCCGAGGGCGAGGGCGACTTCGCCGTGCCCGCCCTCAACGACATGCGGGGCCACATCCGCGCCCGCTACGAGAACCGCGGCGGCGAGGACATCTACACCGGTGAAGGCACCCTGAACTTCACGCTCTTCAACGAGCCCGACAAGGGCCGCGAGATGAAGGGCGAGGTCAAGGCCGAGCTCTTCGAGGGCGGCAAGTTCAAGGTGAAGGGCGAGGTCGACTACGCCATGTCCGAGATGATCTCGGGCAAGGTCGGCGTGGAGATGGATCAGGAGTTCGATCCGACCATCAACGCGAGCCTCACCGTCACCAAGGAGCTCATCCCGGCGCAGGACCTCTTCAAGATGAAGATGGACCTGATCCCGCACACGGACGTGCCGATCTACGGCCCGATCGCGCTGGGCTTCGGCGCCCGCGGCTCGATGGGCCTGTCGACCCGTCCGCTCAGCTTCGAGACCACCATCGGCATCTCCAACTGGAAGCCGATCTCGGAAGAGAGCAACGTCCCCGACTTCGAGGCCGAGCTGGCGCTCAACTGGGGCCTCAACTTCAACGCCATGCTGGCGGCCTACCTGACCATCGGCCTCACCGCCGGTGTCGGCAGCGTGGGCGCGGGCATCCGCGGCGAGGCGCTCCTGGACGTGCCCGTCGACATCCGCCCCTACGGCAAGCTCCGGGGTGGCGCGGACGAGTTCACCGGCGAGCTGGGCATCGGCATCAAGATCGAGCCCACCATCACGCTGGCGGCGGTGCCCTTCGTCATGGCCCAGCTCAAGGGCTTCGACCCGCTGGAGCACGACTTCACCCGCTTCGAGACGGACCTGGGTCCGATCTTCAGCTTCGAGTGGGGCACGAAGTACACCTTCGGCGACGTCGACAAGACCGAGGACAACGCCACCGTGCCCCAGGGCACCCCGGCCGCGACCCAGGGCCAGACCGAGCACAGCAAGGCGCCCGACGTGGGCTCCGAGCAGATGAACACGCCCCAGGCGGCCCCGGGCGGCCCGCAGATGGAGAGCGGCTCCGAGATCGCCGGCAAGAGCGGAAGCGAGCGCGCTGCCGAGGGCGGCGACCAGATGTCCGAGCTCATGGAGACCATCGACACGGTCACCGTGCTCGCGGAGGGCCTCGGCGCCCTGGCCTACCTGCTGGGTCTGCTGGTCAGCATCATCACGGCGCTCATCACGCTGGGCCCCGCCGGCATGGTGGTCGTGCTGGCCTGGAAGATCGTCACCGGCGAGCTCACCTGGGATCGCCTGGTCGACGCGGTCGAGAAGGTGATCGAGGCGGTCCAGCTGGCGGCGGAGATCCTGCGTCCGCACCTGCCCAGCTGGCTCAACGGTGTCATCGACTTCTTCAGCGGCGAGCAGCCCAGCCTCATCGACGCCTTCTTCGGCGCCGACGACAAGATCCGTGCCGAGGTCAACGCCGGCACCTACCGCGACTTCCCCAACGACAGCACCGGCTCGGACATGATCGCCGAGTGGATCGACGCGATGACCGACGGCATCTGCGGCGGCGCCGACGAGGCCTGCATCCTCGAGCTGCTCGAGTTCGCCGAGGGCCGGGGCCAGCTCAACGCGGTCCTGGGCCGGGTCAGCGGGGGTCCCGACCATCTCGACTACAAGATCGACGGTCGCAACAGCCGCCGCTTCCGGGCCATCATGGACCGCAACGGCGTGCAGTACGAGAAGTCCTTCTGGTAGGCCATGAGCGACCCGTACAGAGACAGCATCCAGGCGTTCCAGGACGCCGCCTCCACAGAAGATCCCCGGTCGGCGGCGGCGTTCTCCACAGACGCCGGCTTCCGTAGCCGCGCGGACTCGGCCGCCCGCCTGGCGCGCCAGATCAACCGCGACGGGCTGCGCCTGAAGACCACCGGACCCACCTTCGAGTCGCCGACCGACGGCACCCGCGTCGCCGTGCGCTGCGACGTGCTCGACGGGGAGCGAGAAGTCGGCGCGGTCTTCGTCCTCCTCGTGAAGGTCGACGGGGATTGGAAGGTCGAGGGCTTCGCCGAGCACCGCACCATGGTCGGCCTCTTCCTGGCCGGTCAGCACAGCCCGGTGGTCGCGTTCGAGGATCTCCCGGCAGATTCGGCCGTTCAGGCCTGGGCGGAGTCCGAGGCCGAGCGCCTGTCCGACGACCCCTCCCCCGACGCCAAGCTCGCCCGGGCCGCGGACGACGGACGCACGATCATCGAGCTGGTGGCGGTCCACACCCTGGAGCCCTTGGGTCGCAGCGCGGTCGTGTTCCAGGCCCGCCGACCCGGGGACGAGTTCGGCACCGAGAGCGCGACCGTGGTCCAGCAGGTCGACGGCCAGCTCGAGGTGTCCAGCCGCGGCCAGCTGCCCAGCTACGAGGCCCTGTTCGACGGGGTGCAGGCCGTGTGGGACGTGGCTGCCACCGAGGGCGGCCCCGCCGAGCGCGCCGATGCCCTGCTGACCGGCCTCTTCGACCAGCTGCTCCGCCTGGGCGGCCTGGGCGACCTCATGCCGGACGGCGGCGCCCGCCCCATCCTGCGCTTCCTGTCCGCAGAGGCCCGCGCCGGTCGCCTCCCTGCCGCCGATCTGCTCGACCCCAAGGCGCTGAGCGGTGCCTGGGGCGGGGACCTGGCCGGCCGCATCGACCAGCACGTGCAGTCCCGGGTCGCCGAGATCCTGGGCAAGCACGGCATCGACCCCGACGCCATGGACCCGGACAGCCCCGCCGGCCGCGCGCTGGTCGAGGAGCACTCCGACGACATCGTGCGCGGGCTGTTCCAGGGCGTGCTCCTGGCCAGCGCCCCGGTGGACGCCGAGCCCACCGTCACCGCCTCCCCGGGGGCGGCGAAGTGGATGCGCGCCGCCCTGCGCCACATGGCGGACGACGCGTGAGTCGGCCAGGAACCGTCACTCTCGTCACCGCCGGCCTGACCCTGGTCGCGGGCGCCCTGGCCTGCGGAGGCGGCAAGTCCGCCCAGACCACGACGTCTGCCACCCCGACGTCCACCCGGCCCTCCCCGCCCTCGGTCACCCTCGACTGCAACGCCCTGGCCGGGCGGATCCACACCTGCGCCGACGACTTCGCGGTGGCCTGGGCGAAGACCGAAGAGGCCGCGCGGGTGGGCGATCCCGAGCGCTTCATGATGCTCTTCCGCCAGCCCCACAACCGCGATGGCCTGGGCCTGCCCCTGTGCCAGGACAGCTGGCAGACCCGGGACCACCGCTGGAAGGCCCGCCTGCACGCGTGCGAGGCCCTGGCGGAGTGCGACACGTTCAGCGCCTGCGCGGCCCCCGCGATTGGCGATCCGCTGCCGCCGCCCCCACCGCCTGGATGAACCCCCGGATCCGTCGGGCACGCGGCCGTTCACAGTCCTGAAAGCGTCGCGCGCCCCCCGAGCGCCTACACTGCGCCCGGCCACCTTGTCCGGCCGGTTGCACCGCGTTGAACGGAGCCCACGATGCGTCGAAATCGGCGTGGAAACTACTCCATGGTCATGGGCGTCATGCTGCCCGTGTTCATCGGGTTCGCGGCCCTCTCCACCGACACCAGCTGGATGGAGATGGCGAAGAGCCAGACCCAGGACGTGGCCGACTCTGCCGCCCACGCCGCCCTGGTCGAGCTGCGCCGGACCGGCAGCACCTCCCGGGCGACCGCGGTCGCGAAGTACCTGGTCGAGCGGAACGCGGTCGGCGAGGGCCACGGTGACCTGGCCGACATCCGCTTCGGCGGCTGGCGGCGCGGGGACACGAGCATCGACGAGAGCGCCCCCAGGCCCAACGCCACCGAGGTCACGATCAGCCGGGAGGACGACAACGCCCTGCCGCTGTACTTCGCGAAGATCTGGAACCGCGACGACGTCGAGCTGCGCTCCTCCGCCGTGTCTGCCGCGCGCAGCCTGCACGTGGTCCTGGTCATGGACATCACCGGCTCGTTCCGCTTCGACATCCACTACGCCCGCGACGGGGCCGTCGCCTTCGCCGAGGTGCTGCACGACACCGCCGGCGAGGACGATCGCCTGGGCATGGTCACCTTCTTCTACCGCTACGCCCACGTGTGGACGGAGATGACCGAGATCCACGACACCGTGCGCTACGACCCGCTCTACGACCAGTGGAAGGACCTCACCTGGTGCAACTCCGACGTCGACTGGTTCGGCCCCAGCTGGCCCGGACGCCCCTGGTCGGCGTGGCCCGGATCCGGCTGGCACAACACCGCGCCGCAGATGCCAGGCTGCTGGGGTGACGAGGGCGGCACCGACCACGGGATCGGCATGAAGCAGGGGATCGACCTGCTGCTCGAGCAGGACGACCCCTTCGCCTACCGCGCGATGATCGTGCTCACCGACGGCCAACCGTCCGCGTTCTCCGGCTTCGCCTCGCGCCGCCCCTCCGACCTCGAGGAGCCCTGGCGGCACACGTTCAACGCGAAGTACAGCCGCTCGACCAACGACATGAAGACCGACGCCTACGTCGAGGCGAACCGCGCCGAGGCGAACGACATCAACACCTGGACCATCTCCTACGGCGGCTACGGTCAGGCCGAGTTCATGAAGCGACTCGTGACCGGCGATGGCGCCGCCTACACGACCACGAACGCCGCCGACATCGAGCCGATCTTCGTAGAGATCGCGACCCAGATGCCCATGCTGCTGGTCAAGTAGCGAGGCTGACCCTGCGGACGCCCCTCCCCCGCCCGGTCACTCCGGACGAAGCGGGGCGTTCCACGCCGATCATTCCTCGATGATCTCGGCCTTGATGATGCCGTCGAGCTTCGGGTAGGCCGCGTCGAGGTAGGCGTTGCCGATCTGCTGCACGGCGCCCTGGTTCGGGCCGCGACCGCGGGGCTGCCCCTCGCCGTAGCAGGTGTACAGGCTGTCCACGACCTCCATGCCCTCGACCACGACGCCGAAGCCGGAGAAGCCGTCCCCGTCGAGGCGGCTGTTGTCGTTCGTGTTGATGAACAGCTGCGAGGTCCGCGTGTTGGGACCGCCCATGGCGTAGGTGACGACGCCGCGCACGTTGCCCTGCTTGACCTTGTCGTCCTTGATCCGCGCGCCCCTCCAGGCCGCGTTGACCTCGGGGTAGGCCGAGAGCCCGAACTGGGTCATGAACCCGTCGAGGGCGCGGAAGAACTTCACGTTGTCGTAGAAGCCGATCTTGACCAGGTTGTAGAACCGATCGACGCCCTTGGGGGCCCAGGGGCGGTAGGCCTGGATGACGAAGTCGCCCTTGGTGGTCGTGAACTTGACCTTGAACGTCTCCGGCGCCTGCTCCGTCGCCTTGGACGGGTCGGTCAGCGCCGGGTTCGCGCCCTCGGGCAGGGTCATCGGGGTCAGGGTGGCGAGGTCCACATCGGGGAACTCGACCTTGCTGCAGTCGAGGTCGCTCGGCTGCTTGGCCGGCACGTCGATCTTCGGGGCCGGCGTCTTGGGGCCCTCCTCGACCTTCTGCTCCACCTTCTGCTCGGGCGGCTTCTCCGGGGCCTCGGGAGGCGGGGTCACACAGGCGGTGAGGGCGACGAGCAGGGGCAGCACGGTCCAGCGCATTCGGGGCTCCTTCGGAAGACCCCGCCCCTAACGAGCTTCGCGGCACTCGGCAGGCGGGGCGCGCCTACTTCGCGTCGGCGGTGACCGCGGCATCCAGCCGGGCGAGGCCGTCCTCGAAGTCCGCACCGACCGCCGAGTCCATCATCAGCGTGAAGTAGCCGCCCATGATCCCACCGTTCTCCCCGGCGAATCCCCAGGTGACCGCGGTCCCCTCCCCGGCCGGCTCGAGCCGCCAGTAGCCGTCGGACGCCCCCATGCCCTCGAACTGGATCCGGGTGGTCATGCGCCGGGGCGCCTCCGCCTCGACGATCGTGTAGGTGCCGGCGCCGCTGTTGTCGCTGGTCCAGGTGTAGACCGCGCCCTCCCCCGCGGCGGACTCGCCGTAGGTGAACACCATCGAGGGGTCCCGCGCCTTCCATGGGCTCCACGCCTCGTGGGCGTGCAGGTCGACGAGGTGGGCCCACACGGCGTCGGGCGGCGCGTCGATGGTGCGGGTGCGGGAGACGTCGTAGCGCTTGGGCAGCACCGCGCCGACGACCAGGAACAGGCCGATGAGCACGGCGACGACGATGCCGCTGATGCCGACGATGCGGTTGAGCTTCACGGCCACCTCCGGGCCGTCCTGGTATGCGGCCGGCCGGGCGCGGGCTAGGCGGACGCATGGACTTCGATCTCCGCGCCCACACCATCCTCCTCGCCGTCGCCGGCAGCCGCGCCTACGGCCTGCACACCGACAGCTCCGACATCGACCTGCGCGGTGTCGCCCTGCCGCCGGTCCGCCGGCTGCTCTCGCTGCACCCCGAGTTCGACCAGGCCGACGACCAAGGCGAGATCGCCGTGTTCATGGCCGACCTGCCTCCCGAGGAGCAGGCCATCGCGCGAGAGAGTGGCCTCGAAGGCTCGGTCTACGGCCTGCGCAAGCTGGTGCGCCTGGCCAGCGACTGCAACCCCAACATCCTCGACGTGCTCTTCTGCGACGAGGCCCACCTGCGCCGGGTCTCCCCCGCCGGCGAGCGCCTGCGCGCCGAGCGTCGCCTCTTCCTGTCGACCCGGGCCCGCCACACCTACGCCGGCTACGCCCGCGCCCAGCTCAAGCGGATCCGCAACCACCGCCAGTGGCTGCTCGAGCCCCCCAAGCGCGAGCCCACCCGCGCCGACTTCGGCCTGCCCGACATGCCCGAGATCCCCGGCGAGCAGCTGGCCGCCGCCGAGGCCGCGGTGCGCAAGAAGATGGACGGCTGGGAGATCGACTACGGCGAGCTGCCCGGCAGCCAGGTGGTGGCGCTGCAGGAGCGGATCGCGGAGGTCCTCGCCGAGCAGGAGCTGGGCGCAGACGCCCTGTGGGCGAGCGCGGCGCGCCACGTCGGGCTGTCGGACAACCTCATCGACCACATGCAGCGAGAGCGGAGCTACACCGCCGCACATCGTCACTACAAGCAGTACCGGCACTGGCTGGTCTCCCGCAACCCGGACCGCGCCGCCCTGGAGGCGGCCCATGGCTACGACACCAAGCACGCCGCCCACCTGGTGCGGCTGCTGCGCATGGGGCGCGAGGTGATCACCACCGGCCAGGTGAACGTGTGGCGCGGCGACATCGACGCCGACGAGCTGCGGGCCATCCGCGGAGGCGCCTGGTCCTACGACCGGCTCATCGAGGAGACCGAGGCCGAGTTCGACGCGCTGCAGCGCATCCCCCGCAGCGCCTGGGCCGTGCCCGACACCGTCGACCGCGAGGCGATCGACCAGCTGGTGCACGAGCTGCTCGCCAGCCACGTGGGCATCGCGCCGGTCAGCTGATCGACGCGCTCGGCGGGACCTTGGGGGAGCGGCGATAGCACGGGCGCTCGGCGTCACAGGACTCGGGCGAGACGAGATCATCGTCGGGGCCCCACGGCTGGCAGGTGCGGGCGCAGGTGAACGGCCCCCCACCGGTCAGCGACGCGGTCAGCTCGGCCTCCGAGCGGAAGGTCGCACCGGCCTGTCCACGCCAGCGCAGGGATCGGCACAGGGGGATCATGGCGTACCTCCAGGCAGGGCCGCGGCGGGGGTCGCGCCCGCGGCCAGGGCGAGGGTGTCGGCGACGGTCACCGACACCAGGGCGAGGCGGGTCTCGGTCGCCGGCTTCTGCGCCTTCCACGAGGCGAACACGGCGAGCGCCCGGCTCGGATCGGCCCCGATCGGCAGCCCGACCAGCGCCGCCTCGACCGCCTTGACCCGCAGCGGCCGGTTGGCGATGCCGCCCAGGGTGACCCGCGCCTCGCGGATCACCCCGCCGGGGGCGTCGAGCTGCACGAAGGCCTCGACCAGGGGCCACTCGGCCCGGGAGCGCTGGATGGTGCGGTGGTACGCGGCGCGGGAGCCGACCTGGGGCGGGGGCAGCACCACGTGGGTCAGGAGCGCGCCCGGGGGCAGGGTGTGGGTCGTGCGGGCATCGCTGCCATCGCCCAGGAGCCCGGCCAGGTCGCGATCCTCGGCGCCCTGGACCGTCACCCGGGCGCCCATCGCCAGCAGGGGCAGGGCCATCGTGGAGGGGTGGGGCGCCATGCACGGGCCGAGGTCGACCGGCGCGTGGTCGTGGTGATCTCCAGCGCGAGCCAGGCAGCTGGCGCCGCCCTTCTTGAGACAGCGGAACTGGTCGCTGCGGTAGTACCAGCAGCGCACGTCCTGGAGCAGGCTGCCGCCGAGGGTGGCCTGAGCCCGGATCTGCGGCGTTGCAAGCCCGTTCGCGGTGGCGGCGAGCCCCGGATAGGAACCGCGGATCCGCGGATCGGCGGCAAGGTCGCGCAGGGTGACCAGCGCGCCGACGGACAGCCCGCCGTCCTCGGTCTGCTCGATGCGATCGAGTCCATCGACCAGGGAGAGGTCCACGACGTCCCCGCGGTGCAGCCCGTGGTGGCGCAGCTCGGTGAGGTCGGTGCCGCCCGCCCGTGCCACCCCGCCCTGACGCAGGGCGGCGACGGCCTCGGAAGGATCCCGTGGAAAGCGGATCATGCGAGCCTCCCCAGGAGCCGGTCGGGGCGGAAGGGCGCGCGGTCCATGCGCACGCCGGTGCAGTCGTGCACCGCGTTGGCGACCGCGGCGACCACCGACACCGTCGCCAGCTCGGAGAGGCCGACGCCGCCGCCCTCGACCCCGTCGAAGGGCACGTCGTCGAAGTGGACCGTGATCTCGGGCGCGTCCCCGACCCCGGCGATCCGGTAGGTCTCGAGGCCCGAGGTGAGCAGGCGACCGGTCGCGGGGTCGACCCGCCGGTCCTCGTACAGGGCGTAGCTGATCCCCTGCACGACGGCGCCTTCGACCTGGGTCGTCGCGAGGTCCGGCACCCACAGCCGCCCGACCGACATGCCCGTCCAGACCCGGCTCGCGTGCACGACGCCGGTGAGGGTGTCGACCTCGACCTCGACCAGCTGCACCGCCCCGGGGATGTCCTCGACGATGTGGATGCCGCCCGCCCCGAACGGCAGGAAGTACCCGCCGGGATCGCGCCTTCGACGCCCTCTCCCGGTCAGCGGCCGGGTCCGCGAGACGACCTCGGTCCAGGGGATCGAGCCCCCCGCGTGGGCGATGGCGCCGTCCTGCCAGCGCGCGTCCTGCAGGCCCAGCTCGTCCTCGGCGGCGGCGACCAGCTGCTCGACCAGGTCCCGGGTCGCGGCCGTGATCGCTGGGGCGATGGACACGGCAGTGCGGCTGCCGCCGGAGAGCGGCCCATAGGGCTCGTCGCTGTCGCCGAAGTGCACGTCGATCGCGGCGGGCGGCAGGCCGAACACCTCGGAGACCGCCGCGGCGGCGACGCTCTTGCTGCCGTTGCCCATGTCCTGGCAGGCCATGCCGACCGTGATGCGCCCGTCGCGGGCCTCGACCCGCGCCTCCACCCCCAGCTGCACGAAGGGCGGCCAGAAGGAGCTCGCGACGCCGAGTCCCCGCCGGATGCGTCCGCTGCGCTGAGGGCCGTCCGCCTGCCGCCGCTTCCAGACGTCGAGCCCCTCGATCCAGTCGTACAGCCGCTGGCGGCGCACGTTCTCGTCCCAGCGCCGGCGCAGGGTGATCGGCGACTCCCCTCGCTTCTCGGCCACCTCGTCGACCGCCTGCTCGAGCGCGAAGTGCATCTGCGGACCGCCCGGCCCGCGGAAGGGCTTGCCCGGCGGCTTGTGGGTCAGCACGTCGTAGTCGGCGAGGTCCTTGTCGCGGGTGGCGTAGATCCCGCGCATGAAGCCGGCCGACAGGGAGCCGATCGAGCAGCCGCCGTCGTTGAGTGCGGTCGCCTGCAGCCCGTGCAGGGCACCCTCGGGGTTGCTCGCGAGCTGAAGGTCGATCCGCGCCCCCGGACGCAGCGCGGCCACGCCGATCTCCGCCGCCCGATCCAGCGCGACCCGCACCGGCCGCCCGCTCGCCCGGGACAGCTCCACCGCCGCCCGGGTCTCCATCTGCACCAGCTGCTTGCCACCGAAGCCGCCGCCGACGAACTCGCAGTGGACCCGGACCCGCTCCTCCGGCAGGTCGAAGTGCTCGGCCAGGTCCTTCGCCGAGTCCGCACAGCTCTGGGTCGACTGGTGCACGACCAGGCCGTCCGCGGTCCAGTGGGCGACCGCTGCGTGGGGCTCCAGCGTGGTGTGGGCCTGGGTCTGGATGACGTAGGAGCGCTGCACGACCGGCCAGCCCGCGGCCTTCGCCTCCTCGATGTGCTTGCGGGCGCGCGAGCGGCGGGCGAACGGCAGCCGGGTCGGACCGCGCTGGTTGCCCGACAGCGGTGCCCCCAAGGCGAAGCCCTCCGACGCGTTCGGCGCCTGCTGCTTGACCGCCTTGCGGTCCGGGTAGACCTGGGGCGCGTCGGTCGACAGCGCATCCTCCAGGTCGATGACCGCGACGCGCACGTCGTAGTCGACCATCACCCGCCCGGCGGCCAGCAGGGCCTGCTCCCGACTCGCAGCCGCGACCGCCACGATCTCCTGCCCGGCGAACCGCACCGTGCGGCCGACCTCGGTCAGCACCACCACCGCCGCAACCCCGGGCAGAGCCTGTGCCGCCGACGCGTCGATCCCCCGCACGACCGCGTGGGCATGGGGGCTGCGGAGGATCACCCCCTCCAGCTGGCCCGGCAGCTTCACGTCCACCGTGTAGCGCGCGGCGCCGGTCACCTTGGCCCGCGCATCCACCCGCGGCGCAATCGGATCCTCCGCGTCAAACCTCCCTTCGCACGCATCCGCCACCGCGGCCAGGATCCGCGGGTGGGCCCCGCAGCGGCACAGGTGACCGGCCAGCGCGTCCGCCACCTGGGCGGGGTCGGGCCGTGCCGTGCCGTGCTCCTTGCGCCACCCGTCGACGAAGGTGGAGGCGCTGACGATGAAGCCGGGGGTGCAGTAGCCGCACTGCAGGGCGTCCCGGGCCATGAACGCACGCTGGACCGGGTGCAGCGCCTGCGCGCCGATGGCCTCCACCGTGCGCACCTCCCGACCCTGCAGCGCCGTCGCCGGCAGCAGGCAGGACACCCGGGGCACCCCGTCCACGACCACCGTGCAGGCCCCACAGGCGCCGTGCCCACACCCGCGCTTGGCCCCGGTCAGACCCAGCTGGTCCCGCAGCACGTCGAGCGCGACCGCATCGGGTCCGACCCGCAGGCTGTGGGACGTGCCGTTGACCGTCGTCTTGATGGGGACCGCGTCCGCCGAGCCGGGCGCGTCGTCCGACTCCGGTGCCGCGGTCGCGCGGAGGGTGGCCGCTGCGCCGAGGCCCAGCAGGCCGCTCCCCAGGAAGCCCCTTCGGGTGAACCGACCTGCCATCACGTGCCTCCGAGCGCCGCTATGTGCGGGGAGCGTACCCTGCCGGGGCTAGCCTGAGCACTGCTCAGGCGCAACGCTCCCCGCACCGGTCGCTCGGGTCAGACCGCCGCACGGACCTCCGAGAGCAGGTGCCCCTCGGCCCCCGCGGCGAGGAGCGGGTCGAGCGTGTCGTCCCAGCCCGCCCCACCTCCGGACTCGACCGCGGCCAGCATGGCGAGCACCCGGACCGCGAGCGGATCCGAGCTGCCCTGCAGGAACGTCGCCGCCTTGAGCACGGTTCGACGCCGGAGACCGGACAGCCGGGTGTGGCCGAGCAGGATCAGCGCCAGCAGGGCCGCGGCGGTCCGGCGGACGTCGCCTCCGAAGCTGCCGTCCACGCCCTGGGTGCGCGCCAGCTCGGCAGCCACGTCGCTCGCAGTCGTCTTCGGTGCCGCAGGCGCCTCCTCGGTGGAGAGCCCGTCGGCGAGCTCGAGCGTCTCCTCATCGGCCTCGATGCGGCTGGCCCGGCTGAGCTCCCGCGCCTTGCGCGCGCCCTTGGGGGCGGGGGCACGTCGCCGCTCCTCCGCTTCCAACGCCGGCTCTGGCGCAGCAGCACCCACGAAGAGGTCGCGCACGGCACCGAACACGCCCCCGCTGCGCTTCTTGCTGGGCCGTGCTGGCGGCGCGTGCTCGGCCTCGGGCATCCCACCCGCAACCCACGGACCCGCAGGCCCACCGGGTGCGGAGGGCATGGGCGCCGCCGCCTGCATCACCGGCGGCGGCGGTGCCACGTCCATGTCCCAGGCCGCCGGCTTCTCGACCGGCTGCACCACCACCACGGGCTCGCCCTCGACCACCCGCGAGCGCTCCACCGCGACGAAGGCCGTGTACCGGGTCGCCAGGTGGTGCTCCAGGGCCAGCTCGACGATGACCCCGCGCAGGCCCTCCTCCTCGTGGGGACGCGCCGCGAGGCGATCCTCGAGGGTCGCCACCTTCTCCCGCGCCCACAGCGCGCCCAGCGGCAGTCCCGCCGGACGGGGCGTCACCTCGGCGGACCACGGACCGTCCGGACCCCGACCCACCACCCGCAGCACGGCGGCGCTGCCCTGCACCATCAGGCTGGCGGGCCGGCCCGAGAACACCGTACCCGGCAGGCTCGACGCGGACTCCATGCCCTCCACCCGGACCTCGTCCAGGATGGGGCTGCCGAAGCGCGCCTCGATCCGCGCCACAGCGGCCTCGATGTCGTCGCTCGGGGTGAGCAGCTCGCAGGTGCCGCGGCCGACCCGGGCCAGCTGACCCAGCAGGGCGCCGTTGACCGCGGTGTCGATGCCGAGGGTGAAGAAGCGGGCCTGCTTGCGCCGGTGGCTCACCGCCGCGACCAGCTCGGTCGTGTTCCAGGCCTGGCCGTCCGTGATGAAGAGCACGGTTCGAAGCCGACCTTCGGGCGTGTCTCCCGCCAGCGCCTGCTGGATGGGCGCCAGCATCTCGGTGCCACCCCGGGAGCGGAGCCGATCGATCCAGGCCTCCGCCCGGGCCAGGCTCTGGGTGTCGTAGGGCACCAGATCGGGGGTCTGGGCCTCCACCCGGTCGTCAAACGCGATGAGGCGGAAGCGATCGCCCGGCACCAGACCGCGCAGGGCCGTGCGCAGGGCCCGCCTGGCCGCGTCCAGCTTGGTGCCCTGCATCGAGCCCGAGATGTCGACCACGAACACGGCGTCGCGGGGCAGGGCCGCGGGCACGGCCAGGGCGGGCGGACCGACCACGATCAGGGTGTGGGTGCCGTCGGTCCAGGCCCGCGGGGTGGTCACCGTCGCGTCCGCGCAGCCGACCTCGAGCACGAAGTCCCGGTCCAGGGTGGCGTCGGCGGCCGGCGCGATGCGCACGTCCCCGTCGGAGAGATCCATGCGCACCGCGTGCAGCACGCTGGCCAGCGAGGTGACCGGGCCGGCGACGTGCACCTCCAGGTCCAGGGGCGTGCCGCCCGCCAGGCGCACGGGCGGCTGCAGGCGCGAGGCATCCGGGGCGCGATCGGTGTCGGGGAGCACGCCCGGGCCGTCGTGACCGATGGGCTGGCCGGGGAGGTAGCGGGGGGCGAGTACGGTGGGGAAGCGCCACCGCACCCGTCCATCGACGGACTGCAGGCGCTCCACGACCTCGATCCGCACGCGCACGGTCTCGCCGGGGGGCAGGTTGGTGACGCGCAGGGTGTGCACGTCCGCCCGCTCTGCCGTCAATAGCGCCGCCCGGTGCCCGGCCGCCCGCGCGTCGGCGAACGTCTGCTCCGCCTCCTCGCGGACCTTGCACTCCGCCTCGACCACGACGTCGCCGGCCTCCAGGACCATGGCCACCACCGCGCCGTCCTCGGGGAGGGGGAAGACGTGCACGGCCTCGACCGGGGACTCGAGCGCGTTCGTGAACGTCTGGGTGACCGAGGTGCGGGCGACGTCGCCAGCAATCGCTGTTCGTACTGTCAGCCGGGCGAGCGGGAGGGCGCGCTCCACGCCCTCGACCAGGGCCAGCAGGCCTCCGGGGCCGCGGGGATCGGCGGTGACGGTGGGATCATCGAGGACGGGAAGGGGCATGGTGGTCATTCGGAGGCTCCTTTCAAGGCGCGTTGGAGACGGTCGAGCAGGGCCTGCGGATCGGCCACGAGGGTGGGGTCGACGGTGACGACGACGCCGGGTGCGAGCAGGGCGCTCACGAGCGCGCGGGGGCCCTCCGCCGGGTCCGAGGGGAGGCGGACCGGGTTCAGCGGGGGCCGAGGGGAGGGGTCGGTGCCCAGGCCATCGATGACCGCGCTCTGAAGCCGATCATCGGTGAGTCCAGCGAGCGCGTTCTGGATGCGGGCCAGGCGATGGCCGTGGCGCTGCAGCAGCTTGACCGCGAGCACCTGCAGCAGGTGGCGGTAGCCGTAGCGAGCCTCCCGACCGGCGTAGCGCAGGGGTCGGTCCACCAGCCCGGACGTCTGGTAGTAGCGAATGGTGCGCGCGTCGGGCAGGGGCTGCACCCGGGCATCGGCCGGCTCGGGTGCTGCGGCCAGCAGGTCGGACGCAGCTTGCACCAGCTCTTCCAGGGAGAGCTCGGCGTCGCGGAGTCGGGTGAGTGGGTGGGTCATGGAATTACTGTAATCATGACAGCATTCACTGACAAGGTCTGATGCAACTTGCAACACCGACCCCGCGAACGGCCGCTGTTAGGCTGAGTCCACTGATGGGAGGGCTCGTGAAGTCGATGACGTGGATCGTCGCTGTTGTGCTCGGCTTCCTGATCATCCTGGGGATGATCGTGGGTTGGGGCTACATCAAGCAGGACCTGGACAACCGGGCGGTCGACCAGGTGGTGCGTCACCACAACGCCAACCTGGAGCGGTGGAAGGAGGCTGGTCTCGCCGACGAGAACGCCGAGCCGATCACCCGCGAGCAGCTGTTGCAGCGCCGGGCCGAGGCTCGCGCCCGCCTGCAGGCCGCGGGTGGCGATCCGTTCCTCGCCGCCCAGATGGAGGAGGAGGGTCAGTTCGCGACCCGGGGTCCGGGCTCCCCGCAGCTCGCCCCTCCCCCGCCGGCCCCGTCCTCCGCTGCAGGCCTGGACACCCAGATGATGCTGCTGCTGCTCGCGCTGGTGGCCATCGTGGTGCTGACCCTCGGCGGCATCGGGGGCGCGGTGTTCATGTTCGCCCGGAAGGAGCAGGAAGAGCCCGCGCAGACGTGATCGGCGTGTCACATCCGCCGGGTCGGGAGCGTAGTCCTCTCCCCGGGAGGTACGGATGTCGAAGGCGGGTTGGGTCGGAGTGGCGCTGGGTGGGCTCGTGCTGGTGGGCTGCACCGAGTCCGTTTGGCCGGACCCCATCGAGGATCCCGCGCCCCAGGGCTGCGTGTCCCTCGAGGTCACCTCGTTCGACTTCGTGGTGAACGACTCTGCGGGCGCCGACGATGTCACCGGGGCCACGCTCGCCATTCGCAACCCGTGCGACGGCGACGTGGAGGGGCTCACCGCACGGCTGGTGGACCCCGACGGTGCGTTTGCCTGGGACGGCCTGGCGACGTCGACCCTGGCCCCGGGAGATGAGCTCGAAGGCTCGGTCTCGCTGACTGCCCGCGACATCGGCTCCTACGCCGCCGAGCTGCGGCTCACTCACGCGGACGCCCCCGACGAGCCCGTCGTCATCGACCTGCAGGCGGTGGTGAACGCGCCGGCCCTGGACGCGAGACCCGCGGAGGTCTCGTTCCCGACCACCCCGGTCGGCTGCTCCAGCGTCGAGTCGGTAGTGCTCGAGAACCACACCGAGGTGGACGCCACGGTCGCCAGCCTGCAGTTCACCGGCGCAGGGTCCTTCTCCGCGACCCCACAGACCGAGCTGCCCGTCGTGCTCGCCCCCGGCGGCTCGCTGTCGATCGAGCTGACGGCATCGCCGCTCGACCGCGACACCGGGGCGCTGATCGCCAAGAACACCGACGGCAACGAGATCGCGCGGGTGCCCCTCACCGCGCGGGGGGCGATCGGCTCCTGGTCCGAGGACGACGTCACCGTCTACGACCCCGAAGCCCCGATGGATCTGCTGCTCACGTTCGCCCGCAGCTCCTGCAACAACGACCGCATCGCCGAGCTGACCGAGGGCCTCGACGACCTGCCCGCCGCCTTCCGCGACCGCGGCTACGACCTGCACATGGCGGCAGCCGTGGCAGACGACGGGTGCATCCTGGGCGACACCCTCGCCATCGACGAGACCTTCGACGCGGCGGCGACCCGCCAGGCGCTCGACCAGATGATCGACATCGACTTCGAGCACTCGCTGTACGGGGCGAACACCGAGCGCGGGTTCACCCTCGCCCTCAACGCCCTCGGCGAGACCGGCCACCGAGCCTGCAACTCGGGTTTCCTGCGGGAAGACAGCTTCCTGCAGATCGTGCACGTCAGCAACGACGTCGAGCAGTCGACCTACAGCCCGTCCGCGTACGTCACCAACCTCCATCACTACCGTCCAGAAGGCCAGGTCGTGGTGCACGCGATCACCGGCCCGGTGCCGTTCGGCTGCGACAACTCCGGGCCCGGCACCGGCTACGACGTGGCCGTGACCAAGACCGGCGGCGCCTTCATCAGCACCTGCGACAAGATCGAGGACCAGATGGCGACCCTGTACGGACGGGTCCTCAACCAGCGAGGACCCACGCCGGGCACCCTGCCCCTGACGAAGGATCCGGTCGAGCGGACCATCCAGGTGACGGTCGACGAGACGCCCGTGCACTCCGACGCGTGGACCTGGGAGCCGCAGCGGCGCCGCATCGTCGTGGACGTGCTCCCGCCAGCCGGCAGCGTGCTGTCCGCCCGCTACGTCCCCCAGCCTGTCTGCGACTGAGAGCCCCATGACCCGCCAGCTGACCCTGATCGCCCTGCTCGCCCTCGGGTGCACGCCGCCCGAGGAGCCCGACCCCATCTTGCCGCCCGCCGAGGGCTGTCTGGCGGTGAGCCCGAACGCGCTGGTGTTCTCGGTCGACGACCTCGAAGTGGAGGACGTGACCCACGCCGAGGTCACCCTGCGCAACCCGTGTGACGGGCAAGCGTGGCTGGCCGTCGCGGCGCTCGAGGACGACGCCGACGCGTTCTCCTGGCAGCCGCCCGCGCAGCCCTGGCTGGACCCCGGAGAAGAGGTCGTCATCAGCGTCGATCTCGTAGCCGACGACCCCGGCGTCTACGAGGGCCGCCTCGTGTTCGAGAACGACGCGGCGTCCGCAGAGACGCTCACCGTGTCGTTGAAGGCCACCATCAACGGGCCGGAGCTGCAGGCCTGGCCGGAAGCGGTGACCTTCGGGGTCACCGACATGGGCTGCCCGAGCGAGACCGAGCTGGTCGACCTCACCAATGCGGGCAGCCGCCCGATCGAGATCGCATCCATCGGATTCGAGGGAGACCCTGGCTTCTCCCTGCACACGGATCTCGCGTTCCCCCTGGCGCTCGGCCGGCGGGAGAGCCGGACCCTGGAGCTCACGGCGACCCCCACATCCGTGAAGGCGGAAGGCCGCCTGGTCGCCCTCGGCTCCGACGGCAGCGAGCTCCTCTCGGTACCGCTGACCGCCCCGGGCGTGCCGGGCGAGGTGCTCACCGAGTCCCGCGAGATCGTCGGGCCAGCCCGACCGGTCGACGTGCTGTTCACCCTGTTCCGCAACGGTGCCGCAGGTGACGTGCCTTCCGACTTCGTCGCCGAGATCGGCCGCCTCGGCAAGTCCTTCGCCGCCGAGGGGCGGAGCGTGCAGGCGGCACTCGTCGTGGCAGAGGACGGCTGCATCGTCGGGGACGAGGTCTTCATCGACGAGAGCTTCGGCGCGTCCGCCGCCAGCGAGGCCTTCGAGGCCATGGCAGACCTGTCGTACACGAAGGCGCCCTACCACTCGGAGCGGGAGGGAGGGCACTTCGCCATGGCGGGCAAGGCGCTGGACCAGACCGGATCGGGGCAGTGCAACGACGGCTTCCTCCGCGACGACTCCGTGCTGCACGTGGTGCACATGGCAAACTGGGACTCCCGCGGAGTGGTGTCCTGGACCGACCACCTGAAGGACCTGGAGACCCACCGCGAGTCCGGGCAGTTCGTCGTGCACGCCATTGCTGGGGACGTGCCGAGGGGGTGCGCGTCTGCGACCGCCGGGTACATGTTCGAGCCTCCCGTGAGTGCGACCGGGGGCGCGTTCTGGAGCTGGTGCCGCCCCATGTCGGAGACGGTCGGCAACGTCGCCGACCGGCTCCTCGAGTGGGGACCCGAGGTCCCGGATGGGACCATCGTCCTCACACGCTCCCCGATCGTGCCCACCATGGCTGTGTCCATCGACGGAACCGAGGTGCCCGAGTCGGACTGGACCTACTTCCGGACCGGCAACAAGGTCGTCCTGAATGGGGAGGTGCCCAAGGCCGGCTCGGCGCTGGTGGTCCAGTACATGCCCCGGCCGAGGGAGTGTCCGTGAGGGGCGACGACGGCCTCCCGGCCTTCCAGGTGCCGAGCCTGGACTCCGACGAAATCGCGTCTACACTCTGACGACATTCCGTTGGAGTTCGAATGGCCCAGGCCACCCTGACCCGCGAGCTCGAGGCGCTCGCCCGTCTTGCCACCCAGCCCGCGCAGCTGCACGACATGCTGTCCCAGACCCTGCGCTCGCTGCAGGCGGTCATCCCCTACGATCTCGCCGCCATGTACGCGCTGGAGGGCGACACCCTGTACGTGCGGGCTGCGGAGGGCAAGCTCGCGAGCGAGACCGTCAAGCAGCACACCCTCCAGCTGTCCCGCTTTCCGTCCATCCGCCGGGCGCTGGCGAACCGCCGGCCGGTACCGCTGGAGGCCCACGACCACGAGGGGGACGAGGGCGATCCCTACGACGGCCTGCTCGACCTGCCCCCTGGCCACTCGTGCATGGTCGTGCCGGTCCACGCCGGCGGCAAGGACCTCGGGATCATCACGCTCGATCGCCTGGTCTGCGCCACCTACGAAGACCAGGACGTGCAGCTGGCCGGCTTCTTCGGGCAGCTGCTGGGCATGGCGCTGCTCTACGCGGATCAGGCGTCGCTGCTCGATCGCTACCGCCACCAGCTCAAGGAGCACAACCGCCTGCTGGAGGCCGAGCTGGGCGGGCAGAACGAGGCGATCCGCAAGCTGGAGGCCAGCGCGTCCCCGTCCATGCGCCAGCTGCTCCGCCTGGCCCGTGCCGCCGCCAGCGCCGACGTACCCGTGCTGCTGTCCGGCGAGACCGGCTCCGGCAA
>MDTC01017103.1_pt1 | contig 19185 bp, 14 predicted proteins | sample 811181 | NCBI WGS metagenome assembly MDTC01 (sample SAMN05326644, study PRJNA326480) | marine metagenome | isolation source: seawater | place: Pacific Ocean: North | collected 2011
ATATAATATAAAATTAAATTATGCAAGAAATCAGTAAATTTGAGAAAGAAAAACTATTAAATCTTCTCCAGTGCTCAGAGAAAGATTTAGATATACTTTATAAAAAAACAAGTGAAGTTTTTGATGATAATAGTACTATCTATGATATTTTGTTAAAAATATTACAACAGGGACACAATGTTAGAGAAGCTACTCTAGCTGGAATCATACTGGGACAAAAGATAGGTTATGAAAAAGCAAAAATTGAACTAGAAGATGAAATTAAAGATAAATTATATAGAGCATTCAAGAACTCACAGTAAAACACTACTATAAAACAAATATTTTAAAATGAAAAAGAAAGGAAACATTAATGTACAAACGGAAAATATTTTTCCAATTATAAAACAATTTTTATACTCAGATCATGAAATATTCTTAAGAGAATTAGTTTCTAATGCTGTTGATGCTACTCAAAAATTAAAAACACTTAAAACAGTTGGCGAACTAAATACAGATTTAAATAAATTAAGAGTTGAGGTTATTTTGAGTAAGGAAGATAAAACAATAACTATTAGAGATAATGGAATTGGAATGACAGACGAAGAAATAGATAAATACATTAACCAAATAGCTTTCTCCGGTGCAGAGGAATTCGTAAATAAATACAAAGATGCAGATAAAAAAAATTCTATCATTGGACATTTTGGATTAGGTTTCTATTCTGCATTCATGGTTTCAAAAGAAGTTGAAATTATTTCTAAGAGTCAAAAACCAAATAGTAAACCTGTTAAATGGACATGTGATGGATCACCAAATTATACAATAGAAGAAACGAAGAAGAAAACAAAAGGAACAGATGTTATTCTTCATATTGCTGAAGACTCAGTTGAATTTTTAGAAGAAAGTAGATTGAGTACAATTTTAAATAAATACTGCAAATTTCTTCCCGTTGAAATTAAATTTGGAACAAAGACTGAAAAAATTGATGATCCAAAAGGAAAGAAAGATGACAAAGGCAATATAGTTAAAGTTGATAAAACTATAGATAATATAATCAATAACACAAAACCAGCTTGGACTAAAACACCATCTAATTTAAAAGAAGAACACTATAAGGAATTTTACAGAGAACTGTATCCAATGGAGTTTTCGGATCCATTATTTCATATTCATTTAAATGTTGATTTTCCGTTTAATCTAACAGGAATTTTATACTTCCCTAAGCTAAAAAACAACTTAGAAGTTCAAAAGAATAAAATCAACTTATATAGTAATCAAGTTTTCATTACTGATAATGTAGAAAATATTGTTCCAGAATTCTTAACACTTCTTCATGGAGTAATTGATTCCCCAGATATTCCTCTAAATGTCTCAAGATCATATCTTCAAGCTGACGGAAACGTTAAAAAAATATCAAGTCATATCACTAAAAAAGTAGCAGATAAACTTGCAAGAATGTTTAAAAAAGATAGAGAAGATTTTCAAAAAAAGTGGGATGATGTAAAAGTATTTATAGAGTACGGAATGCTAACTGAGCAAAAATTTTATGATAAAGCTAAAGATTTTGCTTTATATAAAAATACAAATGGTAATTACTACACGTTTGATGAGTTTACTAAAAAAGTGAAAGAATCACAAAAAAATAAAGATGGGAAAACAATCATTTTGTATACTAATGATCCAAATGAACAACATAGTTTTGTAAAAAGTGCAACTGATAAAGGGTATGAAGTTCTTGAACTTGGAGGCCCTTTAATGAGTCATTTAATTAGCAAAATTGAATCGGACAATACAGATTATCAATTTGCGAGAGTAGATGCAGATGTTATCGATAAACTAATTGAAAAAGAAGAACAGACAACATCTAAATTAAGTGAAAAAGAGCAAGAAAAACTTAAAAAAATATTTGAGGATACAGTTGATAAAGAAAAATTCACTGTTCAACTTCAAAATTTATCTGTTAAAGATGCTCCTGTTCTAATAACTCAAAGTGAGTTTATGAGAAGGATGAAAGAACAGCAACAATTATCAGGAGGTGGTGGAATGCAAATGTTTGGCGCCATGCCTGAAAGCTACAATTTAGCTATCAATTCAAACCATGAGCTAATAGGAAAAGTACTAAATGAAAAAACTAAAAATAAAAGAACCAAATTAATAAATCAGTTACTTGATTTAGCATTGCTATCTCAAGGATTATTAAAAGGTGAGAAATTAACTGACTTTATTTCAAGAAGTGTTAGCTTAATTAAATAATAGACGGCTAAATATGTAATAGTTGTTTTATATATTTGCTTTATATGAAAAAAGCTAATTATATTCTATTATTTCTTTTTACCATTTTACATCTTAAAAATAGTGCTCAAAATGTAAAAAAAAGTTATCAATTCAATAGCGATTGTGATATTTTGCATGAGTTTTTTTGCAATGACTCACCTCTTAATGATCGTAATTTAAATGTAATACTTATAAATTCTGGTAATCTACTTATGTTGAATAGCAATTATGTAGACATAATAAGTTTAAGAGGTAATATAGATAAAATTTTAAGAGAATATAATTTCAGAAACTTAGAGAGTATTAAAACAAGAAGACCTTTTTTTCTTATTGCTTTCCATAGAGGAACTGATATTACGAGCATTATAGAGTGTGAAAGAGCAATCTTAGATGTTTACTCTCGTCACAAGGTCAAACCAAAGTATAGAAATATTTGCAATATGACATGGGAAGAGTATAGAAATTCTTGTCTTAGACCTCAAGAACCACCTCCACCTCCACCTCCAGAAATAATCGAAATTGTTGAAGATGAGGTTGAAATAGAGGAAGAAACAGTAGTAAATGATGTTGATGATGAGTATGATTTAGATTTAGAAGAAGATGATGATGAAGTATATATAGCAGTTGAGGAAATGCCACAATTTCCAGGAGGAGATTTTGCTCTTATGAAATATATTGCAAGTTACATTCGTTACCCTCAAAAAGCAAAAGAGTATGGAATACAAGGTAAAGTATTTGTAAGTTTTGTTATTGACAAAAAAGGTAAAGTTAAAGATGTGAAAGTAATTAAAGGAGTTGAAAAAAGTTTAGATGAAGCAGCTAAACAAGTAATAGAGTCTCTTCCGAAATTTACCCCTGGAAGACAAAGGGGCAAAGCAGTTAGAGTTCAGCTTACAATTCCAATTAATTTTAAATTAAATTAACAATTTATAAATTTATGCATTAAAAATTAAAAAAATGAACTTAACTAAATCAATCACTTTATTTTTATCAATAATTTCATTTCTTGGATATTCTCAAGAACACCCAATCTTTTCAGAATATGGAGAAGGAAGTTCTTTTAACAAATGGGTAGAAATATATAACCCAAGCAACCAAAATATTAATCTTGACAATTATAGATATAATTTTTGTTGGAACGGATGTGACAACTTAGAATGGGAATTTTCAATCACATTTGATACAGGATATATTTTAACACCAGGATCTACTTATTTAATTACTCACCCTAGTGCAGATATAACATTACTAAACGCTGCAAATCAAACCAGTAATATTTTAAGTAATGGAAATGATGTTTGTGCAATTTATCATACAACAACAAACTCAATTATAGATATAATTGGAGAATTTGATAGTACTGATATTGGAGATGGATGGGATGTTAATGGAACAATAAATGCTACAGAGAATCATACTATGGTTAGAAAATCTGATGTATGTTTTGGAAATTTAGGAAACTGGAATAACTCTAATGGATCAAATAATTCTTCAGAATGGATTATTAACAATATAGATGACTTTAGTAATCTAAATCTTCATAATGCGAATTGTAATATTTCAGCTATAAATAATATTAAGGCTAAAAATAAGATTTTAAAAGTAACTGATATAGTCGGTAGAGAAACTAGAACTAGTACATACAAAATATATCTAATTCATTTTAATGATGGTAGCTACGAAAAAAGGATCATAATTAATTAGTAAACTCCTGCTAATTAATCTTCATTTCCAATTGTTTTAAGGAATTTATAGAACGAATAAAATCTTTATTTAGATCTATTTTTTTCTTTCTAGATAAAAGCTCAACATTATACTCCTTTTGATCGTTTAAAACTCTTAAAAATAATGAATGCTTTCCTGGATATTTTTCAATTAAGCTGCTAAACTCTTCTACAAAGTCATCATTAATCTCATTAATATGAATTTTAAAAATTATATCTCTTGGCTCCTTGTCAATCAGTTCTGATAAAATCTCAATTTTATTGATCTTAAATTCTAAATCGTCATTATAAAACTTTTTCTTTACAGTTCCTGAGATGTATAATAGCCATCCATCCATTAAATATGATTTGAATGAAATATAATCATCCCCAAATAAATAAAAACTAAAAGAAGCCTGGTAATCCTCAAAATGTAAGACTCCAAAAGGTTTACCATTTTTTGTTTCTTTATGTTCAACACCAGTCACAACTCCTGCAAAAGAAATTTTCTTACCATTGTATTTTGGCATATTCTTAAGCATTGATAAATTTCCATTACAGAAGTTATCTATTTGCATTTTATAATCATCTAACGGATGACCAGACAAATAGATACCCACTACTTCTTTTTCATAAGATAACTGCTGCATAGTAGTCCATTCTTCAGTTTCAAAAGGTTCAGGTACCTTAATTGAAATTTCAACACTATCACCAAACATATCTACTTGACTAGAATTTAAACTATCTTGAATTCTATTACCAAACTTGATCATTTGTTCAATATATGTGATTCCTTTTTCATCTTTAGAAAAATAATCATGTCGATTATAATTAAAAGAGTCAAAACCTCCAGAATACGCTATACTCTCAATAGTTCTTTTATTTGCAGACCTTAAATCAATACGTTTCATGAAATCAGAAAATGACTTATATAATCCTTGTTTATTTCGTTCCACGACAATAGCATCAACAGCACCTTCTCCAACCCCTTTGACAGCTCCTAAACCAAATCGTATTTCACCTTTTTTATTTACTGAAAATTTATAAAAACTTTCATTAACATCTGGACCCAAAACAGTTAATCCCATACTCTTGCATTCCTCCATGAAATATGTTACATCCTTGATATCGTTCATATGGTTAGTTAACAATGAGGCCATAAGCTCAGATGGGTAATGGGCTTTAAGATAAGCAGTCTGATAAGCAATGAGTGCATAACAAGTAGAGTGAGACTTATTAAATGCGTAAGAAGCAAATGCTTCCCAATCAGTCCAAATTTTATCAATTATAGAGTTATCAAAACCATTCTTAGAGCATCCTTCAACAAATTTAGGTTTTAGTTTATCGATGACGGATTTAATTTTCTTCCCCATTCCTTTCCTTAATAAATCAGCATCACCTTTAGAAAAATTTGCTAATTTTTGAGAAAGCAACATCACTTGCTCTTGGTATACTGTAATACCATATGTACTTGATAGATAATCTTCCATTTCAGGCAAATCATATACTATTTCTTCTTTACCATGTTTTCTCTTAATATAATTAGGAATATACTCCATTGGTCCAGGCCTATATAAAGCATTCATGGCAATTAAATCATCAAATTTATCGGGCTTGAGTTGTTTTAAATGAGATTTCATTCCTTCAGATGAAAATTGAAAAATACCAGTTGTTGCAGCATCTTGAAAAATCTCAAATGTTTTTAAATCATCTAACGGCAGAGAATCTATATCTATATCAATGTTATGTAATTTTTTAATAATCTTAACACAATCCTTAATAATTGTCAAATTTCTTAAACCTAAAAAATCCATTTTCAGCAAACCAGCATTCTCAACAACACTATTATCAAACTGAGTAACCATTAAATCAGAATCCTTTGATTTTGTCATTGGAATTAAATCAATTAATGGTTGTGGAGTTATAATTACACCGCATGCATGAGTACCAGTATTTCTTACATTTCCTTCAAGCTTTCTAGCTAAATTGATAGTAGTCGCAGTAAGATCCTCCCCTTTAGATAGTGTCAACAGCTTTTTTGCATTAACTAACTGATCTCCTTTTAAAAAACTTTTTAACTCTTTTTCTTCATTTGAAAAAATTTTTGATAAAGAAGTCATATCAGGAACTAATTTTGCTGTTTTATCAGCTTCAAATAGAGGTAAATCAAGAACTCGGGCAGTATCTCTAATAGATGATTTGGCTGCCATGCTACCGTAAGTAATAATTTGTGCTACATTTTCTTTTCCGTATTTATTAACGACCCAATCAATGACTTTCCCCCTACCTTCATCATCGAAATCAATATCTATATCAGGTAATGAAACACGTTCAGGATTTAAAAATCTCTCAAATAGAAGATCATATTTAATGGGATCAATATTTGTTATACCAGTACAATATGCTACAACAGAACCAGCTGCAGATCCTCTTCCTGGACCAACAGAGACATTCATTTTTCTTGCCTGCTTAATTAAATCTTGAACAATTAGAAAATAGCCAGGATATCCTGAATTTTCAATTACTTTCAGCTCAAAATCTATTCTTTCTTTAAGAGTTTCTGTTATTTCATCATATCTTGATTTGGCTCCCTCATAAGTTATATATTTTAAAAAAGCATTTTCACCTCTCTTACCAGCATCTTCTTGGTCTTTTGGGTCAATAAAATCATCTGGAATACTGTATTTAGGAAGTAAAACTTCTCTAGATAGGTCAAAAACTTCAATTTTAGAAACAAGTTTAGAAATATTTTCTATTGCATGCGGAAGATCAGAAAAAATTATAGCCATTTCTTCTGTAGTTTTAAAATAATATTCATTATTTGGGAGTGCATACCTAAAACCTCTGCCTTTACCTTTTGGAGTTGATTGGAGCTCCGCATCCTTTACACATAGTAATACATCATGGGCATTTGCATCATCTTTATTTAAATAATAAACATCATTTGAAGCAATTATATCTACATTATATTTTTTTGCAAACTTTATCAAAATTCTATTTACATGTTCTTCTTCGTCTAAATTATGTCTGTTTAACTCTACGTAAAAATTTTCCTTAAACGTATCAACCCACCACTTAAATTCCTCTTCAGCCTGCTGTTCGCCGACATTCAATATCAGATTTGGAATTGGACCATATAAGCTTCCAGTTAATGCAATCAATCCCTCCTTGTATTTTTCAATTAATTGTTTATCAATTCTTGGAACATAATAAAACCCTAGAATATTTGCTATTGAAGATAGCTTTGATAAATTATGAAACCCTAACTTGTTCATACATAAGAATGGGACTGGATTTCCTGAATTTTTTTTAGTTTTTTTATCAGTATGATCCTTACATACATTTAACTCACATCCTATAATTGCTTTTAGAGATGTTTTGTCTTTATTAATTGGATGATTTTTAACTGCTTCAATTAATTTAAAAGCCCCAAACATATTTGAATGATCAGTAATAGCAACTGCGGACATATTATCTTTAGCTGCTTTATCAACTAAATGGATAATATCATTTGTTGATTGCAAAATAGAAAATTGTGAATGTGTATGTAAATGAGCAAATGAAATATCTTTAGATATCTTACTACTTTTATCGGGATTTTCTAGATTTTCCTTATTATTTCTAACATCAGCTTCAATTGATTCTGACCCGTAAGGCTGTATATTTAATCCAATAAGCTTAATAGGTTCTTTATTATTGTCTTTAAATGCATTGAAATCATCATCAGACATGCCGACCTGATCATGAGGTATAACACTTAATCTTATAAGTTCAAGAAAGCACCTAGTTGTAGCTTCAACATCAGCAGCAGCATTGTGAGCTTCATCAAAACTATTTCCAAATAATTTAATATGTAGCTCAGATAAATTAGGCCATTTATACTTCCCTCCTCTTCCAGGCAACTTGCAAAAATCTGTCGATAGATCTTTCGTATCAAGACTTGGAAAAGAGGGTAAAATATTATCTAAATCTAATCTTAAAAGCTCACATCCTACAATGTTGTTGTCGAAAGAAATATTATGTCCAACTATATAACTAGAATTTTTAACGTCATTAACAAACTCTTCGAGAACTTTGTCAATACTTACTCCTATTTTATTTGCTCTATCAGTAGATATGCCATGTATTTTTTCAGCATTGTAAGGAATATCAAAACCATCAGGTTTTATAATAAAATTCTTAACCTCAACCAAATCACCTTTTATATCATGAATTTGCCAAGCTAGCTGTACACATCTAGGCCAATTATTAAAATCAGTTAATGGAGCATTCCAGTCTAATGGAAAACCTGTTGTTTCTGTATCAAAAATTAAATACATGTAAGAAAATCTAATATTATTTAGACAGTAAATTTAGTAAATCAAATAGTCTAAAATATTGAATAAATTGAATTTTAAAAAAATGTTAGTAAGTTTTTTTAAATAAAATTATTTGACTTCATCCAATCATCATTAAACAACTTAGCTACGTATCTTGTACCATGATCATGAAAAATAATAACTACAACATCAGTTTGTTTCAAGCTATCTTTCAATTGATTCACCCCAGCAACAGCACTCCCGGCCGAATATCCAACCATTATTCCTTCCTCTCTACTAATTCTTCTTGCCATGAGGGCACCATCTTTATCAGTCACTTTTTCAAAATGATCAATTAGTGAAAAATCAACATTTTTTGGTAAGATATCTTCGCCAATACCTTCAGTTATATATGGGTAAATTTCATTTTCGTCAAATTCCCCAGTCTCATGATATTTTTTAAAAACAGATCCAAAAGTATCAATACCCCAAACTTTTATATTTGGATTCTTCTCTTTTAAGTATTTAGCAGTTCCAGAAATTGTACCTCCTGTTCCTACACCAACAACTAAATGGGTTATTTTACCATCTGTTTGCTCCCATATTTCAGGTCCTGTAGATTCATAATGAGCTAAAGCATTAGCGGGATTATCGTATTGATTTACGTACCATGAATTAGGAATTTCTGTAGATAATCTCTTAGAAACAGAATAATAAGAACGTGGATCTTCTGGCGCAACATTAGTAGGACAAACATAAATTTCAGCACCAACTGCTTTTAAAATATCCATCTTTTCTTTAGATTGCTTATCTGCTAAAACAAATATACATTTATATCCTTTTTGAATTGCAGCTAATGCCAAACCCATTCCAGTGTTACCTGAAGTCCCTTCAATAATAGTACCTCCAGGTTTAATCAAACCTTCACTTTCAGCAACTTCAATCATCTTTAAAGCCATTCTGTCTTTAATTGAATGTCCTGGGTTAAACGTCTCAACTTTAGCAAGTACTAAAGAATTTGATTCTACTACGTGATTTAATTTAACTAAAGGAGTATTTCCAATAGTTTCGATAATATTTTTTTTATAATCCATTTATATAACTTTTTAATTTATTCAAACTTTATAGCTTTAGAAGGTGATATTTTAGTAATAATTAATGAAGGAACTAATAAAACTAAATAACAAATTATCAACGTTCCTATATTCAACAAAATTATTTGAAAAAAATCAATTTCTATTGGTACCGTATCCATAAAATATGTTTTTGGATTTAACTTTATAACTGAATATTTTTTTTGTAGAAATGCAAACAAAAATGCAATAAAATTTGCAATAATTATTCCTCTAACAACAAGCCTTAATGAAACATAGATGAACACTTTTCTAATAGACCAATTATTAAGACCAATTGCTTTTAAAACACCTATTATTCTTGTCTTCTCTATAACAATAATCAACAAACAAGTTATAATATTTATCAGACCAACAATTAGCATCAAAATAATAATTACTCTAACATTTATATCTTGTAAATCTAACCATTCATAAATCTGTGGTGCTTTTTGTTTAATATTTTGTACAGAATGAAGTGGGGCTTCTTTGCTAATTTTTGTAGTAAGTAAATCAACGTCTTTAAAATTATCAACAGACAGTTCGAACCCTCCAACTTTTGATGAAGGCCATCGATTAAAATATTGTATTTGTTTTATATCTGAAATAACATATAACTGATCAAAATCAGATAAAGAGGTACTATATATACCTTTAATTTTAAATTTTTGAGCACGTACATTTTTTTTATGTGATTCAGGAACAAAATAAATATTTATATAATCATTTATTTCTTTATCTAATTTATTGCTAATAAATTCTGAAATTAAAATTTCATTGGAAGCATCGGCACTTAAAGAAGATTCATTATTTGACATATCAATAGAAGCATACTTTGGAACATCACCAGCAATTAAATTATCCTTAAAAAAGGACCAATCAAAATCAGAGGATACACCTTTTAAAATAACTCCGTACATATCATCTTTTATTTTAATAATTCCTGTTTTGTTTGCATATATGTTTACATGTTTAAAATTATTGTCTGATTTAATCTTCTCTATAAAATTTTGATTAAAATCTATTGAATCACTACTGTAAGATAGATGATTAGAATGTTTGCTAATAGTAATATGAGATCCAAATCCTATGACTTTAGAGGATATTTCATGTTTAAATCCGTTCACTATCATAACTGATAACAACATAATTGAAACAGATAGTGCAATTGCAAGAATTGCTATACGCAATATTGGTTTAGAATAAGAAATATTTTTTTTCTTTGTAGTAAATAACCTATTTGCTATAAAATATTCAACACTCATAATTAATGACAAAAATAAGACAATTAATCTGTATAAGTTTGACACTAATAATATTTAAAATCAATGGACAAAATATTATAGTTGGTTCTGAAAAAACTAATGTTTATCTTCCCCTAATAAAAAATAAAAATGTTGCAATTGTTGCCAATCAAACATCTAGAATTCACAATACTCATCTAGTTGATAGCTTAGTCAAGCTTGATGTTTCAATAACTAAAATATTTTCTCCCGAACATGGTTTTAGGGGCATAGAAGATGCGGGAGCATATATTAAAAATGATAAAGACCAAATCACTAACCTTAAGATTGTATCACTGTATGGAAAAAATAAAAAACCAAAAAATGAAGATTTAGATAGTACCGATATCATAATATTTGACATTCAAGATGTCGGCGCTAGATTTTACACCTACATCTCTACTCTACATTATGTTATGGAGGCATGTGCTGAAAATAACATAAAATTAATCGTCTTAGATAGACCCAATCCAAACGGACATTATGTTGATGGACCAATTTTAAATGATCAATTCAAATCATTTGTTGGACTACATCCAATACCAGTAGTTCATGGAATGACAATAGGAGAATATGCAAAAATGATCAATGGAGAAAAATGGATAGTAAAAGCATGTGATTTAAAAATAATTACTATGGATAATTATAATAGAAAAATGCACTACGATCTTCCGGTTAGACCTTCTCCAAATCTTCCAAATTCAAAATCAATAAATCTTTATCCAAGTTTATGTCTATTTGAAGGAACAAATATTAGCGTCGGTAGAGGAACAGAATATCCATTTCAACACTTTGGATCTCCATATCTTGATAGTAAATACACCTTTATTCCTAAAACTAGTTTTGGAAGTAAAAATCCAAAACACAAAGAAAAAATTTGTTATGGTACAGATTTGAGATTTACAGAAATATACCTAACAAATCTAAATCTCAGCTGGTTAATTAATTGTTATAAAGAATCAAAAAATAAGAATGTTTTCTTTAACTCATTTTTTGACAAACTAGCAGGAACAGACAAACTAAGATTACAGATTAAAGAAGGAATGACAGAAATAGAAATTCGAAAAACATGGGAACAAGATTTAAATAAGTTTAAAGAAATCCGAAAAAAATATTTGATCTATTAATAATTCAACTTGATTTTAAGTTTCTCAAAAATTTCTGCCACTGCAGGACAAACTAATGTGTTTTTTCTAGATAAATCTAAGATTTAATTTTGTTTTTTTCTATCAGTATGAGGATATTCTTTACAAGCTTTAGGTCTAAAATCATAGATTTCACATTTGTTTTCATTTGATAGAAAAACACACGCACTACTCTTTAAAACCATATCATTATCACTATCAATGGTTAAATACTTATCTATAAAATCAGAAAATTTAATCTTTAAATTCTTAGCAATTCTTTGGATATCATTATTATTAAAAATAGGACTAGTAGTTTTACAACAATTTGCACACTCTATACAACTAGTTTTATCAAAAATCTCGTTATGTAAATTATGAAATGATGATCTAACTTCTTGGATGAAATTTTTTTTAGTCTGTTAAAAAAATTTCTTTCTTTTTTATGATTAAAATTTATATTCAAAAGTATTAAAGTTTTTTTCCAGGATATTCTACTAAAGCATTCTTTATAATTTCAATAGATTTTGATAAAGATGATTCATTAAGAACATAGGCAATTCTAACCTGATCTAAACCAGAATTTGGTGTAGAATAAAAGCCTGATGCAGGTGCTACCATAACTGTTGCTCCTTGAAATTGAAAATCTTCTAATAACCATTGAGCAAAGTTATCTGCTGAATCAACAGGTAATTTAGCTATGACATAAAAAGCTCCTTTAGGTTTAGGACAAAAAACACCGGGAATTTGATTTAATCCTTCTACTAATATATCTCTTCTTGACATATATTGGCTAATAACACCATTAAAATAGTCTTTAGGAGTATTTAAAGCCGCTTCAGCAGCTACTTGACCATAAGTTGGAGGTGATAATCTAGCTTGTGCGAACTTTAATGCAGATTGAATGACATTCTTATTTTTAGAAATTAGGCATCCTACACGAATGCCACACATACTATACCTCTTGGAAGTAGAATCAATTACTACAGCATGATTTTCAATTCCTTCAATATTAAGGATGGAATGATGCTCCAAACCATCATATGTAAATTCTCTATATACTTCATCAGCAAATAAAAAAAGGTTATGCTTTATAACTATTTTTTTCAATCTCTCCAATTCTTCTTTTGAATACAGATATCCTGTTGGATTACCAGGATTGCAAATTAATATAGCTTTTGTTCTGTTGGTGATTAGCTGTTCAAATTTATCAATTGAAGGAAGAGAAAATCCATTCTCTATAGAAGTTTCAATAGGAATAATATTAATACCTGAAGATGTAGAAAATCCATTATAGTTTGCATAAAAAGGTTCTGGAATTATTATTTCATCTCCTTTATCCAAACATGTATTTAAGCCAAATAAAAGTGCTTCAGAGCCTCCAGTTGTTATTAAAATATCATCGTAGTTCAAAGAAATATTATTTGCTTTGTAATAGTCTGAAAGAGCTTTTCTGTAACTAATAAATCCAGCTGAGTGCGAATATTCTATTACATCAGGACTGAAATTCTTGACTGCGTTTAAAGCAGATTCAGGAGATTTTATATCAGGTTGACCTATATTAAGATGATAAACTATTTTTCCCTCGGATTTAGCCTTTTCAGCATAAGGAACCAATTTTCTAATTGGTGATTCAGGCATTTGTTGAGCTTTATTTGAAATTTTTGGCATATTTTATTTTTTCATAAAAAAACACCCTCATAATGAGGGTGTAAACATATTTAAGATATTTAAATAATTACTTTTTCTCTAATGGAGCACCATCATTTTTCTTTAAGGGTGCAACATCTCCTTTTGGAGGAGGATTTACCTCTCCTTTAATTGTCAAAATTACAGGGCGTTTATCAGCATTGGTAGTTAAAGTAATTGTTTTTGTAAACTTTCCAACTCTTTTAGTATCATAAGTAACACCAATTTCAGCCTCTTGACCTGGAGCAATTGGCTCTCTTGGCCATTTAGGAACAGTGCAACCACAACTTCCTTTAGCATTTTTTATAATCAAAGGCTCATTTCCATTATTTTTAAAAACAAATTTTCGTGCACCATTTGATTTATTTTCTATAACACCATAATCTATTACCTTAGATTCAAAATCAATTGTTGGTCCAGATTTTTTTTCATCAGTCAAAGAAACAGAAGAATAAGATTCGAATGTAAAAACTGTTGAACAAAAAATAAATAATAGAGATGTAAATAATATTTTTTTCATTTTATATTTTTTAAAATTAGTTACTTATACAACGACAAAATTAACAAAATATTTTCTTATTACAAATAAGACATTATTATCATTTAATTAATGCTGATATTATGTAAATTTGCATTAAATCTCATGAAAAAAAATACAACATATAATTCAAAAGAAGTTGAAGAGAAATGGTATAAACATTGGATAGAAAAAAAATATTTTAATTCTATTCCAAATAAAAAAGAACCATATACGATTGTAATACCACCCCCTAATGTCACTGGAGTTCTTCACATGGGTCATATGCTAAACAATACAATTCAAGATGTGCTGGCAAGACGTGCTAGAATGTTAGGCTATAATACTTGCTGGGTACCAGGAACTGATCATGCTTCAATTGCAACTGAAGCAAAGGTTGTAGAAAAATTATCATCTGAAGGTATTAAAAAAAATGATTTATCCAGAGAAGAATTTTTATTTCATGCATATGAATGGAAAAATAAGCATGGCGGAATCATATTAGAGCAATTAAAAAAAATAGGTGCTTCCTGTGATTGGAAAAGAACTAAGTTTACCATGGATGAGGATATGAACGAATCCGTCATTCAAGTCTTTATTGATTTATATGAAAAAGGTTTTATATACAGAGGGGTTCGTATGATTAATTGGGATCCTAAAGCACAAACTGCATTATCAGACGAAGAGGTAATACATAAAGAAGTAGATTCAAAATTGTATCACATTTCATACAAAATTGAAGATAGTGATGAAACAATAACTGTTGCAACGACAAGACCTGAGACAATTCTAGGAGATAGCGCTGTTTGTGTTAATCCAAAAGATAAAAGATATCAGCACTTAAAAGATAAAAATGTAATTGTTCCGCTAATTAACAGGGTTGTGCCAATTATTTTTGATGAATATGTTGATATGGAATTCGGAACAGGCGCACTTAAGATTACTCCTGCACATGATATTAATGATTATAAAATTGGAGACAAGCACAATTTAAAAATTATTGATATTTTTAATGATAACGGTTCCTTAAATGAAAATGCTCAACTTTATATATCTAAAGATAGATTTGAAGTTCGAAAACTAATTGCATCTGACTTAAAAAATGAGGGTCATTTATTAAAAATTATAGATTATCGAAATAAAGTTGGTTTTTCAGAAAGAACAGATGCTGTAATAGAGCCAAAACTGTCAATGCAATGGTTTTGTAAAATGGACAAGCTAGTAAATCCTGCCTTAGAAAATGTATTAAACGATAAAATAAAAATTCATCCTAAAAAATTTAAGAATACATATAAACATTGGATGCAAAATATTCAAGATTGGTGTATTTCAAGACAATTATGGTGGGGTCAACAAATACCAGCATACTATTATGAGGGAAATAAATTTGTAGTTGCTAAGAATAAAGAAGAAGCTTTATCAAAAGTAAAAAAAATTAAAAAAAATATTTCCTTTGATGATTTAAGACAAGATGAAGATGTGTTAGATACATGGTTTTCTTCTTGGTTATGGCCTATATCAGTTTTTGATGGCATTAGAAATCCAAATAATGAAGAAATAAATTATTATTATCCAACAAATGATTTAGTTACTGCACCAGAAATTTTATTTTTTTGGGTAGCTCGTATGATAATGGCTGGATTTGAATTTAAAAATGATCTCCCATTTAAAAATGTTTACTTAACTGGAATTGTGAGAGATTTAAAAGGTCGAAAGATGAGCAAATCTCTAGGGAATTCACCTGATCCAATTGAGTTAATTAATAAATATAGTGCGGATGGTGTTAGAGTCGGAATGCTACTATGTTCACCTGCAGGAAATGATCTGCCATTTGATGAAAATTTATGTGAACAAGGAAGAAATTTCTCTAATAAAATCTGGAATGCGTACAAACTTATAAATGGATGGGAAGTAGATAAAATATCTCAGCCAGAGTCTTCAAAACAAGCAATTGTATGGTTTAAAAATAATCTTAATAAAAATATTTCGGAAATTAATGATTCATATAATAAATATAGAATTTCTGAGGCTCTAATGCTTACGTATAAGTTAATTTGGGATGACTTTTGTTCATGGTATCTTGAGATAATAAAACCTGACTACGGTTCAGCAATTGATCAGAAAACCTTTAATGATACTATTGATTTGTTTAATAATTTATTAAAAATACTTCATCCTTTTATGCCGTTTATTTCTGAAGAGTTATGGCATCTAATAAATAAAAAACAAGAAGATATTGTTGTATCCTCATGGCCAGAAAACAATCAATATGATAAATCAATTATAAAACATTTTTCAACTACAAAAGAAGTTATATCATCAATAAGAAATTTTAGAAAAAAACATCAAATTCAAAACAAAATAAAATTACATTTATTCATTAAAAAGAATGAATATATCTCAAACGAAATGGATGCAATAATTTGTAAACTTGCAAATATTGAGCAAATTAAATATGTAGATCAAAAAATTGATAATGCATATAACTTTTTTGTGAGTACAAATGAATACTTTATACCAATTTTAACATCATTAAATATTGATGAAGAATTAAATCGATTAAATAAAGATTTGGTATATATGAAAGGATTTTTAAAATCTGTAGAGACTAAATTGAACAACAAACAATTTATCTCAAATGCTCCAGAAAAAATTGTATCGAATGAGGAAAATAAATTAAAAGATGCAAAATCAAAAATTACAATTTTAGAAGAACAAATTTTATCTCTAAAAAATTCTAAAATTAAATAAATTAGTATTTTTGCATAACTTTTAAACAAAAAAACTATACATATGGAAGTCGTAATGATAAAAAAAAAGGGTTGTAACCCATGTAAGTTATTTGAACCTATAATTAAAAAATTATCAGAAAAAAATAATCTTCATTTCAGAACAATACAAGCTGAAGATATGCCATTAAATATTCGACCAGATATTTTTCCATTTTTTTACTTGAGAGATGGTGATAAGCTTATTGAAAGTTGGGGCGGCACAAACGAAAGAAAAATGCAAAGTGTTCTTAAACGAAATATAAAAAATTTTACAATAGATTAAATTTACTTTACTTTCAATATTTTTTGCACAGTTCCATCATCGTAGATATAAAATAAAGGAGAGCCAATTATATCAGATTTTTTATTTCTTCCCATAACATCTACAATCTTAATTAATCTCTTTTGAGTATTTATATCATCAATTGCAGAAACTGTACAATTTGTACTAAATACTGCAGTATTATCTATAATCCAATTATAGTACGCATATGCAACATTATCTACTTCAACACATAATAGAGAAGGATTTTGGTCAGCTCTAAAATACCACAAACCCGTAGGATTGCCATTTTTAACCGATAATGAAACCAGTTGATTAAATCTACAATTTACTTCAAATAAATTAGGATTGTTACTTAAATCTAGCTCCTGTATTTGATTATTATGACAAAACAATTGCGTTAATGAGTAAAAATCTTCAATGCCTGTGAGATCAGATATTCCTTCGTTGTCAATATAAAGTACTTGAACAGTATCAATAGATGAAGTATTAACACTATCATCAAAAATATCGTCATATCCGTAATTTATCAAGATTTGCTCAAAGGAGTCGTCCGGAATGTATGTTCTCTGACAAAAAAGAACTAATGGAATTAAAAAAATTAACAATAGAATAATGCGATTCATTTTTTTATTATTTGTTTAAATGTAGTTTTATTATCATGTTTAACACCAATAAAATAAACACCAGGTTTTAATTTCTGTATACCTATATCTATTTTGTTTTGTCCAAAATCAGCTGTTTTATCAACAGAACTAACTAGTCTCCCTAGGTCATCAAAAATACTTATATTAACAGATTTTGTATTATTTAAGAATAAATCGAGATAAATTTTATTTGAAGATGGATTAGGATAAATTTTAAAATTCTCATTATTTAAAAAAGCCTGATCTAATGACAAAACATCTGAAAGAGAAGATATATTTGTTTGATAAATTCCATTTCCATGAGTAGCAACAACAAGTTGCCCGTCATTGGGTCTGTAAGTTAAATATTCACAAACTACTGAACCAATTTGATCTTCAGAAATTTGTTCCCATACTGTATTTATATTATCTAGGTTTGAGGTGCCAAACAATCCAACTGATGTACCAACTACATATAGTGTATTGTTTGCTAGTGGAATAATCTCTGCATTCCTACATGAAGGACCATTTCCGCTTCCACTATTATTTTGTTCTAAATTACCTGCAATCTTTTCCCAATTTTGTCCGCCATCTAAACTATGAAACAAAGAATAACAAGAATAATTTGAATAAACAACTATTACTTCATCAGCGTTATTCGGATTAATCGCGATATCAGAAACAAATGAACTTGAGCCAACAACTGGACTTGTTAGCTCAATTATTGCAGGATCTCCAATATTAGCATTTTCAATTTTATATAACTTTTTATACTTTGTTCCCAAATAAACAATATTTGCTGGAGTAGTAGAAGTTGCTATACAAGTAATTTCTAAATTTGGGTTTGGCAGTGAATCTGTAAATAACTCCCATCCAAAATCATTTTTTTCATGAGAATTATTATAAGGAATATTTGAAATGTCATTGTTTCTCCACAGTTTATTTCCTGCAGCCATATAAATTATATCACTATTTTTATCCATTACCATAGGGTTAATAAACATGTAATCATTACTGTCAACAGAGGCTGGATCCATTCTATTAAATGCTACTCTTTCTCCGCTATTATCTAACTTCATTTTATACATAACACCTCTTTGAATAGTTAGATAAAAATCTTCCTCATTATCTGCAATTCCACCATATGCACCATCTCCATTAAAAGGCATTGTCCATATTGCATCTACATCAGGACTAAATGTTACAAAATTTCCATTATCTTGAAATCCTCCCAGCATTAAGTCAGAATTAGCATTTCTACTTATAGAAACAGAATATAATTGTGTTGTATAATAACCATTATTTAAAGATTCCCATTCAACAGTATCTGAAAATGTATTAAGTGACTTGTACACACCTCCATCAGTTGCTGATAATATTATACTATCATTAGACGGTAAAAAGAGTAGATCATGTTGGTCTGGATGATGATTTTTGTACACACCCCAATTACCATCTCCTTCATAAGAACCAATAAAATAACCACCGATTATCATGGTATTATTGGGGGAAGTAAAGCCATC
>MDTC01200859.1_pt1 | contig 19185 bp, 17 predicted proteins | sample 811181 | NCBI WGS metagenome assembly MDTC01 (sample SAMN05326644, study PRJNA326480) | marine metagenome | isolation source: seawater | place: Pacific Ocean: North | collected 2011
ATTACTTTGCAATTATTACCAATTATATTTTTTCTTTTTAGTTTAGGTATTACAAAAAAAGGTAAAACTAGTAGCTTCAATAAAAATCTATCAATGCGGAGAATAATTGATCTTATAATTTGCTTTAAAAACATTATCCTGTTCTTATAATTATTTTATGGAAATTGATTTGATTTATCATCTGAACTAATTTTAATTGATGAAGAAACAAAATCCCATAATTTTAATTCCCTTGGATCATTTTCTTTTAGATTTTCACATAATATTTCATATGCTATCTTTATATCTCTATCGACTTCGCTACCCCATACTCTTGCTTGAATTCGCGAATCAATTATTGGATTATTCCAATCAAACTGTCTTTCCCAGGCTTCAAATACTTGAAGAGCTTTTAATATTTTTTCTTCTGAAAGATGTGAAATTGAATTAGCATTAATCACTATCTTTTCATACTCTTCTATGCTTTTTGGTTCGATTGCAAAACCAAAGCCAGAATAGAAAGGAGTACCTCCCAATATTACTGGTATTCCAAGACATGAAAACTCTAAACCAGCAGTTCCATGAACAGTAAGTATTATATCAGCGCAGTTAATTATTGATTTAGTATTTAAATCATCAGGACATATAAACAGATTGTTTGAATTAACTGAGCTAACCATTTCTTCAACCATCCCCTTTTCACCGTATAACGCAGAGGATGGATGTGGTTTAATTATCCATGTAACATCTTTAGTATTTGAACAATATTCAAGAGTTTTTTCTAACCAAACATAGTAGTCAGGAAAAAGCATCGATTCACTTAGATGAGGTGAGTCAACAAATATATGTGTAAAAACAAATCCAATTTTTTTATTGCTTCCGAAATTTATCTTTTTATTTAGACTTTCTCGATCATATACGTTCCCAGTAAATGCTTTTTGAGAGTCAATTTGATCTAACTCGTTATCAAATCTTTTATTTAATTTTTCCCTTGCTGTCTTGTAGGTTTTGTCTAAAGGGATTTTTGATCTTTCAATATCATTAGAAATTGATGCATTAATTCCCTGATGGTAGGTTGGAACAAAGTTCCTTGTATTCTCATCATAAATAGACATTTGTATATCAGATGTTTCAATAACAATAATATTATTTTTTAATGCTTGTCTGCAAAGAATGCCATATTCTGGATATGCTGTATGTGTAGCAATATAGTAATCGTAATTTTTAAAAAAAAATAATAGCTTATATTGATAAAAATAATGCCAACTTCTTATCATTGTTTTATAAACATTAAAGTCTATCTTTTCAATAGTACCTTTTTGGATGGATCTTAAAACTTGATCATATATTAAGTCTCCTACTTTTATATTATCAATTTTAATATCTAAAATAGACTTAGGATCCTTTAATTTTAAAAACGAAATTCCAGCATTAAATGTAGCTAGTATTACTAAAATTGGTTCAATAATTAAAAACTTCCTTCCTAAATAAATCCATTTATCTATTCCAAAAGACTTATATGCTTCAGCTGACAACTCCCATTCGTGAGAAAATCCATTTACTAATATTTCTATTGTTGCGCCATTAGTTTTTTCTTCAATAGCCTTTGCTGCAAGTGCAGTTCTGTATAAATAGTTAGGTCCATATTCAGAGAGGTGGCCTTCTATAAGGACATTAACCTCTTTAGATTTTTTTCTATTCCAAAATTTTTGGTTAATTATAGAAAATTTTTTTAGTGTTTCTTCAAAGTCTTGATTCTTAGAAGGACTCCAGAGACCAACTAAAAAAAGTAGCTCTTTAACAATTCTAAGAAAATATTTAAAAATCTTTATCATGTAACATAAGTTATTTTTAATTCATCTCTAAAACAACCTAACAAGACATGATCCATAAGTTCATTTTCAACATTTAAAGTTTTTCTAAGCCTACCTTCTTCTTGATATCCATTTTTTATAAAAGCTTTTATGACAGCAATATTTTCTGAATTTGCACCTGCCGTAAGTTTTTTTACATCCATAGAATCAAAAGCATATTTTGATATTACGCCTATTACTTCACTCGCAAGACCCTTACCCCATGAATCTCTATCTCCAATCATAATGCCAATATCTGAAATTTTATTTTTTAATCCTTGTTCATTTACAAAGTTTATTTTTGCAGTACCTATAAATTTATTTTCTTTGGCAGTGTAAATAGCAAAAAATGAAATGAATTTACTATCCCACATTTCTTGAACATATTTCTCAATTTCACTTTTTGGAGTTGGTGTGAAATACTCTTCTCTTCCAAGATATCTAATAACTTTAACATCATGCAACCAACTGATGTATTCATCATTTAAATTTTCTTTTGAAAAAGGCAATAAGTATATCGATTTACCTAGTATTTTCATTTGTTTTTATTAATTATAAATATATATGTTCTTTAAATGATATCAAAATTCCATTTACATAAGTCTATATTATTTGAAATTAATTGGTTTCTTGTATCTTGAATGCCATCTCCCATAAAGTTAAATAAGTGTGCAGATGTAACAGCAGATACATTTCCAGAACTTAAGCCCTCAATTAGATGGTCAGAGGTATCTCCTCCACCGGATGCTATTATTGGGAGTTCGCATAAATTAAATAGGGATTCTAAAGAATTCATATCAAAGCCCATACCAGTGCCGTCTCGATCTATTGAATTTAACAAAATTTCTCCAGCTCCAATTTCAACTATCTTTTTAACTACTTCGGATAGTGTTAAATCAATTTTTGTTGAACCATTATTTGTATATATTATCTCTGAATTGGATTCATCTCTCTTAAAGTCAATTGAAGCAATAATAGATTGAGCTCCATATTTTTCTATTAATTCTCTAACAAGTAATTGATCTTCAAAATAAGCAGTATTAAGTATTATCTTGTCTGCTCCATTATCAAAAAGCATATTAGCGTCATCAAGGCTTCTTATACCTCCGCCAACTGCAACTGGCATAAAACAATTTTTTACAACATCATTAACTGTCTTTATAAATTCTTGGAAGTTTCTATCCTCTCTTTCAACATTTAGAATTATTAACTCATCAACAGACCTAGAAATTGATTCAAATTCATAATTCTCAAGCAGCCATTCAAAATTACCCACAGATTGAAGATTAAAATTTCTGCTTAAATGAAATGATCCTTTTCCATAAAGTAAAGTAAAGCATAATCTAGGTCTAGACATTTCAATTATTCCTAGTGAAATCTAAAAATCGTTTAAGTAAAACTAATCCATTGCTCTGACTTTTTTCTGGATGGAATTGAGTGCCAATAATATTTTCTTTCTGGATTCCTGATACAAACTTATTACCATAATTGGTAGTGGAGATTATATGTTTTTTATCTTTTGGAGCATAATGATAGGAGTGAACAAAATAAAAATCAGTATTTAGAGCAGAAGTAAAAAAATTGTCACTATATGAAGCTGCTCTATTAAATCCGATATGAGGAAGTCTTAATTTATCTCTATTAAGCTTAACCACATTTCCAGGAATGTAACCCAGACCATTTATTTTCTTTCCTTCCTCGCTACCATCTGATAATAATTGCATTCCTAAACAAATTCCCAGTATGGGTTTCTTTTTATCTATCACAGATGTATTTATTGGCTTTATAAGTTTTCTTTCATTCAAATTCTTCATGCCTACATCAAATGAACCAACTCCGGGCAAAATCAAACAATCAGAATTGTATATATCAGCCGGTTTTGAACTTATTTGAACGTCGGCTCCTAAGAATTCAAATGCATTTTTAACAGACCAAAGATTACCCAGTCCATAATCAATTATAGTTACATTTATAGCCATGAAATATTGGCTAGTTAGGTTTTCTTAAAGTCATAATGATTTCAGTACCTAATCCTTGCATAGCAAGTTGATTTTTTAGCTTATTATCATTATCTGATTGAAAAATTGAGCGAAGAACATCTGATGTGCTTCTCATTGCCATTGAAGGACAGGTCTCGGACCCATATCCATACCAATTAATCGCATCATCAAGGAAATCTGAACAATGTTTTATATCAAAAATTTCATAGTCACCTGAGTTCGTAAAATAATCTTTAAGCCATCTCTCTCCAAACACTAAATAGTGAAATGGAGGGCATAATGCATAAAAATCAAAACTTTTACATAGAGGAGAATCAAAATCAGGTGTGCTAAAAACAAAAAACCCTCCTGGCCTAAGTGCATTCCAAATATTTTTTAGTGAATACTCAAGTCTATGATATGGGATATGTTCGATTACTTCCCAGGCAGTAACTAAGTCATACTTATCATTTCCAATATCATTTTTTGTAAAATCTAGTGCTCTGGACGTTATTCCTTCTCCAGCATGTGCTTTTATATCAAAATCAGAATGTGTTACATTCCAATCCTTATATTTAGATATAAGATATTTACTAAAATTACCTATACCACCCCCAAGATCTAATGTGTGTGTATTTTTTGGAAGATGTTCTTTAATCTTTTTAAAATCACATCTTATAGAGTCATCATTGTATGGATTATTAGAAGAAGTTACAAAATCTTCTTTATCCCATTCATCATATATTGTGTGCACATCATCCTCATGTATAACTGGACTATGCGTAACTAAACCACATGAAAAACATTCAAAACATATACTTTTATCACTTGGTATAAATCCGCAAAATGGTTGTGACATTGAATTTTTCAATGGCTGCAGGTCACCTTGACAATGAGGACATCTATCATAATTAATTTGCCTAATATCATTACCAAAATTCAAAAGAATTTTAAAAATCTTATCTTCTTTTAATGATGAAACTATTTCACTTATTGACTTTTTATGTAATTCTGGAATCTCATCCATTATGGATAAAAACATTTTAAGTCTTTTATATTTGTATAAATTAAATTGATTATTGTATAGACTTTGTGATTCCCATCTAACAATAGGAGTTGAAGTATCTTCAAAAGATTCTATTTCAAATTTTGATAACTTATTTTCATTAAGCGCGATCATTCCAATAACTCCTGTTCCTGGAACACATCCATCTGATTTGCAGATACTAAATTTATTCTTTTCTAAGAATCCTATTAAATGCTCTACAAGTTCCATATCAACAAATGGATTCATTACGTCACATATTGTTATATATTTGTACTTGTTGTCTTTGTCTGTTAGCAAATTATTGACATAGTCTTCAATAGAATTTCTATCAGAGAAAAAAGCACATTCAGCCGAAGTATGATTAATTCTATTTTTTATAAAGTCTTCAACCCTCGAGGTACTATTTTTGAACTCTAAACGTTTGTTTTCTAGTACACAGAATAAATGATTGGAAAGCTCTAAACTCATTTTATTTTAATTCGAAAAGTGGAGACCATCTTCCATCTTTTTTTGTAAAGAGCTCTTTGTTGGCCCATTTATCAATTACTTCATTAAACTCGTCTAGTGTCATATCATAATATTCTAAATATGAATCTATATGTTCCTCAGGAAACTCACCATCAAACTTCTTTGTGATATTTATTGCCTGGGATCTTGACATTGCACCTCTTCGAATTTCATTGCCGATTTCACTAGTCGTTCTTCCAAATCCGAATTTTATATACATCATATAGAAGTACAGATGTATTAAATTAGTATCGGTAGCTGAAAAATTTTCAATAGCGCCAATATTTCTTTGGTCTCTCTCAACAAGACCAAGTTTTTCTTTAGCAACAATGTAATGATGATAATTTACGAAATCTTCAAAGTATGACCAATGACAAATTTCTGGCTTTACTCTTTCTATATCTTTTTTTGGTGGATATAAAAACCAATATAATTGATTCTCGCTAAACTCGTCCTTATATTTTGCAGGATCTAATCCACTAAGGTAAAATTCAATTCCATCTTCCATTGAGTAAGTTGGAGAGTCTTCTAGACGGGTGGATCCTCCGTATTCTGCTTCACCTTCTTCGGCAAACATTACAAAAGGACAATCAAGATTTATAGCAGCTCTCATTATTGCAGTTTGAACTGCAATCATGAATGCATGCATTGGTATACCTTTATTAATAAAGTTGTCTTTATCAATTTTTCTTTCTAGTTGTCTGTTTGGAGTAATAAAAAGATGGTCATAGCCTCTATCAGTAAAATTCTTAATACTTTGAAGAGCTATAGGATCTTCCATCGGAGGTCTAATAGTTACACAAATTGGGTTCATGCCTAATTTTTCTTTAAGTGTATAAGCAATGTAGGCTCCATTTTTGCCTCCACTGTATGGGACTATAACATCGAATTTATCTTTATTTCTGGCCCTATATTTGTCACACAATTCTTCTAGAGCACTCCATCTTTTTTCCCAATCAATGACTTTCTTTTTTTCCGCCCATAAGCATGCATTGCAAGTACCCTCATCGTTGTATTGAATACGCGGTCTTGTTGAGGGCATCAAGCATTTATTGCAATATTGCATTTCTGGATAATTATTATCTGATGAACTCATTAGTTTGACTCCTACTCCAAAATTTAAAATCTATCTATTTAGGTTTTACCAAATACCCCAGCCACCGTCTACTCTTAAAACATGACCTGTTACATAGGCTGAAAGATCGCTGGCGAGATATGATATTGCACCCCTAAAATCATTCTCGGTAGCCATTCTACCAAGAGGCGTCTTCATTTCATACCTTTCAATAAACTTTTCTGGTTGTCCTCTAGCGATGCCACCAGGAGAAATTACATTTACTCTTACATCTGGTGATAGTGTTGTAGCCAACCATCTTGATAGCTGAATAAGTCCTCCTTTTGATGACGCATATGCAGCTGGACTGGCCATATCTAAATTATCATACAAACTCCAATCAGGTCCGTACTCACCATAAATAGAAGCTATATTAATTATATTTCCGCCATTAGATTTCTTTAAAATATTTGTTAAGCCTTTGCTTAAGTGAAACACCGAAGTTAGATTAACTTCAATAGCTCTCCTCCATGTTTCAATTGATTGATTTTCAAGTTCTGTTGTCCATCCAGTCAAAGATGACGTACCAACAAACGCTGCATTATTAATAAGAGAACTTAAATTATTATGGTTTTCGGTTATAGATGTTATTAAATCGTTTCTATCTTCTTCGAGTTCGAGATCACATGTATATGAGACACAGGGTACATTCCATTTTTTTGCAATGTCATCCTCAAGTTTCTTAAATTCTGCGTCTTGTTTATCTATGAGAATTAATTCTCCTCCAAGCTCGGCTATCGTATGAGCTATTATTGAGCCGAGATTACCTGTAGCGCCTGTAATTGCTACAGATCTGCCGTCAAGGTTACTTAATTCTTTTAAAGAACTCATGGCTTCCTATTTACCCGTTTTGATAAATTTAAAGTATAAATTATCTTTTGAATCTTTTATAAAAGGATGCTCCTTTCTGTATTGATTTACAACATCTTTCTCTATTTCATATATATCCATTTCTTGATCTATTTTAACTGATTCTAAAATGTTCCCTGATGGAGATATAACATATGAACTTTTACTATACTCTAGATTATTTCCATCTTTACCAATTCTATTAACCCCAATCATATAAACTTGATTCTCTATAGCCCTTGCAACTAAAAGACTCTTCCAGTGATTGACCCTTTCGATTGGCCAGTTAGCAATACATATGTAACATTCACAATCCCGATTCATAATATTAAAAAATGTTGGAAATCGAAGGTCATAACAAATACTAGCACCAAAATTAATATCGTTTAATTTAAATAACCCGATATTTTTTCCAGGTTGTATAACCTTTTCCTCTTCTGCAAATGAAAATGGATGTATTTTTGAGTAAATTTTTTGAGCGCCGTTAGATGGTTCAGCCAAACACATTGAATTTTCAGGTAAATCATCTAAGTCATCTTTGAGTGTGGCACCGAAAATAATATTTAAATTATGTAACTTTGCTAAAGATGCGAACTCATTCATTGTCACAGAATTATTTATATTTTCAGAAGAATTGTTGATAAACTCCCTTTCCATGCAAAAGGCGGTAAGGGTCATCTCTGGAAATATAATTAAATCGCACCTGTTGATTTGAGCCTTCTTAAGAAAATCCTTACAAAGATTTAAATTTAAGGTCTTATCTTGCCAAAATTGATCAAGAGAAATTAAAGCTATTCGCATTAGTTAAATTTTCTGAAGACTGGTTTTACAGGATCTCCAATTAAATAATTTTCAACTCCATTATTTAATGCATCTGATAATACTGATAAAGATTTTTTTACTGCCTCTAGAGTTATCTCCAATTCTTTATCTTGATGACTCAAGCTAGTTGCTATCCAAGACATTAGTACACCATTTTTTACCATCTCTTGTGAAAATAAAGTTCTTAAAGGTAATGAGATTTCTCCATCAAGGTCTTTTGTTAAGAAATTTTGAGATATCGCAGGCCCAATAATACTAAAATTATTTTCAAGTCCAAGTTCTTTAGAAATATCCATAATACCAGTATGAAGTTTTTTTCCATAACTCCACATATGTTCACATACCTTTTGTTCTTTATAAACATTAATAGTTTCAATGAATGCCCTCAATCCAACCATTTCAGCACCATGTGTTGAGGACAAAAGAAATGTTCTTTCTGCACCTTTTTCTGAAATTGAACCAACATCCATTATCTCCTTTCGACCAACTAAAGCAGCTACAGAAAAGCCGTTAGCCATACCCTTTCCAAAAGTGCTTAGGTCTGGTTCTATACCAAAATAAGTTTGTGCTCCATTCAAATGCCACCTAAAACCCGTTATCATTTCATCTATAATGAATAGTGTGTCATTAGCCCGACAAAGCTCTTGAACTCCATGAAGAAAATTATTCTTATTTGACGGGCATTTGTAGCAAGGTTCTTCGTAACTTAAAGCATTTCCACAGTTGGTATTGCATGGAGTATCCGTTGTTGATGGCTCTAACATAACCCCTGCAATTTGATTAGGATGCTCATCAAATAGTTTTTTTAAGGAACTAATATCACCATAATCAAAAACTAAAGTATTAGACATATGTTGCTCAGGAACTCCTTTTGACATTACAGTTGAGCCTATAAACCAGTCATCAAAAGAAAAAAATGGATGCTGCCTAGGAACACAAATATAATTTTTGCCTGTAAACGATCTAGCTACTTTTGCAGCTGCGGTGGTAACATTTGAACCATTCTTAGCAAATTTGACCATTTCTGCACCTGGAATCAAACTGATCATAAGTTCTGCAGCCTCAAGTTCTGTTAAAGATGCTCTTGTTAGAGCATTTCCCTTATATATTTCTTCAGCTGCTGCCTTGGCGACATCTGGATATGCATAACCCAACGTAACTGACCTTAATCCCATCCCATAATCTAGATAACTGTTACCGTCTGGATCCCAAACATATGCGCCTTTTCCTTTTTCTAATATTTGAGGAGCGTTTGAAGGAAATTGATCATAACCTCTTGAATAGGTATGAGCCCCGCCAGGAATTGAATTCAATAACCTTTCTAAATAATTCATTCTATTTAATACTTAATTCTTCTAAATTGGTCAATAATTTCAGTATATTAACATCTTTTTCTAGAGTATTTGGGAATACAAATCTATCAGATTTATTAACTGCATTCAAAAAATCTTTCATTTCGTTGATGTAAGGTTCTTCAGGATTAACATAACCTGGTTCTATAGTGCCATGATCTAACGTCACTTCGTTCCATTTTTCATCACCCACTTTAATATATTTCACAAATTCATCTGCCGAGCTGTAGGATATTTTTCCATGAGTTCCTATGATTTGAATTTCTCTTGTTGCTGTTGGCCTTGATAAAACCTCTATTACAATACTTGCAAGTATATTTTTTGGATATCTAAGCATTAAAAGATATATATCATCAATATCAGCATCGATATTTGATAGTTTATCTTTTATGCACCCCACAGGTACAGGATCACCAAAAATTTCATTCAGCCAAGTTAATTCAAATGGAACAATTTCCCTAGCTCCACCTGTCTTTCTATTAGATACATAAAATTCATTAATATCCTCCCAAGGATGCCAATCTGGAAGATATTGTCCTGTTAAATAGCTAAAGCTTAGGGGCTCACCAATATATTTCTTTTCAAGAAGATCGCGAATTATCACTGGAAAAGGATGATATCTCATTGTGCATGAAGGTGATATGACAGTTCTTTTATTTGTGGCTAGTTGTTTGGATAGTTCTTGTATCTTACCTGCATCTACAACCGATGCCTCAATAAAGCAATGTAAGTTCATGTTAGCAGCTGGCATTGCATAGTCCATATGTAAGCTTGGGCTTGTCGATATAATTAAAATATCTGGATTAAATTCTGATAGTGCATTTTCATAGTTATCGTATGAGGTGATATTATATTTTTTAAATGCTTCCTCTCTTCTATCCAATCTTGGATCATATCCTGCTATTTTCTTATGTCCAAGAGCATTTAAATTTCTAATTCTTCTTTTACCCATTGAGCCTAAACCAACCACAAGAAATTTCATTTTGTACCCCACTCGTATTTCATTACGTTTTCAACACAAAGGAAATCATAAATGTCATCAATTTCATAATTTTGATATCTTTTAATTTCAAAAAAATTACAGCGCTTTGTATAGAATGATTTTTCTTCATAAAAAGTTTTTGTTTTAACAATATATGCAACACCATATGGAAAATAAGCAGGAACATTATCTTGTCTTCTGCTTTTTTGTTCTAAAGATTTCTCAAAGGGTTCAATTTTTTGGTTTATAATTTTTTTAACGATAGATGGATGTTCTCCTATCTCTCCAACACTCACAATAGCATCATAATTTACTTTGCTATCATCTAATTTTTTTAAAATGTTATCAATATCGCTATCTTCGCGAAGTGGAGAGGTTGGTTCAAGTAAAACTATGTAATCATAGTTCATATTTTTATCCTTGTAGAAAGAAATTGCATGCATAACAGCATCAAAGGTTGGTGAGCTATCTTTAGAGATATTTTTTGGTCTCAAAAAAGGCACCTCAGCACCAAAGTCTTTTGCAATACCAGCGATTTTTGGATCATCAGTTGTAACCAAGACGGTATCTATATATTTGGAAAGTTTGGCTTTTTCGATGGTCCAAGCTATTAGAGGTTTGCCACATAAATGCTTTATATTTTTATTTTTTAAACCTTTACTCCCGCCTCTTGCAGGAATAATGGCTATTACTGACTTTTTATTGATCATCTTTCTCTATTTTTTAGATGAATTTATAATAATTTCACTATTGGCTTTTTCAAGATCGTCTGGCCTTCCGACATCAAGCCATAGCTCATGCATTGGATATGCAACTGTTGAATTTGAATTTTTCCAAAGATCTTTGAATAGATCTGGCATATCGCAGTGATGGTTGTATTTCATTGACTTTATTGCCTCAGGAGATAGGACGTATACTCCTGCATTAATGTGACTTCTAGCAATTGGTTTTTCTTCAAAACCAATTATATCTATGCCATTTGTCTGCACCACTCCATATGGGTGTTGCCACTCATGACTTCGAACAGCCATTGTTGCAAATGCTTGCTGTTTCTTATGAAAATTTAACATATCTGAATATTTTATATCAGTCATGACATCACCATTTGTGACAATTATAGGCTCATTCGGAACTGATGGCATTAAACTTAATGCTCCAGCAGTACCCAGTGGAATTGTCTCTTTTAAATAATTAATAGAAACTCCATATTCAGATCCATCATTAAAATAATCTTCTATCATTTCTCCTAAATAATTTAATGTTATACAAAAATTATAGAAACCTTCTGACTTTGCCCTTTCAATAATATGTTGAAGCATTGGTTTGCCTGCAATCTCAATTAAAGGTTTTGGGCATTCTTCAGTATAAGGCCTTAGACGAGTTCCTAATCCCCCAGCCATGATAACAAAGGTATTATTTTGTTCATTTGGAGTAGTAATTTCATCCCATACAAATAATCCCTGGACAATTTGATCATTGTTAACAACAGGTATTTGATGAACTTTATTTATTGTCATTAATTGTAAAATTAGATTCCTATCAATCTCAGCCGGTGCTGTAATTGAATCTCTATTAATTACCTCCTTGATTGAACTTTTTAGATCCAAGCCTCTAAGTAATCCACTTCTGATATCTCCATCTGAAATAGTCCCTTGTAGTTTGTTTCTTTTGTCCACTACTAAGACAATCCTTAATGAAGATGCATTAAGATTTTTTATAGCATCTTCAATTGTGCTACTTAAACTTAAAAGGGCTTTTTTCCAATTATTTTGAGGCAAATCCATGATTAGCCTCTAAAAATATATGTGCAATATTGCTTATAGCTTTTAATATTTATTTTCATAATTCTATTTGTTCATCATGTTCAAAACTTCTTGGTGCAATCTTACCAATTATTTCATCCCATAACATAGGAGAAATTCCATTACCCGGTCTTTTTGGAATAATATTTTCTTCAGAAAATGGTTCTCCTTTCTGTATGCTTCTTGATGCAACAATAGATCGCCTGGCAATATCTCTATTCTTTTTTTCACTTGTGCTGACTACTTTTTTATCAGTTCCCAATGCTTTTTCAATATTTCTTATTGAATCTACCATTTGCTTGAATTGATGAGGCTCAATACTGGCTTTATGATCAGGCCCCTCTAAATTCCTATCAAGAGTAATATGTTTTTCGATTACAGATGCTCCAAGTGCAACAGCAGCTATAGATACCTCAATTCCATCAGTATGGTCAGAATATCCTATTTTTGTTCCAAATTTTGTGCCAATTGTTTTCATTGCTCTCAAATTTATATCAATCATAGGACTTGGATATTCAGTATTACAATGAAGAATTACTAATTCATCTCGATTAAAACCAGATTCATCAAAAATCTCTAATGCACTAGCTATTTCATCTATTGTTGACATTCCAGTAGATAAGATCGTTGATCTTTTGTATGAAGCAATTGTTCTAAGATATGGCATGTTTGTTATCTCGCCAGATGGGACTTTATGCATTGGAGGATTCAACGATTCTATATATTTCAAACTCGCCATATCGAAAGATGTAACAAAAAATTTAATACCTTTTTTTGAAGCAATATTTTGAAGTTTTTGATACGACTCTAATGGAAGATGTATTTGTTTAATCATATCTAACTGAGTCTCATTTTTGTTTGTTAATTTCTTTTGATATTCTGCTTTTTTTGCAAATGCTGTTGCAACCAGCTCAGGAATTGCTGCTTGGAATTTAATTGCATCGGCGCCTGCGTCAATTGCAGCATCAATTAGTTTAATAGCTTTGCTCATGTCGCCATTATGATTCACGCCAACTTCAGCTATTATAAAAGTATGATCAATTGATTTATCCATAATTATTTCTTGTTCTCTATAATTAATTCTTTATTTTGCATCAATTTTAAACCAGTCATAAAGTCGATCTTTGGCTTCCATTCTAGATTAGCCCTTGCATGACTACAATCCAAAGAATATTTAACTTGTGAAGAATAGTTTTGAGGAACTTCACCTGAAATTTTAATATTTTCTTTTGAATTATTAGCAAGAAAGCATTTTTCTGAGATACTTTTAATTGAAATTGGATTCTCTGAAGATAAGTTAAAAACATCCCACATTTGTTTTTTAATTACAAGTTTGACTGCATTTGCAACGTCAGATGCATGAATAAGATCAACCTTGTCCTCAATTGGATTTGATATCTCAATAACCTCTCCTGAAGAAGCTTTGGAAAAAAAACTAGATACCAATGACTCTGATGGCATTCCTAAACCGTAGATAGATGTAGGCCTTAAGATTGAAATTTTCAATCCCTGCTCTTTGAGTCTAAATAAGATATCCTCTCCTAAGAGTTTAGAAAAACCATAAAAGCCTCCATATCCATGCCATCCTCTAGGCGCCTTCTCAGTTTGCATCTCTTTTAAGATATCTGCATAAACAATTGCACCAGAGATATAAATTACAGGTATATCTCTTTTAATTGCCCAGTCTCCAATATTTAGACAAGAGCGAACATTTGAGTTATACATTTTTTTTATATCATGATTATTGTTTGGTTCGACCATAGCTCCAGCAAGTATTATTGCCTCTATACCATTAAAAATTTCATCAAAAAATTGATCTTCTTTCCAGTCACAGAGATCCCATTCAACTGTATGATTAGAAGATTTTCTTGATACTGGAACTACTTCAATCCTTGATGAGGTTAATAGGTGTTTGATATGACTTCCTAGCATGCCTGATGAACCAGTTAGTGCTACCTTGCTTAAAACCATTTAACTACTGATCCCTTATTAGTATCGGGTGATAAATTATCTGAGCTAGTGTTATCAATAAATACCTCTTCGTGATATCTCATTGCAACGCCTTTTTTTATTTCTGGCGTTTTTAATTTTTCTTGATGAAAAAAGCTTATTACTGCCATTTCTGGCTCATTAAAACCAAAATATGCTCTAACAGCAGTCGTGCCAGAAAATCTTGAGTTTAATTCAAAAGGTATTGGTCCGTCATTTGTTAACATCAACTGGACATTTAAAGATCCAATAAAATCTAACGATTCACCTAATTTTATTAATAAATGATGGATTTGTTTAAATTCGTCAACCTCGATATGCCACGAAGTACCGCCCCTGACTGTTCTTTTAGCTGTGAAAGGACCAATTAGTGAGCCATCCATTGCTTTAAAAACACTGCAGGTATACTCCGTTCCTAACTCAGAGGAAGGCATATCTATTAACTGCTGCAACATAGGAGAAGGAACAGATAAATATAATTCTTCTAAATCTTTATGGTTGTTTAAAATATGGACATGCCTTGAAGATGTTCCTGATCTTGCTTTAAGAACAACCGGATAGCCCCAAGACTTGGCTTTATCTTTAGCATCTAATATTGAGTCAGGAAGATATGCTGGAGCAAATGGTAAGTTATTGTTCTTCAAAAATTCTGTTGTTAGCCATTTATCATCAGCTATTTTTACTGTTTCAACATTTGCTGCAAATATGATGGCTTTTGTTGATAATTCTATTTTATCTTTATAAATAGAAAAGAACATAAGATCAAACTCTGAACCGATCATAACTAAATCGATTCTTTTATTATTTAGAAGTTTTATTATTTTTTCTAATGCGTTTGGATCCTCAACCTTTGGTATTATTGCAGCCTCGTCTGAAACGTATAAGCCTGCATTCATCTTGGATATATCAGAAGCAATTATTGTTACTGGCAATTCTGATCTTTTTAAAGATTTTATTATTCCTTGACCAACGCCACTTCCAGCACCTGTCACTAATACTCTACAATTTTTATACATTAAGAAAATGCCTCATTACCCAGCTTGCTAATTAATCCATAATTGTATTTTGTTTTATTTATTTTTCGCATAAGATTAATTCGATTAATTAACTCAAATGACTATTATAAGTGCTGCTTGGGATATTAATAATTCTTTTTTCTAGAGACTCTGAATTCATCAAAGAAGACCTTGGGCATCCTTTAAATGGCTCTAATGTGTGAAGAAGATCCCAAATAGGTCTAGTTGTATATCCTGAACTATTAGTTACATTAAGTATTTCATCACGAATATTGCTACAGGAATTATCAAGCACCAATGTTTGAAGCCAATAATTGCTCTTGGTTCCTTTTTGTTCTTCAAATAATCTTATATTTTTATTATGTCCAAAAAATTTTTTATAATTTTTAAAGAGGGATCGTTTATTCTTAAGAATTTCACTCAAGTTTTCTAATTGTGCACATCCTAGAGCTGCATTTATATTGGGCATTCGATAATTAAATCCGACTTCATCATGCTTAAAGCTCCATTTATGTGGCAATTTAGCAGTTGTGGTAATGTGTTTTGCTCTTTCAGCAAGATTTTTATTATTTGTTAATATTGCTCCACCTCCTCCAGTTGTGATAGTTTTATTTCCATTGAAGCTTAAAGCACCGGTTATGCCAATAGTTCCAGTATGCCTTCCATAATAAAACGATCCCAAGGATTCGGCTGCATCCTCAACTACACTTAAATTATAATCTTTTGCTATTTTTAAAATACCATCCATCTCCACACAATTACCAAAGGTATGCATGGGAACTATAGATTTAATTATTCTTCCAGTTTTAGTATTAACACAATTACCATTAATTTGTTCTGAGATTTGAGATAAATAATCATAAATTGTCTCATGAGACATACCCATAGTATTTTCACTCACATCAACAAAATGAGGAATTGCATCGCAGTAGCTTACTGCATTTGCAGTAGCAACAAATGATAACGATGGAATTAAGACTTCGTTATTTTTACTTACGCCCGCTAGAAGCAAGGCGATATGCAAAGCAGAAGTTCCATTGACAGCAGCTATAGCATATTTTGATTTAGTGTAATCACATAAATCATTCTCAAATTTGTCAACAAATTTTCCAACTGATGATACGTACGTTGATTGTAGGCATTCTAATAAGTATTTTTCTTCATTACCTTTAAAAGAAGGTTCATGCAGACCGACTGGCTCAGATCCAACGACAGACTTAATGACATCATTTACGAAACTTGGAAGATCAGATCTATCTGAAGATGAGGCACTCATATATTGTAAATATCTGATTTATATCTGATAAGATTTTCTTTGTCACTAAACCATTTTACTGTCTCAATTAAGCCTTTTCTAAAACCTGCTTCATCAGCATAGCAAGGCTTCCAATCTAGCATTTTAAGTGCCTTACTATTGTCGGCCCATAGACGATCAACTTCAGACTTTTCAGGTCGCAATCTATCTTTATCATTAAGAATTTCTATCTCAGCACTCATTACTTCAGCAATTAATTTGGCTGTATCTCCTATTGAGATCTCAAAATTACTTCCAAGATTAATAACCTCTCCAAATCCCTTTTGAGATTTTAATGCAGATATAAATCCAGAAACAGTATCTTTTACATAGCTAAAATCTCTCGTTGGCTCAGTCGATCCAAGATTGATAGATCTATTGTTGTTTGCGATCTGAGTTATTATTGTGGGAATAACTGCTCGAGCTGATTGTCTAGGCCCATATGTATTAAAAGGACGTATTGTCATGACTGGCAAATCAAAAGATGTATAAAAAGAATTGGCTATTTGGTCTGCGCCTATTTTTGAGGCTGAATATGGGGATTGGCCTTGCAATGGATGTTCTTCTGTAATTGGAACAAATTTTGCAGTTCCATAAACCTCACTGGTTGAGGTATGAATTACTTTACTAATATCAAGATCTCTTGCAGCCTGCATTATATTTAAAGTTCCATTAATATTAGTATCAACGTATGTACTTGGAGAATGGTATGAAAACGGTATTGCTATTAAAGCTGCAAGATGAAAAACTACATCACAATCTTTCATAGCATTCTTAACTCCATTGTGGTCTCTTACATCGCCAGAAAAAACTGCAAATTTATCTTTAATATCAGTATCGCAATAATCAAGCCACCCCCATGAATTAAAAGAATTGTATTGAACAAAAGCATTGACCTCATAGTCTGACCTTACAAGCTCTTCAACTAAATGTGATCCAATAAAACCATCAGCACCTGTGACTAAAATCTTCATATGTTCTCCATATATTTTTTATAAAATTTATTCATGATCCGATGACATCTTCATAAGTTCCAATCTTGGTAATTTTACCATCTTCGAGTTTAATAATTTGATTACACTCTTTTAATGTGGACTCTCTATGAGCAATAATTATAAAGGTCACATCTGAGCTAATATTTTGAATTGTTTTCATAATCATACTTTCTGTTTTAGAATCTAATGCACTTGTTGCTTCATCCAAAACTATAAGATCAGCACTCTTATATAGAGCCCTGGCAATTCCAATTCTTTGTCTTTGACCTCCAGAAAGTCGAGCACCTCTCTCACCAACATAAGTATCAAACCTTTTCTCTAAATCATTGATTACATCCTTAACTTCAGCTAATTCTGCATATTTTTCTACTCGCCTTGGATCTATATCCTTTAAATTAACTCCAAAAGCTATGTTTTCAGATATTGTTGAATCAGAGAGATAAATATGTTGAGGCACATGAGCTATTTTTGATTGCCAATTTAGGATGTTATTTTTAGTAATATCTTTTTTATCTATTAACAATCTACCTTGTGAGGGTGTTAATAAACCCATAATGATATCAATTAATGTAGTTTTTCCGCTACCCGTAGGGCCTATAATCCCAATTCTTTCTCCTTTTGATATAACTAGATTTATATTATTAAGAATATCTTCAGATTCTGGTCTGTACTTAAAGGAAATATTTTCAAGTTCGATGTGATGATTGAATTTAACATTATTTATTTTTAGGTTTTTACTCTTATCATTATCTACGGGCTGATTTAATAATTCTAGAACATCATTCAAAGGTTCTTTATGGCCTATTAACATTGTCCAGTTTTGATATCCTTGTTGAAGTACGGGTAAAATTCGCTGGGCTCCAATGGCTAAAGCTCCCAGGATGGGTATAACACCCACTGAATTTTCAACTGACTGAGATGATAAGTTATAAGCTATTATAACTATAAAAATTATACCTAATGACTCAATGCCATAGCGTGGAGTAGCACTTAATATATGAACATTAGCTATAGCCCTTCTTAAGGGATAATCCGCCTCTTTAAATATTTTGGTATATGTTTCTTGATTTCCATCAAGCAAAACATCTCTTATTCCTCCAAGACCTTCTTGAAGTGCTTTTACTACTGCTACTTGTTCTTTATTAATTCGTTCACTAAATCCAGCCAAGCTTCTATTAGAAAGTAAAATAATAGCTAAGTAAATAAACCCAAATCCAAAAAAGGTTATTGAGGCAATTCTTGCATCAACATAAAAAAGCGCTGCAAGAATAGAAATTAAAATCATAAAAGAACTTATGATTGTGACCAAGGGTAGGATTACTTGAATTGCAACATTATTAACTTTTGATGTAATGCCTGAAATAATTTCACTACTGTTTCTATTTAAATGAACAATGTATGGCTGAAATAATGTTCTGCTATATATATTTGAGCTGATATCAGCCCCTATGGTATGTGCCCATCTTGTTTGTGCCCAAAGCAATATAATTCTCATAATACCTGACAAAGTAGCAGCCAATATAAATAACAAACTTAATGGCAATAACAAATCTTTAGGATTGCTAATATTAAGAAACTTTATTATTGGTTCTGCTAAATCGTGA
>MDTC01150198.1_pt1 | contig 19184 bp, 14 predicted proteins | sample 811181 | NCBI WGS metagenome assembly MDTC01 (sample SAMN05326644, study PRJNA326480) | marine metagenome | isolation source: seawater | place: Pacific Ocean: North | collected 2011
AAATAAATGCAAAACTTAAGAACTCGAAACATTTTGGTTCGTTAATATGGAATACAGTTGATCCAAATATTGTACAACTAATAGACATTCCTAGATTAGCCCCCGTTAAAATTGGTGACACCATAACTACAGGAGGAAAATCAACAATTTTTCCTGAAGGGATATTAATTGGTAAGGTTAAAGACTTTACACTGACTCAAGATAAAAATTCAAAATATTTGAACATAAAATTGTTCAACGATATGACGAATCTTGAGCATATACATATTATAAGTAATTTAGATACAAATGAGATTATCAATTTAGAAAAAGAAACCAAAGATGTTAAATAATTTGATTTTTGTAAATATCACTCGCTTTTTTCTACTCATTTTAGTACAAGTACTTATTTTAAATCAAATTAATCTTTTTGGTTATGTAAATCCTTACTTATACATTCTATTTATAATTATCTATCCATTTACTGCTAATAAAAGTTTACTTATTTTTTCAAGTTTTTTATTAGGATTATTCGTCGACGTTTTTAGTGACTCTGGAGGAATTCATGCAGCAGCTTCAGTCTTTATAGCTTTTATTCGTCCTGCAATTTTAAAATATTCATTCGGAATAAGCTATGAATACAACACTATTAAAATTAGCAGTAAAGATTATCTAAAACAGATGATTTATGTGGGTTCTATGGTATTTCTTCATCATTTTATTTTATTTGCATTAGAAATATTTAATATAAATCATTTTTTATTATTTTTAAATTCAGTTTTATTTTCAAGTATCTTTAGCATTGTTATAATTTTGTGTACTATTACCTTATTTAGTAAAAAATAAATTGAGAAAATATTTATTCTTCCTCCTGGTTATTTTTACCGGATTAATAATTTCCGCCAGACTTTTTTACCTTCAAGTTTTGGATACATCCTCACAAATATCATCTCAAAATAATGCTGTAAAAAAAGTATTTGACTACCCTCAACGTGGCTTTATATTTGATCGGAATGGAAAATTATTAGTTTCTAACCAACCGTCTTATGATGTTATGGTGATTCCAAAAAATGTGGATTCATTAAGTTCCGAATTAAAGATAGAGTTCTGTGAATTACTAAAAATTACTGAGGAGAAATATGACAATATTCTAAAAAAAGCAAAAATTTATTCTCCTAGATTACCCTCTGTGGTAGTACCTCAATTTACGAAAGACGAATACGCCTATCTTTCAGAAAAAATGTGGAAATATAAGGGCTTTTACATACAGAAAAGATCTTTAAGAGAATATCAAGTCTCAAATTCTGCAAATATATTTGGATATATCGCAGAAGTTAATAAAACCATCATAGATAATAACTCATACTATCAAATGGGAGATCTAATTGGTAAAGCTGGTGTAGAAATGGAATATGAAGATATCCTTCGAGGGAAAAAAGGTGTAAAGCATCTTCAAATGGATCGTTTTAACAGAGAAATAGGTTCTTATCAAGAAGGAGTTTTTGATACTCTGCCAATTAATGGAAAAGATATTACACTTACCATAGATTCACGTCTTCAGGAATATGGCGAAAAGTTATTAGTTAATAAACGAGGCGGAATTGTGGCACTAGAACCTTCGTCGGGTGAGATATTAGCTTTAATTTCTGCTCCAAATTATGATCCTAAATTATTAGTTGGTAGAGAGCGTTCAAAAAACTTTACAAAATTATGGTACGACACTATTTCAAGACCTTTATTTGATAGAGTATTGCAAGGAGAATATCCTCCAGGATCTCCTTTTAAGGCTCTAACTGCTTTAATTGGAATGCAAGAAGGTGTTGCTCATAAAGATGAAAAGTTAATTTGTCAGGGCAGCTACAATTATGGCGGAAAGAAAAAACTTGGTTGTCATCTTCATAAAACACCATTAAATATGTCTGAAGGTCTAGCAAATTCCTGTAACACTTATTTCTGTAAAATCTATAAGAGAAGTTTAGAAAAATTTTCGACACCTCAGGAAGGTATTGATAATTGGAAAAGACATTTGATGAGCTTTGGATTAGATAATTATATAGGATATGATTTACCTCCAGGAAAAAAAGGATTAATACCATCATCTGAATTTTACAACAGATGGTATCAATATCCAAAATACAAGTGGTACGCGAGTGCTACTATCTCAAATGCTATTGGACAAGGAGAGGTTATACTTACACCAATGCAAATGGTAAATTTTACCGCTGCTATTGCAAATAAAGGATGGTATTATAAACCACACATTATTAAGAAAATTGATACTGTTGACTCTATTCCTTCAAAATATACCAAACGGTATAATACCACAATTGATAAAAAACACTTTGATCCAGTTATTGAGGGAATGCTTAATGTTTACAATGAAGGTACCGCAAAAAATATAAAAATACCAGGAATAGAAATATGTGGAAAAACAGGAACCGCAGAAAATTATACAAGGATTGAAGGTAAGCGAGTTCAACTAACTGATCATTCTATTTTCGTTGCTTTTGCTCCAAAAGAAAAACCTGAAATTGCCATTGCAGTTATCATTGAAAACGGTTACTGGGGTTCAAGATGGGCAGGAAGAATTGCTGGACTTATGATTGAAAAATATTTAAAAGGAGAAATTACCAGAAGAGATATGGAAAATTTTGTTCTGGATGGAAGTCTTTTGAAAGAATACGAAAAGCCTTATTCAGGAAAACCATTTAAAATTAATTATTAATGCTCAAAGCAAAAGGATCAAAATATGACTGGGTTACTATATTTATATATATAGCTTTAGTTGCTATTGGTTGGATAAATATATATTCCGCTTCATTTAATGAAGCTTCCACAAGTTTTTTTGATGTAAAACAAGTATACACAAAACAATTGATGTTTATTTGTTTGAGTGTACTATTAATTATTTTTATACTGGCTATTGAAGCAAAATTTTATGAAAGATTTTCAAGTATTATATATCTCATAGCACTCTTTTCACTATTGGGGCTATTTCTTTTTGGAAAAAATATAAATGGTGCTACATCTTGGTATGCTATCGGTGGATTTACTATTCAACCTAGTGAATTTACTAAATTTGCTACCGCACTTGCATTGGCAAAATACGTGAGTGATATTCAAATAGATCTATTAAAATATCAAGATCAAATAAAATCTTTAATTATTATTTTTTTACCAGCTATTTTAATAATACCACAACCAGATCCTGGAAGCGCACTGGTCTATTTAGCACTAATTTTTCCATTATACAGAGAAGGGCTTCATGCTATTTATCTATTATTAGGTTTTATTGTAGCTGCTTTATTTGTTGCTACATTGACGTTTGGGACAATCTGGGTTTCCTTATTAATATTATTAATTACTGGGTTTATAATTTTTAAAGCTGAAAAAAAATCCATGTTTAAGTATGTGGTCTTAGCAGTTGCTTGTATTGGGTTTTCAATTTCAGTTAATTTTATTTTTGAAAACGTTTTAGAACAACGACACAGGGATCGTTTTAATATTGTTTTAGGAAAACAAGTTGACATCAAAAGTATTGGATATAACACCAATCAAAGTGAAATTGCGATTGGTAGTGGTGGATGGACCGGAAAAGGTTGGCTGCAAGGAACACAAACTAAAGGTAAATTTGTGCCGGAACAGGATACAGATTATATTTTCAGTACGGTAGGAGAAGAATGGGGGTTTCTAGGAAGTATGGGAGTTGTACTACTTTTTTTATTCTTAATAATACGTTTACTAATTTTATCAGAGAGACAGAAATCCCAATTTAGTAGAATTTATGGGTACAGCGTAGCTTCAATATTATTTTTTCATTTTTTTATAAATATTGGAATGGTTTCAGGGTTATTACCAACCATTGGTATTCCATTGCCATTTTTTAGCTATGGTGGCTCTGGCCTTTGGGGTTTTACAATATTACTTTTTATATTTATTAGGCTGGATGCATCTAATTATATTAACCATTAATTTACCTATTTAAATTAATTTTTAACATCAAGAGCATCTCTTAAAGCATTTCCTATTAACATAAAAGCAGTCACCAAACTCATTATTGCCAAACCAGGAATAATAGCTAAATATGGTTTCCCGAGAATAATATAAGAATAATGATCCTTAATAATACCACCCCAACTAGGCATTGGTGGTTGAGCTCCAATACCTAGGAAGCTTAGGCCACTTTCTATTAATATAGCTGCAGCAAAGTTTGCTGCCGAAATAATAATTACAGGAGCCATACTATTTGGTAAAATATGTTTTGTTATAATTCGAAAATTATTAAACCCTAGTGCTTTTGCCGCGTTTACATATTGCATTTGTTTTACACTCATTACTTGACCTCTGACAACACGAGCAACTTCTACCCACATAGTCAATCCTACCGCTATAAAGACTTGCCAAAAACCTTTACCTAAAGCTAATGTAATTGCTATAACTAACAAAAGAGTAGGTATGGACCATGTTACATTTATAATCCACATAATTACAGCATCAACTTTACCTCCAAAATAACCAGCAATAGCACCCATAGATATCCCAATAATCAGTGAAATAAAAACCGACACAAATCCAATAGCTAATGAAATACGAATTCCTATAAGCATCCGACTTAACAGGTCTCTACCATATTTATCGGTTCCTAGTAAAAAGTTTTTTTCTGTAATATATAACTCGGGCACTTTATTAATATCATCTGCTTTAAAAAACAACGAGATAGGGTAATCTTTGATAATTCCATCTACTCCTTCGTCATTATATTCTGTAATTCGCAGTAAATCGTCTTGAATTATATAATCAGAAATAGGAATTTCTAAAGCAGTATTTTTTTTTCCTAGAAAAAATTCTGATAAAGAATTTTGTTCATCTTCAGCATAAGGTATTTTTAGCATTTTCACCTTAAATCCAGGGGACTTCGAATGAATTGACAAATGCATTTGATTGGCATTTTTAGAATCATCAGGAGCTAAAACATAGGCAAACAAAGCAAGAAATAAGCAAACACATAAAAAGATAAAACTAAAAACGCCCCATGAGTTTCTTTTAAACTTCTGCAGCGTTAATTTTGTTAGTGATGTTGAGGAATTTTTCACATGCTAATTTAATCATAAAATTATTAAGTTAATCTCTAACATTAGCTAGTTTACCATTATTATTGGTTGACTTTAGGTCTTGTAATATGTTAATACCTTCTTCTATGTAAATATCGTTACCTATGCTTTTATGCCATCGTTTTCTTTTCTCAAAAAGAGTTGAATCTTTTTTCATAAGTTCAATTTCAAAAGGTAAAGATTCATAAATTAATTTATTGTCATAACTATCTATTGAATCAAACTTTTTAGTTTCATCAATTCTGCTTTCTATATCTTTTTTATAAAATTCATAATTTAAACTGACGGTAGTAAAATCACGACGATTTCTTATCCATTGTGCATTCTCATCAATTAATTTTAATTGTTGGCTTTTAGCTATTCGTTCAACACTTCTGCTAATTATTTTTTCGTAATCTATGTTTCCATTCCAAACTTTATAATTTGCAGGCTCGATTTTATCATATGGCAATGGATTGTCATAATCCTTTTCTCCAATATCTATATAACTATAACGATCCGCCATGACTATATCACTTTTAACACCTTCTAGTTGTGTTGAACCTCCATTAACTCTATAAAATTTTTGAGTTGTTAGTTTTAAAGAACCCATATCGCCCATATCATTGTTGCGAAGCCATTGATTTAAATCTAATAAGTTTTGAACCGTTCCTTTACCATAAGATTGCTTAGATCCAACAACTATAGCTCTTTTGTAATCTTGCATTGCAGCTGCTAAAATTTCTGAAGCTGAAGCTGAAAGCTCATTTACTAATATTACCAATGGACCATTCCAGACAATTTCATCATCATTATCTTTTAACACTTCTTTTTTACTCCCCGAAGAAGCTACTTGGACAATTGGACCTTCTTTAATGAAAAGTCCAGCCATATCAACCGCTGTTCTTAGAGAACCGCCGCCATTTCCACGTAAATCAATGATAAGACCTTCCATTCCTTCTTTTTTCAATCTTATAATTTCTTTTTTTACATCATTTGCGGCATTTCGCTCCTTATAATTTTGCATGTCAAAATAAAATTGACGCAAATCTATCAATCCATAGTTTTTATCTTCCTTTTTGATAAGGCTCGATTTTGCGTAGGTTTCTTCTATTTCAACTACATCTCTAGTAATTATTTCTTCTTCGATACTACCATCTACACGCTTGATAGTTAATATTACCTTTGTCCCTTTTGGACCTTTAATTAATTTTACTGCATCGTCTAAGCGCATTCCAATTATACTTACTGCTTCTTTTTCACTTTCTTGCCTCACCTTCATAATCATATCACCAACTTCCACATGCTCACCACGCCATGCAGGACCGCCTGATATCACTTCTACGATTTTTATGTAATCATTTTTCTTTTGTAATCTTGCTCCTATTCCTTCTAATTTACCCGACATTTGTAACTCAAAACGGTCTCTATCAGAGGGAGCAAAATAGTTAGTATGAGGATCAAAGTCTTCAACTATGGTATTTAAAAATATGCCAAAATAATCTTTACTCTCTAAATCATTCACAAAATCAAAATATTCACTCATAGAATTTTTTGTGTTTTCTCTTGCTTCTATTTCAATTTCACTCAAACTTTTAGGCTCTTCGTAGTCCTCGTTTTTTCTTTCTTCAGGTTCTCCATTTAGATTAGTTCCATTTTCTTCGATTAGATCGTAGTAATTTGAAATAGTGGTGAATTTAAGTTGTTTTCTCCAACGATTTTCAAGTGCTTTTAAATTTTTTGAATATGTTATTTTATCATAATCTACATTTAATTCTTCTTCAATGCTATAATCAAATGGTAGTTCTAAAATCCGGGGATATATTTTTTCTATTTGGGCAATTCTCTCTGTCAAACGTTTGTATACTAGTTTAAAAAAAGTGACATCTTTTATTTTAATCTGATCGTCAATATCTGTTTCATACTGTTTAAATTCTTCAATATCTGAGTTTAAAAAATACCGCTTTAATGGGTCTACACCATCTATGAAATTTTTGTAAATATTTTTTGAAAAAGCATCATCCATATCCTTGGGGCTGTAATGTCCTTTTTTCAAGACGTAAGTGATTAAGTCTATAAGTAACTTATCTTTTTCTGGATTGTCAAACTTCTTGGTAGTAAAACTACAAGAAGCAATCGCCACAAAAACAGCAATTAGTAAAACTTTAAAATTCTTTTTCATAATTCTCATAACTCATTTTTTAACAACAACTAAATTATATAAAATATACTGCCTATAGATCAGAAATGATACTAATTTTTTGTTAAAGCAAGAGGAACAACACTTAAGGTATTAAAACAATTATTCAGAAGTAATTATTATGTATTTTAGCTGAAGTAAAATCTTATAATGAATTCAAAAAAACCTCTAATTTTAGTTACAAATGATGATGGAATTAACGCTCCGGGCATCCGCTTTCTGATTGATATAGTGAATGATTTTGGGGACGTAGTGGTAGTTGCTCCAGACTCTCCGCAAAGCGGGATGGGACATGCAATAACTATTAACAATACTCTTTATTGCGAGCCAATTGTTATTAATAAAAATGAACCACAATCTGAATATAGTTGTAGCGGAACACCTGCTGATTGTGTTAAAATTGCGGTCAATGAAATATTAAAAAGAAAACCAGACTTATGTGTAAGTGGGATAAATCATGGTAGCAATTCTTCCATTAATGTTATTTATAGCGGAACTATGAGTGCAGCTGTTGAAGCTGGAACTCATGGCATACCTGCTATTGGTTTTTCATTGCTAGACTATTCATTAGATGCAGATTTTACACATTCAAAAGAATTTGTAAGAAGGATCATTTCAGAATGTTTGAATAATGAAGTACCAAAAGGAGTCGTTTTAAATGTAAATATTCCAAAAATTTCGAACAACGAACTAAAAGGAATAAAAATATGTAGACAAGCGAATGGTGTTTGGGAAGAAAAATTTGATAAAAGAACTAATCCATTAGGTAGAGAATATTATTGGCTTAGTGGAAAGTTTGTAAATAAAGATCCTGGAGAAGATACGGACGAATGGGCTCTTGAAAATGGATATGTATCTATTACTCCTACACAGTATGATTTAACAGCGCATCAAGCCATTAAAAACATTAGCAATTGGAAACTCTAAAAAAAGAAGTAATTATTGGTTTAATAATTGGAATCATTTCTAATATAGCAGGAAGCTATTTATATATTTATTTTTTCTCTTCATTTAATTTAGAGGAAACGATCAATAAAGCAATTGAAACAGGTGTTATTGGGAATATTATAGCATTAGGAGCCATATTAAATTTATTTGTTTTTTTTATTTTCATAAAAAAAAATCAGATATACAGGGCTAGAGGAGTTTTATTTGCAACTGTTATAAGTGCGCTAATTATACTTTTTACTAAGTTTTATTAATTATGAAATATTATATCATAGCTGGAGAAGCGTCAGGCGATTTACACGGATCAAATTTAATGAAGGCTCTCATTCGCAAAGATCAAGATGCCAATATTCGCTATTGGGGAGGTGATTTAATGTCAAAAATTGGAGGTACTTTAATAAAACATTACAAAGACTTAGCTTTCATGGGATTTGTTGAAGTCCTATTTAATTTAAAAACCATTTTTAAAAACATTTCATTTTGTAAAAATGACATTGTTAAATTTAATCCAGATGTAGTTATTTTTATTGACTACCCAGGATTCAATATGCGAATTGCTAAATGGGCAAAGAAAAAAGGAATAAAAACACATTATTATATTTCTCCTCAAATATGGGCTTGGAAAGAAAGTAGAATTAAGGCAATTAAAAGAGATGTTGATCAAATGTTCGTAATACTTCCATTTGAAAAAACTTTTTATGAAGACAAACATCAGTTCCCTGTTCATTTTGTAGGACATCCCTTGATTGATGAAATTTCAAATAGAGCTCAAGTAGATCTAGAAATGTTTAGAAAGGAAAATAACTTGGATCAACGACCCATTATTGCCATTTTACCTGGAAGTCGAAAACAAGAGATTTCAAAAATGCTGGAAGTGATGTTAAGTATAGTTGAAGATTTCTCAATGTATCAATTTGTAATTGCAGGAGCTCCAAGCCAAGATGAAATTTTTTACAAATCATTTATAAAAACTTCAAACGTTCATTTATTGTTAAATAAAACGTATGACTTATTAAGCGTATCCTATGCAGCATTGGTAACCTCTGGAACTGCTACCCTAGAAACTGCCTTATTTAAAGTACCTCAGGTAGTTTGCTACAAAGGAAATCAAATATCATACGAAATCGCAAAACGTATTATTAAACTTAAATATATTTCATTAGTAAATTTAATATTGGATAAAGAAGCGGTTACTGAGCTGATTCAATCAGATTTTAATAAAAAAATGGTTTCTAAAGAACTCACCAAAATCTTGGACGATGATAATCGGACTGTTTTATTTTCCGATTATCATGAATTAGAAAATAAATTGGGAGGAATCGGAGCGAGTGAAAAAACAGCAAAACTAATCATTGAGGAAACAAAAAAATGAAGTTAAAAATTGTTGTAATTGTTGTGTCACTTTTTTTAGTTGCTTGTGGAAGTTCCAAAAAAACAAATTTTAAGGAAACAAAAACCGAAAAATCATCAAAAAAAAAGAAATCAGATAAAGCTGACGCTATTATCGCTTATGCAAAAACCTATTCGGGCACAAAATATAAGTATGGAGGAACGACTAAAAAGGGAATAGATTGCTCCGGACTACTATTTGTCTCCTTTCAAAGCGAACAAATTAGTTTACCCCGCATTGCCCGTGATATGTCAAAAAAAGGCACAAAAATCTCATTGAGTAAAGTTCAAAAAGGAGATCTTCTTTTCTTTAAAACAAACAAAAAAAAGAGGAGTATTAATCATGTTGGTTTAGTCGTTGAAAAAAATAAAAAAGGCTTATTTTTTATTCATTCCACAACTTCATCAGGAGTCATTATCTCATCACTCGATCAAAACTACTGGAAAAATGCCTTTGTAGAGGCCAGAAAAGTTATTTGATTTCTTATTAAAAAATATCATATATTTATAATTCTCCTCAATTAGTTTAAGTATACCTTAAATTGATTAGAATGAAATTTATTAATTTTTCAATTGTAAAATTTTCTTTTTTTTTAACAGCTGGAATTTTAGTTGCTCGTTTTAAACCCTTTATTGATTTTAGGTATTTATTAGTACCTTCCTTTGTTCTTCTTCTTATTTTTTGGAGTATTTCAAGAAATGTAATAAATCAAAAAATATTTTTTGGTGTCATTACCTACTCCTGTTTTTTGTTTCTTGGTGCTACAATATATCAACATCAAACTCCAAGTTTTCAGCACCAACACTATTCAAAAAAAATTAGCACTAATAATCTTCTTCAATTAAAAGTAAAGGAAGTATTAAAAAAAGATTCTTATCAATTTAAATACATTGTTGAAGTCATTTCAAATCATAATGAGCGTTCTAGCGGAAAATTACTACTAAATGTAAAAAGAAATTCGACTACAACCATGTATGCTATTGACAACTTATTGATTGTAAATAGTAAAATCGAAAAGATACCTTCTCCTTTAAACCCTCATCAGTTTGACTATGCTAGATACATGAAAAATATTGGGGTTCATCATCAAGTTAACATCACAAATGTGGAGATTTTAAAAAAAAGTGGAGGTCTAGCTACACTTAGAGGTCAAGCTAATAAATTAAGACGTTTTTTAATTAGTAAACTGAAACAAAATAATTTATCTCCAAACGAACTAGCTATTATCCAAGCTTTAGTTTTAGGAGAAAAACGTGACATAAGTAAAATTTTATATAGCGATTATGCTGCTGCTGGAGCTATTCATATTTTAGCAGTTTCAGGACTACATGTCGGTATAATATATATGATCCTTTTGTATATTTTAGATCCAATAAAAAGACTACTTAAAAGCAAGAAAGGTGTAAATATCGTAATTGTATTAATTCTATGGGGCTTCGCTTTTCTTACTGGACTTTCTCCATCAGTTATTCGAGCAGTAACTATGTTTTCCTTTTTTGCATTTGCAAAAATTATTAATAGAGATACCAATTCTATTAACACTCTTTTTCTTTCTTATTTTACACTTCTTATTATTAATCCAAATTGGTTATTTCAAGTCGGATTTCAATTAAGTTATTTAGCCGTTTTGTTTATTCTTTGGTTAGTTCCAGTATGGAACAAAGTCTATTATCCTAAACATATGATTCTTAAGAAATTTTGGGGAATTATTACGGTAACATTGGCAGCACAAATTGGTGTTATTCCCCTGAGTTTATACTATTTTCATCAATTCCCTGGATTATTTATACTTACAAATTTAATCGTTTTACCAATAATTGGACTTATCCTTTGTTTAGGTATTCTACTTATTTTTTTATCGTCTATTAATACCGTACCAGATTGGTTTGCTTTTAGATATAATTATTTGATTAAACTTCTTAATTCATTTATAAGTTGGATAGCAAAACAGGATATTTTTTTATTTCAAGATATATCATTTAACTTCAATCAAGTTATTTTCTCTTATTTGATCATTATTACAATAGTGACTTATAGAAAACTAAAAAACCGAAAAATAGTTCTTTTAACAGTTTTAAGTCTTTCAATTTTATGTTATACTAATTTATTTATAAAGGATTATCATTCAGCAAACGAACTCATTATTTTTCATAAAACAAGACACAGTTTGATTGGAAATAAAAAAGGGCAGAAATTAGAAATTTTTAAATATGATTTCTTAAAAGAACTCGGAAATAACTATCCCATAAAAGGTTATCGAATTTATTATGATATCAATAACTATTCAGAAAAAAAAATGCCTACCGTATTCAGTTATAAAAATAAAATGATTCTAATTGTTGATAGCTTAGGAGTTTATCCAAAAAACAATAGAGTTGACATTGCCATACTAGTAAATAATCCTAAAATAAATTTAAATAGAATGCTCGATAGTTTGAAACCAAAATTAATAGTTGTTGACGGAAATAACTATAAGTCACTTATACCTTTGTGGGAAAAAAGTTGCTATGAAAGGAATATAAGTTTTCATTCAACATCTCAAAAAGGAGCCTACATCATTCGATAGTTATTTAAAACTTCCCTTAAAATTATTTTGGTATTCTTGCCAAGCTTCTCCTGTTGTGAGTTTTAAATAATCATCATTGGCAATCATTTTTAAAAATATTTCAATTTGCTCAGGAGTTTTATAACCAACGACAGGTTGAATTAAATCTCCATTTTCCTTAAAGAAAACAATGGTAGGATATCCAGTAATTTTTAAAGCGTGGGCCAATAAATGTTGAGAGTTTCTTCCTTTTCGTCCTTCTTGATAATTAGGATTGGTATAAGTGAAATCTTGATAGGTAACGGATTCTGTTCCTTCCGCATTAAACTTAACAGGATAGTAGTTTTTATTAACATACTTGATAACATCTTTGTTTCCAAAAGTATTTTTGTCCAATAATTTACAAGGGCCACACCAACTCGTATAAACATCCATAAGTATTTTTTTTGGAACTTCTTTTTGAGCCTCTAAAGCTTCATTCATAGACATCCATCGAATACCATCTTGAGCGTATATGGGTGAAATTAATAAAATGAGTATGACTATTAGTGTGTGTTTTTTCATATAATATTTTATTTAAAAAACGCCTCTTTCGAGGCGTTTAGTATTTGATTCATTAAAATTAAAGCTTATTTAACTCCATGCATTAATTTTTTTACGATAGGCGTTAGACTCATTACCACCAGTCCCGCAATTATTGGAACAAATGTGAAAATTAAGAAAAACGTACTCATAGAATATTCTGATGTTATGGAATCGATCATACCTCCCATAGAGCCTGCTGCTTTGTTTCCTAAGCCAATAGCAATATACCATAGACCAAACATCATTCCTATTTTAGTAGCTGGTACTAATTTAGAAACATATGACAATCCAACAGGAGATAAACTTAATTCTCCTAGGGTATGTAATAAGTAAGCTAAAATTAACCAAATAATACTAACCGATGCTGTCTGGGCTCCTTGAGGTATACTGGCAGATCCATAAGCTAAAATTCCAAAGCCTAGACCCAATAAAATTAATCCAACTCCAAATTTAACTGTAGCTGGCGGATTAAACTTACTTTCCCATATTTTAGAAAAAAGTGGGGCAAAAGCAATAATATAAAAAGAGTTTAAAATCCCAAACCAAGAAGCTGGTATTTCTGTAGATTCTTCACTAAATTGAGTGTATAGCATCCAAACTACAATAAACCATATGATTAAAAAACTAAAGCCTAAGAACGTATTAGATAAAGCATATTTTTTAAATGTGATTTTAAATAATTGTAGTAATACATAAGTAATAATCACCAGCGGTATCACTGTAAGAAGCGTGTTTGCTATTTTAAATATCAACGCTGAATCTCCCTCTAATACTCTGTTGGTATAATCTGCCGCAAATATAGTCATAGAACCACCAGCTTGTTCAAATGCAGCCCAAAAGAATACGGTGAATATGGCTAAAATACCAACTACAGTATATCGATCTCGTTGCACTTTGTCAGAAACTTTTTGAGCTCCTGCATCCTTATTATTTTCAACTGCATCCGATAAATTAATTTCTTTTGTGGGTGCTAAACCTACATTACCAAATATACCTTGAGCAAACCAAAATTGCAGCATTCCTAGAAACATAAATATTCCAGCTAAACCAAAGCCCCAATGCCAACCGATGGTTTCTCCTATGTAACCACACAGCATAATTCCAAGAAATGCCCCAGCATTTACTCCCATATAAAATATGGTAAAAGCGCCATCTTTTTTATCTTGTGCATTGATATAAACCCCATTAATAATCGAAGTAATATTTGGTTTAAACAAACCATTTCCTGCAACCAGACAACCAATTCCTAAGTAGAGACCCCAAGGAGTATCCATAGCCATAGAGGCATGTCCTAAAGTCATAATTAAAGCCCCAAAAGCTACCGCTTTTCGATATCCAATAAATTTATCTGCGATTAAACCTCCTAAAATTGGAGAAAAATAAACAAGCATAGTGTAGGTTCCATAAAGACCAAGTGCTTCTTCTCTAGTCCAAGCCCAACCACCATCTAATAGGGCTGAAGTTAGAAATAATACCAGTAAAGCCCGCATTCCATAATATGAAAAACGCTCCCACATTTCAGTGAAAAATAATACAAACAATCCGCTTGGATGTCCCATTAACAACTTTTGATTCATCTCTGAACCTTCAAATTTATACTTCGTTAAATCCATTTAATCTATTTTTAAATTATTAAATTATCAAAGCTTACAGAATGATTTGTGAAGCTATGTTTTGTTTTTAAATATCTTCTAATTCTAAGTTTTAAGATTCACTATTTTGTAGTTCTCCTTCTGCATCCTCTATACCATGAGTTAATACTTCCAGTTTTTTTCTTACTAAGAGAACCAGGCCACCTAATACTACACAAAAAACAGCAATACCGGTAAAAATAGTGTATTCTCCAAGACTTTCGGACCACTCTCCTAACAAACCAGCAAGTTTACTTCCAAATCCTGTCATCGCAAAATAAACACCCATCATAATAGATCCATATTTAACTGGAGAAAGCTTAGTTATAAATGAGAGGGCTACAGGCGATAAACATAATTCACCAACCGTATGAAATAGATATGCCAATACCAACCAATACATTGCAGAGGATCCTGTAGACTCAAACTGAGCTGTTGCACCCGTCATAAAAAAGAAACCTGTTCCCATAATTATAAGACCCAATATCATTTTGTACAAAGAAGTCGATACTTTTCCTTTTAGTTTTCTATTAGCCCAAAATAAGGCAACTGAAGTTCCTAAAAAGATAATAAACATAGCATTTAAGGATTGGAACCAAGAAGCTGGAACTAACCAACCCATCAACATCCTATCTGTCTTTTCCATGGTGTATATATTCATTAAACCACCCGCTTGTTCAAATGCTCCCCAAAAAACAATAACCAATAAGAACGATATTAATAAAACAACGACTCTATCTTTTTCAATTTTGGTTAAAGGTTTTTTCATCAAAGCTTTTTCATCTTCATTTTGAGAAGCTCCTAAAAAATTACCAACATGCTTTAAATATTTTTGCCCTAAAACATATTGTAAGATTCCAAGCCCCATACCAATTCCTGCTAGACCAAATCCATAGTGCCAACCATAAACTTCTCCAACATAACCTACAATTAAACTCGATAAAAATGCTCCTACATTAATACCTATATAAAAAATAGTAAACCCCTTGTCTCTTCTAATATCTCCTTTTTTATATAATCCCCCTACCATTGTAGAAATATTTGGTTTTAACATCCCTACACCACAAACTATCAACACCAGTCCTGTATAGAATGCCCACATTTCTTCGACTGCCAGAATGCTATGACCAAAAAGTAAAAATATTCCTCCTACAAGTACTGATTTTTTTTGACCTAAAAATTTATCTGCAATAAATCCTCCAGGAATAGACATCACATAAACCATCATCGTATACCATCCGTATAACGCTAAGGCATCACCACTAGTCCAACCTAAACCAGCATTCTCTACATCGGTTTGTGCTACTAAATAAAGAACTAAAATAGCTCTCATTCCATAATAAGAAAAACGTTCCCACATTTCTGTGAAAAATAGAACGTAGAGTCCTATCGGATGGCCAAATAACTCTTTTTGATTGGCTTGAATCGTTGTTGTTGACATATTTTTATTTTTTAATAGTTGTAAATTTTTCTAATTCCTTTTAGAATCAACTAATGACTCTTTAATAAAATTAGTCATTTTCTTGTAAAGATGACTTCTTGTTCTTCCTCCATAAATACTATGGTTTTTATCGGGATAAATTGCCCATTCAAAATCTTTATCCTCTTGAATTAGAGCTTCAGAAAGACGTAAAGTGTTTTGTAAATGAACGTTGTCATCTGCTGTACCGTGGATTAATAAGAAATCTCCTTTCAATTTATCTGCATAAGTTATGGGGGAGTTATTATCGTATCCTGTTGGATTTTCTTGAGGTGTATGCATGTATCGCTCTGTATAAATAGTATCATAAAAACGCCAGCTACTAACTGGAGCAACAGCAATTGCCATAGAAAAAATATCGCTGGCTTGAAACAAACAATTTGAAGACATAAAACCTCCATAACTCCATCCCCAAATTCCAATTCTGCTCGAGTCAATATAGGGTAGCTTTCCTAACTTTTTTGCGACAGCTATTTGGTCTTCTACTTCATATTTTCCCAACTCTAACTGAGTTGTTTTTTTAAAGTCTCTTCCTTTAAATCCGGTTCCTCTCCCATCAACACAAACCACAATCATTCCATCCTGAACTAACATTTGATGCCAATAATCATTCCCTCCTATCCATTGATTTGTAACACTTTGAGATCCTGGTCCTGAATATTGGTACATAAACAAAGGATACTCTTTTGTCTCATCAAAATCTAAAGGTTTTAAAGTATACATATTTAATTGATTCCCATTTATTGATAAGGTCGAATACTCTTTAGGAGAAATTTTATATTGTTTTAGTTTGTTAACTAATTCATTATTATTCATGATTTCTCTTATTACTTTACCATTTTTAGATTCATTTAAAGTGTAGGTATACGGAACCGTTGCACTAGAATAGGTATTTATAAAATAAGAAAAATCTTTGCTAAACGAGGCCTTATTAGATCCTGTTTTATGTGTTAATCTTTTTATTTCTTTCTCTTTAAAAGACACTGAATATACGTCCCTATTTATACTCCCATTTTGAGTGCTGTTATAAAACAATAACCCAGTATTATCATCATATCCATAATAACTAGTTACTTCCCATAAACCAGAGGTTATTTGTTGCTCGTTTTTACCATTTTTATCATAAAGATAAATATGATTCCACCCACTTTTTTCACTAGTCCAAATAAAATTATTATTATTTAAAAAGGTTAAATCATCATTAACAGCAATATAAGCATCGTCTTTCTCTTGATGCAAAAGTGATGTTGAATTATTGTTTGAAACATCCACCAATACTAAATCTAATTCATTTTGATGACGATTTAATAGTTGAACACTCAATAATGAATTATCATTGGTCCATTTTATCCTAGGAATATAATAATTATTAAAACCAGAAAGATCAACTTGATTAGCTTGATCAATTTCTAAATCGTAAATATGCAAAGATACCTCCGCATTTTTCTCTCCAGCCTTTGGATACTTGAAAACTTGTTGTGTAGGATATAATTCATTCCCCATAATATCCATTGAAAATTCAGGCACTTCTGTTTCATCAAATCTAATAAATGCAATTTTGTCACCGTTTATGTTCCATTCAAAAGCCCTTACTATAGAAAATTCTTCTTCATATACCCAATCTGTAATACCATTTATGATACTGTTAATTTTTCCGTCATAAGTGAGTTGTTTTGTTTCTCCAGACATTAAGTTCTTAATGTATAAATTATTATTATAACCATAAGCCAATTTTGATGAATCACCGTTAAAAGTAGGTTCTTGTATTTGATTATCTGAAACTAATGTAAGTTCCTTTGATATTAAATCATAAACGTAATAAATTCCTACCGACGAGCGTCTATAGATTTGTTTCAATTTTGTGGCTAATAATAATTTGGTTTCATCATCACTAAATTGGTACGAATTAATATAATCAATTTCCTCGATATCAGCAGAATTTAGTAAAGTTCTAACTTTTTCTCCAGTTTTATAATCATAGACATCGATCGTAGAAGTCTTAGTTTTTCTATCATAATTATAAATTGAATACTCTTTACCATTATTCATAGAACGTAAAGCACTCAGGTACTCTGGTCTAAAAGTACCTCCATTAATATCATCTAATGTAATTGATTTTTCTTGTGCAGATAAAGTTGATATGGTTATTAATATTGATAACCATATACCTTTAGAAAATAATCTATTCAATTTATTGTTGTTTTTTGATAGTTCAAGTTTACACAATTTTAACGAATTTTTACTACTTTTTTGAATTAAAAAGGAAGTTTAAGAGGCTAAAAAAAGTAAAAAGACTCTGTTTTAAATACTATATTTGTGAAACATAATTATTTTAAATATGCCACAGCCTGTATCGGGGTTTTCAAAAAAAACAAAAGAAGAAAAAATTGAATGGTTAGTTTCAAACTACCTTCAAAACGATCCTTTAGTTTATAAAGTTTTAAAACAATATTGGAATGATGATGAAAAACTCCAAAAACTGCATGATGGATTTATAGAAAATGCCATCAGTAATTATTATCTACCTTTTGCAATAGCACCTAATTTCTTAATTAATAATGAACTATACTCAATTCCAATGGTTATTGAGGAAAGCTCTGTAGTTGCTGCATCAAGCAATGCTGCAAAGTTTTGGCTAGATAAAGGTGGTTTTAAAGCCAAGGTTATCTCTACTGTAAAAAATGGCCAAATCCATATTAATTTTTATGGAGCAGATTCTGTTATACAAAAGTTTTTTTCTGAAAATAAATTAAAATTGATCAATTGTATTTCAGAAATAGAATACAGTATGAAAAAAAGAGGTGGTGGACTTATAGATATAGAGCTTATTAACTCTACTAAATCTTTAGATGGCTACTATCAGCTTCATTGTACTTTTGAGACTCATGACGCAATGGGTGCAAATTTTATAAATACTTGTTTAGAGGAAATTGCAAAAACATTTGAAAATAACGCAAAAAAAAATTCGGAATTTTTAAGTCTAAATGAGTATCCAGAAGTAGTCATGAGCATTCTCTCCAACTATGTACCAGAATGTATAGTACGAGCCGAGGTTCAGTGTCCTGTTAGTAAAATGACTACCAACGGAATAGATGGTACTACCTTTACAACAAAATTTATTAGAGCTGTAGAAATTGCCAAAGCTGAGACTAGAAGAGCAGTAACACATAATAAAGGAATTATGAATGGAATAGATGCTGTAATTTTAGCGACAGGCAACGACTTTAGATCTGTTGAGGCTGGAATTCATGCGTATGCATCAAAAAATGGAATTTATACGAGCCTTACCAATGCAAAAATAGAAAATAATATTTTTACTTTTTCTATAGAAATCCC
>MDTC01208948.1_pt1 | contig 19178 bp, 16 predicted proteins | sample 811181 | NCBI WGS metagenome assembly MDTC01 (sample SAMN05326644, study PRJNA326480) | marine metagenome | isolation source: seawater | place: Pacific Ocean: North | collected 2011
AGCTCGTCGCCTTCATACGCCGAACCCAGCAACTGCACGTCAAACTGAATTGCCGCCATCCCTCTAGCCATCTGTTTGCAGGTTTCCTCCGGCAGGCCAAGGGCCGCGGAATGATCGAAAGCACAATCAATCATCCACTGCACGTAATTGTGAGTTGAGACATGACCATAGCCATCGACATTGGCGGCAGTGGCGGTGAGATCGATGATGAAAGGATTACTGCGATCCCAGCTCAATGCAGTCACTGGCTTAACTCTTACTCTTTGGTGATGCCAGCATCAGCCAGGCGCACCAACTCTCGGTTCTGTTCTAATTCCAAGGCGACAGTCGCGGCGCCGGCCATAACCGGGACGATGGTAACGCCCGGCACTACGATATTGGGCTTGGGGTTCAGAAATTTTAATAAGCAAAGAGGCATGCTTAGTCTTTCAGGGCGAACGTGAACAGGCTGTTACCTGAAATGATTGAGACATACTGAATACCGCTCACCATAAAAGTGACCGGCGCCATTACGATCTGTCCACCCAGGTTTTTGTAGTAGAGCAACTCGCCGTCACGAGCATCCAATACGTGGAAGTAACCTTCACGGCCTCCTGTGATCAGCAGATCCGAGACGGTAGTCAACATACCACTATCACTGACGTCGAACTGGTTATATTCCCACACTGCTTCGCCAGTCTGCGGGTCCATGGCTTTCAATGAACCAAAACCCACTTCGTTGGTCCAGTTGTTAATGGGATTGGTACGCCCAATGCCAATTGTCGGCGCACCCGGCGCGGGCGCCAGTACCGAAAATCCGCCACCAAGAAAAGCTCGGCCCGGCACGTATTCCGATTCCTCGGCGCGATAAATCGTCGCGTAATCTTCCCAGGCACTGAAATAGAACAAGCCAGTACGCGGACTAAAGGATGGCGGATACCAGTTAGTGCCACCCTGATTTCCGGGGAATGTTGGCATACCCTCCGGTTGCGGCGTAGGAATCGGCCGTCCGTTTTCATCCAGGCCACTAGACCAGTTTACCCTGACATAGGGTTCGCCGAGCAGAAACTCACCATCGGTGCGGTCCAAAACATAGAAATAGCCATTGCGGTTTGCCCACAGCATGACCTTGCGAGCCTCACCCTGCCACTCAATATCGGCCAGCAAGGGAACCTGCACGGAATCATAGTCATACGCATCATTGGGCGTGAACTGAAAATACCACTCCAACTCACCGGTATCAGCATCCAGTGCGAGCACCGAATCTGAGTAGAGGTTATCGCCCGGCCGCTGTCCGGCATTCCAGTCAGGGCCCGGATTACCTACTCCCCAGTAGGTCTGATTTAGTTCCGGATCATAGGAACCAGTAATCCAAACCGGTGCGCCTCCGTGTTCCCAGTCATCCCCTTCCCAGGAATCATGACCCGGCTCGCCTGGACCCGGAATGGTGTAGGTTTTCCATGCCAGCTCCCCGGTATCTGCCTCATAGGCAGCAACGTAGCCCCGGATGCCAAATTCTCCACCTCCAACGCCGACTATGACTTTATCTTTCACCACTAATGGCGCCATAGTCACGGAATAGGCACGGGCCACGTCACCCACCTCCTGCTTCCATAGCAACTCACCGTTAACCCGGTCCAAGGCGATGAGATGCGCATCCAGCGTGCCCATAAAAACTGTGTCGCCCAGTATGGCAACACCGCGATTATTCGCACCGCAGCAAACCAATGCACGCTCATCATTAACATGTCGATACTTCCAGAACACGCGACCAGTTATCGCATCCACAGCCATGACGCTATTGGGACGCTCAGTCAAATACATGACACCGTCGACAATCAATGGGCTGGATTGCCAGGCACCAAACACCTGATTTTGCAGCACCCACTTTAGCTCCAGGTCGCTCACATTATCAGCATTAATCTGATCCAACAGACTGAACCGCTGGCTCATGTATCCGCCATTATAGGTAAGCCAATTTTGCGGCTCATCGGCAGCGTTGAGAATGCGCTCAAAAGGCACCTGAGCCTGCGCCGTAAGTGTCAGGCAAGTTACCAGCAGTAGTAGCAAAGAGTTTAAGCTTGTTTTCATTCCATACCTCGCAAGGTCAGCAAATAACCAACCACATCGGCAACTTCATCATTGGTAAGATTTGTCGATTGTTTACTGGGGCGCTCACTCAATTCGTAAGTCACCAACTCCGACTTCAGCAGAGAGCGCAGGCGCTCCTGCGAATCGATTAGCTGAACGGTGTAGGTGTCCTCGTTCAGGCGTCGGCCCACTATGGTCTCCTCGTTGCGCGTAACGAGTCTAACCGGGCGATTGATTGGCAGCAGTGCCGCCGCCGGGTCGATTAGATTTAGCTGCAGGTTGGTGGGCGTGCGCAAGATGCCTATCGAACTCAGGTCCGGCGCAGTACGGGGCCCCTCGCCGTTAACCCGGTGACATGAGGCACATTCACCTTTTCCTTCAAACAACGCCTTGCCGCGTTCGGGATCACCGATACGCACGGCAACCCCATCAGGGTCAAACCCTGCTCGAATATAGGCGATCACACCGCTTAATTCTTGATCCCCGAAATTAAACGCCGGCATTTGCCCCTGAGCAGCGCCGTTACTGATCACTTGCCTTAGATCTTCGTCTGACGAAGCGTTGCGAAACTGACCCAGGCGCAGGTTGATACCGCTCACCAGGTCGCCTTGGGGACCGTGACAGAGAGCGCACTCGCGGGAATAAATGGCCAGACCGGCCTGGATTGCTTCACTACTGTATTGATGGTCGCTTACTTCCTGTGCCAGCAGCAGAGCTGGCGTCAGGGATAGGAAAATCACAAGCAGTAACGGTTTTTGGCACCAGTTACTGGGTTTTTGGGGAGCGTACTTCATGGCAAATCGTCACCTCTATTAATCGGTGATAAGAGCATAAAGCCTCTCAGAGGTCAGGTCCAATATACTCCGTGAATTGCCCCCTGATTGTCCGGCGCAAAGCCTCTGGAAATAGCAGACTTTGCGAGTTTCTATGCAGAATAGCCTCTGCTATATTAATAGCCTAGCCTGCAGGCCGATTTGTTCAATTACCGGTCTAATACAACAATAATCAGAACACAGGAGAGCTAACTCGCATGGCTTTACACAGAAAAGGGGCCCTATCGGCCTTGAGCATGATGTTCACTCTGATCCTTAGTCTGGTCACTTTTTCTGGCAGCAGTTTCGCTCAGGATAATAGTCAGGGGCGTTATCGCCCCGAGGGCCGCCAGATTGGCCTGGCCGCGGGGCGCGAATTCGATGAACGTGTTTACGAAGTCCGAACCTACCAACCCGACGTCAGTTCAGACGCCTTCGCCGGCGCCATGGCGTTCTACCCTCTAACCCTGAGCTTCGACCTGCCTAACGGCGCTATCGCTTTCGTTCCAGGCTTTCGCGCCAATGCAGCTGTGTATGAGTGGTGGGGGCCTGCCCTGGCTTCCCTTGGCTACACCGTCTTTATTTTAGAGACCAATACACCCACCGATGCCCTTGCCGCCCGCGCCGAAGCGCTGATTGCTGCAGTTGATTTCATCAAGGCGGAAAATCAGAACCCTGACGCGCCGATCGTCAATAAAATCGATCCGGATAAAATTGCCATCATGGGTCATTCAATGGGCGGCGGCGCCTCACTGGCCGCAGCTGCTGAACTCGGCAATAACATTGGCGCAGTAATCCCCCTCGCGCTTTATTGTTGCGAACCCGGCCAATCATTCAGCGGCGACTATAGCAATATCAGTGCGCCCGCCTTGGTCATTTCGAGTGCCGTTGATGAAGTCGCGCCGCCAGAAGAGCATGCTAAGCTGGTATACGATTCCATCGGGAGCGCGAAAATCTATCTGGAACTGGCTGAAGGCGACCACATGTTTGTCACCAACAGCGGCGAGGGAAAATCCATACTCGGACGCTATGTGCTCGCTTTTTTGAAGGATAATCTTGATGGTAAAAACCATTTGACCAGCATCACCGAATCAGAAGCCGAGATCTCAAGATTCTTGCAGGAATAATCAAATCACGACGTGGTGAAAAAAGGCGAAGCCATGAACGGCTTCGCCTTTTTAGTGACAGGATTATGGGGTCATTCTTGTCTTAACAAAAACCGAGCCTACCCGCTCGTCATTTTTTAGCGCCAGTAATAAGTTCAGACTGCCTAGTGTAAAGCCCCGTATTAATTTAATGATTTAAAGACGCGCAAGCAGGGCCAGCGGGGATTCTCACCGCTGTCTTTTCACTCTACCCCTAGGATTACCGCTTCCTTGAGCCACCCTTTTTGAGCTCCCATAACTTTGCATACTTCATAAAGTTATAGAAAGATGCGTTAAAGCAGGTAAGCAGGCCATCCACGCCGCCAAGAAAATAGCCTTTGAAGAAGTAGTGCTGAATAAAGGTCAGCGGAAAGACGATGATAATTGCGACCACGGACACCCCATTGCCTCTTTCAAATTTGTCCTCGGCTTTAGCCTGGCTGTATTTGTTCGATTTATCAATACGCTGTGAGTAAGTGAGATTTTCATGGTGGTTAATGGTTGCGTCAGTCTCTTCGACCTTGCCTTCAATACTAATGCCCTCGTGCACGCGGCGCGGTTCGTAATGGCCAGCAGTCTTGCGGAACAGGCGAATCAGACGATCTTCGCCACCAAAGCGTCTAGGCCGTTTGCCCCACCGGTATAAGGTTCGATTTGATTCCAGTGCATCGACTTTGTTTTCCCTCACCACCCGAGTAACTTCCTCTAGATATTTGTCAGTGAGGATTTCATCAGCGTCGATGTTGAGCACCCAATCGTTACTGCACAAACTCAGGGCATGGGCTTTCTGTTCGCTGAATCCTGACCATTGGCGAAAACTGGTTTTGACGTTTTCATACTGGCCAGCCAACTCCGGGGTACCATCGGTACTGCCGCTGTCCACCAGAATAACCTCGTCAAACTCTACCAGGCGGTCCAGACAGGCGCCGATATTGTGCGCCTCATTAAGCGTGATAATGTATACACTGACAGAAATTCTCTGGAACATTTGAGGAGCCCAACCTAGGAGAAATTTGTTTCGACGTCTGCTCAATCTTCTACAGCTTGGGCTGTATCGTGATCGAGGATGTTATCATTTATAGCAGCCATCACGGACAGCGGACGCAAAGATGTCATACATCGGTAGTTATAGCTGCATCGGAAAGTATCGCAGTCTTCGCCACATACCTCTGAGCCGCGCACAAGGTGGCTATTTTCACCCAGCGGGGCCCATATAGTTTCATTACTGGGGCCGAACAGAGCAAAAATCGGGATACCAGTGGACGCCGCTAGGTGCATTGGGCCACTGTCGCCACCAACAAATAGTCGACAGCGCCGGTAGAGCTCTGCCAGTTCTGCAAACGAAAGCCGGTTGCAAAAATTGAGGACTTCAATCCCTTCCAGCCGTGCCGTCACTGCGTCAATTATTTCAGCATCATTATCACCCGCTCCGACCCAAACAACCTGGAGCCCTGCTTCGTGTAGCAGGGTTACCAATTCTGCGAAGTATTCCTGTGACCATAGTTTGTAGGAGACACTGGCACCGGGATGAATGGCAACGAGCCCCTTGCCCGCCGCTTCCATTACCAACTTTTCAATAGTTTCACACGCTGAGGCACCAATCCGATACGGCAAACTGCTGGAAGGCGGCACCTCGTCTACATATGCGGCGACAATTTCTCCGAAGGCACTAAAGCGATGACTCTGATAATTGAGTTCGCGGATATCAGTATAGAACAACTCCGAGCGCTTTCCTTTATGCCCAACCCGATTGCGGCAGCCGCTCAATAGTGCAAGGACACCCGTGAAGCGCTCCCCTTCCAAATCGAGAATGGTGTCTGTGCGCGCGCGCCGAAACGCCCCCATGAAGCGCCAGTAGTGAGATAGTCGGCTAAAAAAAGGTTTGTCCTTCGCCATCTCACTCCGCGGAAACAGCAGGGTTCGGGTTCTCGGCGGCAATACCATAGCGGCGAGCGGGCCAAATCGAACATCCAGCACAACAAGGGCATCTGGATAGTTTTTCAGCACTTTTAGCACCCAGGGCAACCCGAGGACAAAATTACCAAGGAAGTGGGTCGGGAATAAGAGAATGGGAGCTTTTTCAAGATTCACGGTGGTTAATTTGGGTTGTCGGCTTTGTTTTTATTGTCGGCGTCATGCCTTGCTATGAGCCCGTAAATAGGGAGATGCAGCCATTTTTTGCGGCAAGTCTCCACAATACCCAGACAGGCTTTGAGGCAATGGCTCTGGCAGTCAGAGGCGGCCTGAGACACTCAGAACTCCAATTTGCCACGAAATTGACACATTTTCACGGATTTCATCTCCACTACCCTACAAAATGTTACAAAGTCGCCGAAACCAAAACTATATAATTCTTCGCATCTTAGAGAGGCTCCTTGTGTCTGGAAAGTTGCAGCCCAAACCAATAAACGACCAGTAAATCAAGAATTAAAGGAATCTGCTAAGCTACTACGGAAGTTAACATGATCTCCCGGCAAGGAACCAAACGCCAATTACTCGCGAAAACTAAAGCCAGCCTGCTTACGGCAGCGGTGGCCTGGTCACTGTCAGTCGCCGCCGAGATTCCTTCCACCGAGTTTAAAGAAAAAGACTCTACCGTAGTATATCCGGCGGCATACTTTGACCAGTTCTACCCCGTCTCAGCCAACGATATGCTGAGCCGTATTCCCGGCATTGAATTGGCCTTACGTGGCAGCAGCAGCGGGCGCGGCCTGGGATCCGGTGCGGGTGAAGTGCTTATTAATGGTCAACGCATCACCGGCAAGAACAACGGTGGCCGCAGCCAGCTAGCCCGCATCTCTGCCGATCAGGTGGAGCGTATCGAGATTATTCGCGGCACTTCGAAAGAACTGGACATACGCGGCAGCGGGCAGATAGTAAACGTCGTGTTGCTAGATTCACCCATCCGCTCCAGCACTACGGTGCAGCTACGCTCCGATGTCGTTCAGGACGGCACCTTGGACCCTGGCGGCCAGCTCTCTCATGCTGGCCAGACTGGACATTTAAACTACCTGTTTAACGTGGGAGCCGATCCCCGATATCGCGCTTGGGAGAGCCAGGAATTGAGCTTCAGCCCGCATGGTGATCTTACCGAGGTTCGCCGCGAGTCTCGTACCCGGGATGAAACCCGGCTGCAGACCAGCATGAACCTGGGCTACAGCTTCCAGCGCAGCGTGGTGCAGTTCAATGCCCTATATGAAACACTCGGCGATGTCCCGGATGCCCGTTATCGCACCATCACCCAAATGTCAAACAATGCCTCACGGGTGGAAACCGAGTCCAACGCCAACCAGCGCTATAACTGGGAAATCGGCGGTAACTTCGAACAGGATTTCCGCAACACAGGCACCTTCCGACTTTTGTTCATCGTCAATGATCGCGACTCGGTAAACGAGCGCAACCGTTTTCAGTTGCTTGATGACGTGAGCACACAAGACCTGTTCATCAAGAATTCGGGTCGCGATCGTGAGCGTATCGCGCGCACCTCCTATACTTTTGACTTAAGCGGTTCCCAGGGTCTGGAGCTTGGTGTTGAAGGCGCTCAGACAATACGCGATTCCAATCTAATGCTTGCCCGTGATACCGACGGCGAGCGCAATCCGGCATTTGGCAACCTAGTTCCGGTGAGTATTCCAAACGGAAACTCCTCGGTTCAGGAAATGCGCACTGAACCTTTTGCCAATCATAATTGGCAGCTTAGTCCTAAAATGTCGCTGGAAAGCTCAATCGTGGTGGAAACTTCTACCATCGAACAGAGTGGCGATGTCAGCAACTCGCGCGACTTTCAGTTCGTGCGACCGCGAATCGACTACCGTTACGACATCACCTCCAGCCTACAGCTGCGAGCCGGCGTCCGCAAAGATGTGGCACAGCTCAGCTTTTCTGACTTTAGCGCTTCCGTGGATGGCGGTGACGAAGACAGAGAAACGATAGCAGGTAATCCCGACATTCGTCAGGAACAATCCTGGCGCTACGAGTTGAATCTCGAAATGAGGCTGCCTAACGAACTCGGTGTAGTCAATTCCCAATTCTGGTATCGCGACGTGGCAGACCATATCGATCGAATTGATGTCTCTAGCAGCGAAGACAAGCCAGAATCTGCCCGCGGCAATATCGGCGACGGCAAGCGCTATGGGCTGAACCTCGACGTCAGTACCAAACTTGACCCATTAGGCCTCAACAATGCCCTGCTGACTACCGGTGTGCGCCTGCGTGACTCTGAATTCATGGACCCTTTCCTAGGTATCAAGCGACGCCAGCGCGGCAACGGCCGCTGGCAAGCCAACGTGGGTTTCCGTCATGACGTCTCTTCACGCGGCTTGACCTATGGCTTCAACTACAGCAATAACTCTAATGGCAGCACTGGCCGCCTAGCGATAGATATCGATGATGTCGAAGAGTTTATCGAAGCCCCTCGCCTCTCTGCCTATGTTGAGAAACGTGCTTTTGGCAACCTCATGTTTCGACTGGAATCCAACAACATGACGAATGCTGAATGGTGTCGAAAGCGGACCCGTTTCGTTGGCGCCACTGCCGGTGGTGTGGTTGAAGAATTTGAAGACTACTGTAACGGTGGCGGCATGGAGCTGGCACTTCAGGTTCGCACTACTTTCTGATTCCCGGCAAAGCAACTTGGCTCCAGATTCAAAAATCCCACTCGGAGGGCTTTTTTGAGGCGCACTGACAGGCGCAACTCAGCTCGCAGCCTAACCTAGCGTGATTTGCGAAAACCAATGGCCGCTCCAATCAAACTCAGGACCGGCGCAGTCACAGCAACTACCAAGGTAAGAATGACACCCTGGCTAGCACTATCGCCGCCGACGCCAGTAATCAAACGCAGCGGAAAAACCAAAGCAGAAGCCAGCACAAGGGACATAACTGCCCCTAGCATCATTCCCAACAGCATAAAGACCAGTGTTCGCATAAAAATTCGTCCGAACTATTACAGCTGGCTCAGTGGATCAGCGATTGCAGTGTAGGCGCTCGACACCACGAACGCACGAGCCAGCCAGATGATGGATATTCTTCCCGTCTGCAATAGCTGCAGGTAGGTGAGAACCAGTTTATCCGTCTCCCCTACTTGCCGTAGCACCAGCTAAGCACGACGGAATTGCACGATTGGCACTGTCAGCAGGGCTGAAAATACAATATTAACAAGGGCATCCAGTAGCCAGATGTCTGCAATAGCGCAGCAAATATCTGGCTCCGAAAGAGCTACCGAATATGCGATGACCTGCACCAACGGAAATACACTCGCAGCATCTGCGCAGCAAACAAAGCGATTTACTGGGGCAATTCTTTGCAAGACTGAGCCTCTGCTGACTGAAAATCCTGTCTAGAGCTCACAATTCGTTTAACTAAAGCGGTTTTTCCATAGTAACTACCAGATTGTCCGAGCCGTTTTCTCCCCTCAATACTGCTCGACTGACTTCCTTGAAACCTTTGGCCAGGTAAAGTGGTTCACCTGCCACGGTTGAACCCAGAGCAATACGCTTGAATCCCGCGGCACGAGCCGCATCCTCGCTCAGTTGAATCAATAGAGAGCCAATACCTTGGCGTGTCCACTCCGGGTGGGTGTACATGGCACGGATTCGGGCTGCCTCTGTCGCCGGATCGCTGAGACTGTCATCGCGCCCTTTCGTGTGATTGCCGCCATACAGGGTACGTCTTTTACCCCAACCACCACAGCCTACTAACACTTGCCTGCTTTCAACTTCGGCTTCGATCAGAAAATAACTGCCATCATCTATTAGGGTCTGGTCCATCCCCATGGTTTCCTTGGCTGCCTCAATCTCTTCACGTGATATATAGGCCTTCATGTTCTCTTCAATCGCCAGGCGCATTAGATCGATGATGGCGGGGATATCTGACTGTGCTGCTATACGATGACTGAATTTCATGGTTAAACTTACTGGTTTACTATGGATTGAGGCTTCAATTGGGCTTGATATTTAGCACGTGACGCTCCAGCGTACGCCGCCTCACCACGGCCCCATAGACATTACCAGCATGGTCGACGCCAACGCCCTCTGCGCCGGAATGATCATCTCGCAGCGGCTCCAGATCCTCGATAAAGCTGTGGACCGTACCGTCGATTGCCGAGCCGATGCGGATCCCTTTCATTATGCCCATGAGCTCCCCGGCTCCAGTATCTGGGCCTGACTCGGAGTCGGCCACATAGATCGTATCGTCCGCCGTGATCATGATGCCACTGGGCCGACCAAACTGCGTCCATTCATCAATAAATTCACCCTCCTGCGACAGAATTTGAATGCGGTTGTTTTCCCGATCACCAACAAACAAGCGGCCCCTAGAATCCATAGCCAGGGTATGAGGCTCGTTCATCTCTCCAGCCCCTCTTCCCTTGCGGCCAAAAGCCTTGATGAAGCTACCGTCGCTGTCGAAATGCACAATGCGATTATTAAGGCCATTGCGATGGCTCTCGGCGACAAAGATATCGCCGTCGCTGGGATCGACAACGACATCATTAGGCCAATAGAGGAAGCCAGGTTCAGAGCCACCTTCACCGGGCCGCCCAAGAGTCATCAGGACTTGGCCATCCGGGCTGAACTTGTACACCTGGTGACCGATAACATCGCTTGCCCTAGCATCGGTGACCCAGAGGTTACCCTCGTGATCAACCGTAGCGCCATGGGGGAACACAAACAGGCCCTGGCCAAAGCTGGCCAGCAGTTTGCCGTCGTAATTAAATTTAAGGATCGGGTCTTCAAGACGATCTTCGCAGGAATTTTCGAAACAGCGGTGCACCACGTATATAGTCTTACCATCGGGTGCAGGCTCAACCGCGGTGACAGCCGCCCAGGCCGCAATGTTGCTTGGTAACTCACCCCAATCGCGCTGAGTAATGTATGGCCGTGGCAGATCATTGCGGACGCCGTGGGCAACAGGTTCCGCGTCAGTCTGACCTCGCACCGCACTGCTGGCGAATATGAAAACCAGGAACATCATGGGCAGCACTGCGTTCATTACTTCAATTTTAACCTTTGCTATTTTCCGGGATCGATGCATCCTGACTGACTCCCTCTAACTATTAGACCCAGTTTAGCCAGTTTCCCATCACCAACAAAGTAGCGTTTCATTGAAGCGACATCACAACAAACAAGGGGACCTACGGCCCCCTTGTTGACTGATAAAGCTCACGGTTTAAGCCAACCTATTGCAGGGTCAGATTCGCCTGATTGATAATATAGGTGCGTATTGCCTCGGCATCGCCATCACCCAGTTCACTGGCAAAAGACACCATGCCGGCATCAGACAACTCGCCCTCTAATACCACGGCAGCCCAGGAAACCTGAGTTGCCATGCGACGACTCAGACGCAGGTCAGGATAGGTATCCGCACGCAGGGAAATACCCATTGGGCCATGGCAGACCGCGCAGTTGCGGTTGTAGGCGGTCTCCCCCTGGGACAGCAGCTCATTGGACGCCTCGATCTGGGGAATTTCAAAATCGCCATCCACACTGGTCGTAATTGGATTACTGGGCAGCATCGCGTCGCCACCAGCGCGGTAAATCAATAGCCGGGAATTGTTTCTTGAGGCCAGCGTAGTAGATTCTGCCGCGCCTGGTCCTGTCTTGGGTAGGGCAGGTGAACCCACCAGCAGGGCAATATGCTGCACACCGTCCACGGTGAAGGTTGCCGGTGCTGCCATCACGCCAGCCTGCACGTAGTCTGTCCACAGGGCTTCACCGGTCTCATCGTTATAGGCAACAAACTCCCCGGAGCGCGTGCCCTGAAACACCAGGCCACCGGCCGTTGCAAGCACACCCGCGTTACCTTCTCCGATTGGGTGCTGCACGCGCCATACCTCTTCTTGAGTCACTGGGTTCCAGGCCTTGAGCAGAGAGGCATTGGTAGGAATTTCAGGCTGACTCATAACTAATTGGAATCCCCGTCCAAAATCGACGCCGGTATTCCAGCCATCCGGATCGGTAACGAACTCGCCGTCAGCCACGTAACCCATGAAGTTTTCAGTCACTGGAATGTAAACCAGGCCGGTATCCTGGCTGAACGCCATGGGATACCAGTTGTGACCACCCAGCGGCCCAGGCAGAACAATGGCCGGGTTGTTTGACTTCTCATATCGGGCATCGGCAACCTCAACCGGACGGCCAGTCTGCAGGTCGATATGAGTTGCCCAGTTTATCGGCGTGTAGTTGTTGGCAGAGATCAATTCGCCATCCTCAGCGTCCAGCACATAAAAGAAGCCGTTCTTGGGTGCCTGCATCACGACTCGGCGCATATCACCCTCAATCTCGAGATCGGCCAGCATGATATGCTGGGTCGCAGTGTAGTCCCAGGTTTCTCCCGGTGTAGTCTGATAGTGCCAGCGATAGCTGCCGTCGTCCGGATTCAATGCGACAATAGAGGAAAGAAACAGATTGTCACCACCGCCGGGGCTGCGCAAAGCCTGGTTCCAAGGTGATCCATTGCCGACGCCGATATAGAGCAGATCTAACTCAGCATCATAGGCCATGGCATCCCAAACGGTGCCGCCCCCACCCAGGTTCCACCAAGCGCCGGTCCAGGTATCTGCAGCCGCGGTCATCACATCACTTTCATAGCCATCCGCCGGGTTGCCGGGAACCGTGTAGAAACGCCAGGCTTGCTCGCCAGTCTCGACGTCATATGCGGTCACGAAACCGCGTACGCCATACTCGGCCCCTCCGTTGCCAATCAATACTTTGCCTTTGACCACGCGCGGCGCGCCAGTAATCGTGTACGGCAGCGCCGCATCTACAGTCGCCACTTCCCATTCAACTTCACCGGTTGCGGAGTCGAGGGCAACCAGACGTCCGTCCAGCGTGCCTACAAATATCTTGCCGCCCCAGGCCGCAACACCGCGATTCACCACGTCGCAACAGGCATCCCGACCCTTGGCGCGATCCACCTGGGGATCATAGGTCCATAGTCGCTCTCCGCTGCGCACGTCGAAGGCATGCACTAGGCTCCAGGCGGTGGTGATATAAAGTGCACCGTCCACCACCACTGGTGTGGATTCCTGCCCGCGACTGGTGGTCATATCCGCATACCAGCTCAGGCCGAGTTCGCTCACGGTATCCCGATTAACCTGATCCAACGGACTATAGCGCTGTTCATCGTAGGTGCGGCCGTAGCTGAGCCAGCTCTCGCTTTCTGCGCCCCGCAGACGCTCAGCATCAATTGCTGCGCCATATTCAATTTGTTGCGCCGCCACTGGCAGAGCGACCGCCAGGGTAAGTCCCGCCAGCCTTGGTGCACGAAATGTCATAGATAGTCTTCCTATACTTGCTTCAAATCTGTGGTTGAACCCGCCAACAGCAGCGGACTATATACTCGAGCGCTTACTTGTCAAGAAATCATGAGTTTGGCATAGCCTTGCATCAGAGTCTATTCTGCAGAGCTGCTAATTGGATGGGGAGGGGATCTATAACTATATGAAATACATGAAATTTATACTCCGCCTCAGCTCAGATACGTAGCGACATCATCAGGAAACCGGTGAACGCTGCATTGTTGGGTGACAGTGACTTTCTGACATTTTTTCTCATGCTCAGGACGTTTCTGCGATAAGTTGCGTAAAACTCCCAGCTTGGTTGAGGTTTGTATTCCAGATCCTCTAGTTCGAAGTGGGAGATCACGCCCTTTGCGGTGGTGGGCTTTACAAACACTTCATCCAAAGGATGGAAATAAACCGGCAAAATGGAAATCAGCGACCACTTCGCCAGTTTGCGCGACTGCAGCACAGATAACACCATTTCGAAACCCAGCTGCTGGTCCCCGTGTAACTGGTTCTTCAAACCTGATGCCAACGCCTCTTGTTCAACAGAATTCAGCGACCTGACGAAATCCCGATACTTGGGTTTCTCAAACATCGATACCATTGACGACCTGCCAATGTAACGGGCCATATCGTTAACAACAGCGCGAGAGTTCTTGAATTTCGGTTTCGCAAAACTTTCCTGTACCTGTTCGATCATCCGGTTCATGTTGTGCTTTTTGCCAATCACTGCCATCTCAGGATCCGTGAACCCCTTGGGGTAGCGGGCCAGGAAAGCCGCCTCTGCCTGTTTGAGCTTTTTCAAATTCATTCAACATTTCCGTCATTTAAGAATTTACACATCGCGGCTGCGCCCGTGTGTAGTTTAGATTCCCCTTCCCCAAATCCACCCAACAAATTTCCGAGTAAACCTTACTTGACTATTAATCAAGCAAGCTATGAATTATATGGATCAAGCATGCTTTACATTACATTGGGAATCAGGCGTGAAAGATACACTTAAAAACACATCAGAGGAGCATTCTGCCTCAATCCCTCACCGATCCAAAGACACCAAAGTCGCCTGCGCTCAGCGGCCCGGATCTTGATCTGGGCCATATCTCTCACCCCAAGCGAGATCGTAATTAGCAACCAGTTAATACTAGAGAACTTATTTTGGCCTGTTGCACTGTTTCCCGCAGTCCTCTCTATCTGGGCGTTATAGCAATAATCCTTTTTCTAGGTTGGTGCAGACGCGTTTGCGCGAAAAATTCAGGCCGATGGCTTGGTCATAGGATTTGGACTGGGCATGCTCATTTTGATTTTCTTAAACTACCTTTCCAGCCCAGACAGTCCGGGACCAATCGCCAGCGATATGCTGGTGGTGTTCGCCTTGTGCTATGTGGTCGGTCAGCTTTCGCGAACCCTGAACTATAGCCGATGCAAAGCAAGCTGAAGGTTCTTGGGGCGGAGCACGGTCGGTCTCAGGCGGGACTGGCTAAGAAACTGAAAGTATCTCGTCAAACTATTAACGCGATAGAAAAAAAAGTATGCCCCCAGTATTTCTCAAGCAGTCAAGATCGGCAGGCTGCTTGGAATGCCAATAGAAGACATTTTTATCGAAGACTAGTCAGCCATCTTTCGTTAATGCGCGAGCGCGTTTGTTTGCTTCAATGAAAAAGGGGCTCATCTGAGCCCCACTTTTACCTGGCTTTACTCAACTACTTTTTAGTCAGCAGGCTCCAAACGCACGATGGGCGTTGGACCAGCTTCACGGTCAGAGACAGCGAGATAGATATAGCCATCCGGACCCTGACGCACGTCTCGGATACGCCCGACGTCATAGACAAGAGTTTCTTCAACGACCACGTTGCGATAATCATCATCCATGTGCAGTCGCGCTAGCTGTTCACCAGCCAGAGAGCCGGAAAAGATATCACCAACCCACATGGGGAACTTGTCGCCGCCGTATATCATCAGCCCGGAAGTCGCGATTGATGGCACCCAGAAATTCGTGGGGTTTGTCATACCCTCTTCACTGATACCGACATGAATGGGCCGACCAAACGCACCATAGTTCACTCCGCGACCAACTACTGGCCAGCCGTAGTTATTGCCGGGCTCAATCAAATTGATCTCATCGCCACCCTGGGGGCCGTGCTCGGATTCCCAAAGATCACCGGTAATCGGGTGCATGGCCAGGCCCTGGGGGCTGCGATGACCGTAGCTCCAGATTTCCGGCAGCACGCCAGCTTGACCTAAGAATGGATTGTCGTCAGGTACTGTGCCATCCTCATTCAAACGTACCACCACACCCTGGTGGTTGCTCAGATCCTGGGCCGGGTGCGCCATCAGCGCATCACGGTCACCCACCGGAGGCGCCATGCGGTCACCAAGGGAAAGGAACATGTGGCCTTCACCATCGAATACCAGCTTGCCTCCATAGTGACCAAAACCAACCGCCTGCGCTGCGAATAGCTCAACGACATTAGTCAGGCGATCATTTTCCAGTCGACCACGGACAATCGCCGTAGTCGAGCTCCCACCCACTGGTTTGGAGAAAGTCAGGTAAACCCACTGGTTATCGCTGAATTGAGGGTGCGGCACCACATCGAACAGACCACCCTGACCCTCATAGAATACTTCCGGCGTACCGGGAATGGCTTCAGGCAACAGCTCGCCATCGCGCACGATGCGCAGGCGGCCCGGCTTTTCAGTGATCAACATATCGCCGTTCGGCAGCCATGCCATAGACCACGGGTGCACCAGACCTTCTGTGACTGTCACCACGCGATAGTCATGGTGTGCGCTCTGGTAGACGTCCTGAGCGCTGGCATTCACTGCAACGGTGGCTACCAGGCAAAGACCTGCAAGCTTATTTAAATAACGAAGCATTGGTTTTTCCTCCTTAATTCAGGGCCTCACATGCACTTCTCAGAGGCCACAGCACAATCGTAGTTTCGAATTCGTTGATTCAACCCTGAGGGGTCAAAAATTGCACGCATCTCTCGAGTACGAGAAGGTAGCGAGAGTGGGATGCATTGTCCATTAAATCTCGTGGAAATGCTTGAATTTCAGGGTGAAATTTCCGGATTTCGGTTGCCATGCTGGCATTGCCCAGGGCAAGCTCATGTAAACGCAAACGGCCTAGGCACGCGCGGAGCTCTTAATATGATCAGGAAAGCAACAATCCTCGCGGCAAGCATGGCACTGGCGGCATGCACTACCGGGAGAGATGAACTATTTCTTAATATGAATGAGCAGGAACTCGCGGCCTACAACGCTGAATTACCGGAAAGACGACAAATTGTCTGCGCTGAGGGAGTGCGGCACGGCACGGCACGGCTGATCAGAAAAGTCTGCACCAGCGCAGCCTGAATGGACAGGCTCATTCAGCCCTCAGGCGCCGATGACTATAGCTATGTTAGCAGGCTGAACGATCCCGGCTTTAATCGTCGCACTCCCGATGACAAATCTGCACTTCCAAGGTTTTACTTTTCACCGCCACCGCCGGGATATGACCGACCGATTATTCATGTGATGGGTCGGCATTGACTGGTTGGCTTATTTTATCCTCACGGAAAAACGTTCGTCTTCGAAAACAAGAACAAACGCGCAAAAGCATTACCCTCCTTTATTTAGATATCTCATTTAAGTCGGAGAGGACATACATGGTCAGGAGTTTGGCGCTGGCAACTCCAGTGTATGATATTGCCAAGGGTACTTTTGATGACGTCATGACAATCCCAGATGCACGTTTTTTTGAACTATAGATAAGGCATTAATTCATAGTGTTTTAGAATATCGTCTGTGTTATCAGTCAGTTTTCTTTCAAAATGCGCGGAAACGTCCTGCCCCCAGGTTTGCTTTAACGTGGGCCACAAAGCCTTCCCACCATCGGTAACAAAAATTGAAAGCATCAGAGCTTCAAATCCCTCGTATGAGGCCTGATTTATATAACCGTCTCTTTTCATATACCACGCTTGTTCAACCAAAAGCATGAAATCAATGACCCAAGTCGTGAAAATATGTTTTCCGCTTTGAGTAGAGCGCGAATAGTCTTTCATGCAAATCGAAACAGCTTCCAAGACGATGTTGCTAGACCTTGTAATAGAGAAAAAATCTCTTGCAGCATTGAGGGTTTCCCGCTGATGACTCGCTCGTTGCACCTCTCTGTTCTGTTTTAGTTGAAGACCAACAAAAACAAATGAGACCAGCAAAAATAGCGCCGCGAGAAATTCAGAAACTGCACCTAGAGCCAACCAATTCATATGGTCTCCTTAAAATATGAGTTTATTTTGTTAGGTTATTTTACTTACGTTTTCGGCATAGAAAGGGGGCTGACCACGATTAACAAAAATTTGCCGCAGATCTATTAGACCTGCCCGAGGCTTTCTCTTGTTATTTCTCGATTTCTCTACCGCGATTTCTCTTTCATACCGGTTGGTAACAGGCACGAATTTTACGTTTATTGATAATCGGGCCGCCTTGATGTCAGCTTCATTCATCGCCTCCGCTACAAGCGCAGGGTCCACCGCGAGGCGTGCTACTTTGTGGCAAAACGTAGTCTGCCCTCTTTTTACTCTTTTCTTGATCTAACGCAGCTCTTTGAGGTTGTTGTTTCTTGTCAAATTATCTTGGACATTGTTGAAAAGCATGGTTTATTGTGTCGGTCTCTGCTGCTTCTATCCTAGCTACTTTTTTCTTTAATTTGCCAGGAAAGCGTCGCATGTATGGTAACGGAGTAGATCGTGGAAATCTGGATTTGGTTTGATGAGAACGAGGGTATTCTCAGCGGCATTGCTGCCGCGCTTGTAATTTTTGGCGCGCTCAGCACGGTTGGGCGAGACTTTGTTCTCAAGCTTCTCGGGTTCAGCAAGCCTCAGCAAAAGATCACGTTAGCTGAACTTAGTAAGCCGTCACCTCATAAAATTCAGTTTGCCAACTCCGATGGCGTCAAAATCGCTTATACAGAGCAGGGTAAGACATCACCCGATTTAATCGTCACACCCGGTATTATTTCAAATTTACATGTCTTATCCAATCTGCCGCCGATACGCGATACCATGTCAGGGCTGGCAAAATTTTCACGCGTAATCAATTTTGATAAGCGAGGTCAAGGGCTATCTGATCCGATCGCCGAAGTCGCATCGCTAGGCGAGCGGGTGAAAGATATCGGTGCTGTTGCTGATGCCGGGGGAGCAGACCGGTTTGTTCTGATGGGGATATCAGAGGGTGGGCCAATGAGCATCTCTTATGCCGTTGCGAACCCTGATCGAGTTAAAGGATTGATACTGTTTGGCACTACGCCGCGCTTTAGCCGATCAGACGATTATCCGATTGGCATGTCCGACAGGGCGTTGAACCATTTAAGTCAGAATTGGACGACTGGTGCAGCACGTGACATATTTTTCCCAAGCATCAGCCGTGAGACGATGGCTGATGACACCTATCGCGCTTTAGAGAAACTGTTGTCCGACCGTCGCTCGTTGCATCAGATAGTCGAGTACATGAAGTCTCTTGACGTTAGGGACCTGCTTCACAAAGTTAGCTGCCCGACATTAGTGATACATTTTTCAGGTGATTTAGCCGTACCGTTGCATATGGGGCGTTATCTTGCTGACCATATTCCCAATGCCCGTTTTCTTGAACTCGCAGGGGTTGACCATGCTGACCTGGCAAGCGCGCCCAGCGCCATCACCGAGATTCGTGATTTCATCAATGCGCTGAAATAGGTGGAGACATTATCGCCGCGATTTACATGCCAAAACCTTGTGTGAGTTGGAAGGCGTTGCTGAGATTTCCACCAGAGGAGGATTAAAGCAACAAAAAAGTAGCTGCCCGCTTTGAGATAACTGCTTGATATTGTCTCACACTGCATCTGCTGTGCGA
>MDTC01149066.1_pt1 | contig 19174 bp, 27 predicted proteins | sample 811181 | NCBI WGS metagenome assembly MDTC01 (sample SAMN05326644, study PRJNA326480) | marine metagenome | isolation source: seawater | place: Pacific Ocean: North | collected 2011
ACCAAAATAATAATATAATGAATTTATGGAAACTAACAGTCAGTTGTGAAGTAAGTAATCCGCCCTGCAATAATTGCTGGTGGTGTATGGAACGATCCTGGGCTGTAGAGAGTTGGAGTGATAAATGATTAGTTGGGGTGTTTGTGCAGGATCACATGATGCAAGCATAGCAGTCATAAAAGACGATACTATTATGTATGCGGCACATAGTGAACGCAGTAGTGGTATCAAGAATGATCCTAATTTAAACGATACAATAGTCAGTCAAGCACTTGAATACGGAGAGCCAAGAGAGATTATCTGGTATGAAGATAATTTAGTAAAAAGAATACGGCAGATGTATGCAAGGCAATGGGGAACAGCATTTACAAAACCCTGGCCATCTGATATAATTAGAAAGCATGGCTTTACAGATTATGCAGAGGATATGAATTTTAATTTTAAATGGTGTCGTGTAGATAAAGTCAGGCATCATCATGCACATGCGGCCGCAGGATATTATACAGGACCTTATAGAGATGCGGCCATACTTATTGTAGATTCAATAGGCGAATGGGAAACATTAACTATCTGGAGTGCTGAAGGCACTAAAATGAAACGTGTCTATAGTCAAAGTTATCCACATAGTCTAGGAATCTGGTACAGTGCAATGACACAGCGTATTGGACTAAAGCCTAATGAAGATGAATATATCCTTATGGGCATGGCGGCTTGTGGAGATCCTGAAAAGTACAAACAAATAATTTATAATGATTTCTTTGAAGAACTAATGCCACATAGTGCTGAAATACGTTTTAAACAAAACCTACATAGAGGATGTCGTTGGTGGCGTCCTGAGCTCAACACAATACAGGACCTAGCTGACATCGCGGCAGGTACGCAAGCAGTTTATGAAATGGTGTTTGAACATCTAATACAACAAACACTTACGCTAGTCGGCAGTAAGAATCTAGTTCTGGGTGGCGGTTGTGCTTTAAATTGTGTAGCAAATAGTATTGCTCACAAATATTATGAAGGTAATGTATGGATTATTCCTAATCCAGGTGATGCAGGAAATAGTTTAGGTGCTATACTTGCAAAGCGTGGCAAATTTATAGAATGGACTGGCCCTTACTTAGGACACAACATTGAAGGAAAGTATCCAGTTAACAGTTTAATAAAGGAACTTAAAGAATCAGGCATAGCAGGCGTAGCCAATGGTAGGGCGGAGTTCGGACCACGGGCCTTAGGCAACCGTAGCCTGTTAGCAGATCCAAGAGGTGGCGACGTGAAGGACAGAGTCAACGCTGTGAAGCGTAGACAGGAATTCCGCCCATTTGCTCCTGTAATACTAGAAGAGTTTGCAGAGGAATATTTCGATGGCCCTGTTGGTCCTTACATGCAATTTGTAAGTACATGTAAACGTCCTGATTTGTTTCCTGCTATCGTACATTTAGACAATACAAGCAGAGTTCAAACTGTAAACGAAAAAGAACATAAGGATTTATATAAGTTATTGACTACTTGGTATGGTGAAACTAAGTGTCCTATGCTACTCAATACATCACTAAATATCAAAGGGAAGCCAATAGTAGATACAAAAGATGATGCAGATGAATGGCAGAACACTTACAACATAAAGGTGTGTACACATGATTAAATGGATTAAACAATTAATCGCTAATTGGCGATACAAAAGAAAGATTAAAGAGAAAATTAAAAAGATGAAAGAGGAGGATCCATTCATCTATGACTAAAATAGTTGCGATAGGCAACGACCACGCAGGACCAGACGTAAAGCGTATGCTACAAAGGATCCTAAAAGAGAAATGGAATTATGTTGTAGTAGATTATGGAACAGATACTACAGATTCTATCGATTACCCTGATATAGCACATCAAGTAGCCAGCGATGTAAATCGAGGCAGAGCCCACATGGGCATTCTAATATGTGGCACTGGAATTGGCATGAGTATGGTTGCCAATAGATATGAGAATGTAAGGGCCGCAGTTTGTACAGATAGTTCACATTCGGTGTTGACAAGACAACACAATGATGCTAACATACTCTGTATAGGATCTAGAACAACAAGTGACGATGAAATAGAACGGATTGTTACAGACTTTTTTAACACAAAATATGAAGGCGGAAGACATGATCAACGTCTTAAAAAGTTTAGGAATCGTGTATGAATCTAAAAATTTATAATGAAATGCAGAGTATCCTGCATGAATGCCCAAGTCTGATAAATGATGAAGATGCATTCGCAAAGATTAGTAGTGTTAGATTTGGTGTAGATGTTTATTGGTCAGACATAGACAAAATTACACAAGCAATTGAAGAACATTACTTTACAAAAATATGGCAACCAAAAACTAAGAAATACAAGTACAGTGGACTTGCTATTGTTGACGAGATTAACAATATGAATCCACGACGAGTATTAGATGTTGGTTGTGGTTACAATGAATTCAAAGGCAAAATTAAAAACTTAACAGGTATTGACCCTTATAATGATAAGGCTGACATTAAGTCTGGTGTAATGGATTATCAACCAGAACATTTGTTTGATGTACTAATATGTTTTGGTAGTATTAATTTTGGCAATGTGGAAAAGGTTTTCAGTGAGCTACAGAAATGTGTAGATATTACTGAAAAAGGAGGACTTTTATTCTTTAGAGTCAATCCAGGTATCCAACATGATCCTGATGAAGCTAAATGGATAGAGTTCTTTAATTGGAGTCCTGAGTTTATATTCAATAGTGCAATCGCAGTAGGTTGTTCTGTAATTAATATAAGGCAGGATGCCAATAGAATATATTTTGTTTTGAGAAAAGATAAATAAAACTATACATAAAAACAGCGAGTGCTGATGTATTCTCCAAACAAATATCAAGTGAATAACTAAACGCCGAGCGGCAAAAGTTCAAGCACTTTTCACTCGTTACGGAATAACCGTAGCTGGAGTATAACTAACATTTCAACAAATATCGAGGAAAAGATGAAAAAACTTTTAGCAACGGTCGCTCTTGCGACTATGATGGCTACTTCAGCAGTAGCAGATACCTTGACACTTCAGTTTCCTAATGGCCCAGGTAAGGGCGGAACAGCATTCTGGGGTGACAATGTAATGAAAGAGCTTAATGCAAAGCTCGAAAAATATGGACATAACATTGTTCCACGTTACCTTCCAGGACAGAGAGGCAAAAAGTCTCTTAAAGATTGGGCAGGTTCGTATATGGAGCGTGGCGACACGCTTATGATTGCCCATGGTGGTAACGGCGAAGGCTTCCTACTTGAAGATGTAGGTGGTTTTGATTATCGTAACTACGATCCAGTAGTTGTGATGAACACTAACATTTGGGTTTCTATTAACTCAGACGTTGACTGGAGAAATGACGTAGTTAAGTTTCCAGCAACAGGCGGTACAGGCTTTGCGGCTGATATCGTTTCAGTAGGACTAATGATTTGTGGTCCAGAGAAAAATGCAACAGTTGAATCATTCCTAGAATGTACAAACGAACGTTTACGTTTTATCCCAGGATTTAACTCTGGCGGTGAAAAGCGTCAAGCATTCCGTAAGGGACAGTTAGACGCAACACGTGACACTCCACAAACTTCTTTAATGGGCTATGCTAAAGAGTATGAGTCAGGACAAAGTCGTGTATGGTTTGCACACGGTATTGTAGACGGTAAAGGTTCTGTTTACGGTGATCCAAACGCACCAAAAGGCGCACAGTCTTTCCCAGAAGTTTTTGAAGCTGAATGGGGTGTAGCACCTAGCGGTCCAGTTTATGAAGCATATGTAACATTCCAAGGTTACAGAGATGGTTTCCAAAAGACAATTTGGATTGCACCTAACTCTCCTTACAAAGATGTAGTCAATAAGGCTGTTCAAGAAATGATCAACGATCCAGAAGCAATGGCTCGTTTAGATAAAAAACTTGGAGAGTTCCCTTGGTTGGCAGGAGAAGAAGTTATTGCACACAGTGACTACTTGTTCTCGCTAATCACCAGAGAGAATCTTGAAACACTAGTTGTACTTGCAAACGACGTGTTTAAGTACCAAGATGCTTATGTAAAAGAAGAACTCCTGAAGTAATTACCGATGGAGTGGATTTTACAATATCCAGAAGCCGTGCAGTGGGCGATTATGCTCACTGCCGGCATTCTTTATGGGGGACTGATTGGGTTAATTCCTAGTGCAGGTCCTGGTAAAGCAATTATCATGCTCTTTGTTATTGTACAGAGCTTTGATTTTACTGGTGGTAATTATCTATTCGTTATGTTCTCAATCGCAACAATGGTATCATGTACTATTGGCGATAGTTTTGCAAGTGTTCTCTTGGGTATACCAGGAGCATCAGGGGCGGCGAGTACAATGGTGGATGGATTTCCACTGGCAAAGCAGGGTAAGGCAAGTTACGCTCTAAGTTCTGCGATTACAGTAAGCACGATTAACGGTTTATTATTTGGTGCCTTAGGTATGGCTATTATTCCCATGTACGGAACAATAGCAGACTATGTAGGTGTGCCAGAGGTAGCCGCACTTATTCTAGTAGCATTCTGTCTAGTATCAGTTGTGACTACTAAGAATACATTTAGAAGTTTATGTGCTATAGGCGTTGGTCTATTCTTTGGATCCATTGGCTATGGCATGATGGGAGAAGTCCGTAATACAGGTGGCTGGGCATACCTTGAAGATGGTGTACCAGTTGTTATTGTGGCGGCAGGTTTGTTTGCCCTTCCTGAATTATATGAAGCTCTTACAACAAAGTATCAAGTTGCTAAGATTTCACGTAAGGAACACAATAAACAAACTTGGGACGGCATTCTTGCTGTCTGGAAACACAAGTACCTAGCCTTTATGGGTGGGTGTATTGGTTTCGTTGTAGGCATTCTTCCTGGTACTGGTGGCGGTATTGGTGACTGGACAAGTTATAGTGCCACAGTAGCATTAAATAAAAAAGAAAAAGTTAAGTTTGGAACCGGAAACATCAAAGGTGTTATCGGTCCTGAAGGCGCTAACAATGCTGGCAAGATGGGAGGCTTATTGCCTACTATTATGTTTGGTATTCCAGGCGGAAAGGTTTTCGCACTTTTAATGGCCTTATGGCTTTACGTAGGCTTTGAAGTTGGTTCACCATACATTATGGATGACACAGGCTTTATCAATAGTTTACTTTATGGCTATATGTTTGGAACATTCTTTGCTGGTGTATTGATGTTAGTGTTTGCAAGATGGTGTTGTAAGATTGTTTATATCAACCCAGTTTATTGGATCCCCCCGATGTTGGCGTTGACAATCTGGGCAGTTCTTGCAAGTAGATTCTATTCAAGTGTATGGGAAGATTTAACCATGCTAGTCATCTTTGGATGTATTGGTATGTTTTGTAAGTACCTAAAGTTTTCGAGACCCGCTCTGCTGATGGCTTACATTTTGTTCCCACGTATTGAAGCAAGTTATCTACAGTTGTCTAACGTATTCTTTTATGATGATATACAGTCAGTGTCAGCGGCACTAGGCGGAGACTTTAGTTTACTAAGTCAAAACTATATCTTAAATAATCCTACGTTTATACAACACCCAATGCTACCGATTGCTATTGTAATTGGTATACTACTTCTATTGTACGGGTTTTTTAATAAATCTCGAACAATGGATTATGCATAATAAATTTATGTTTACATAAATTACTATCCCTCCGAATAAATACTATTAGTATAGATCCGGGGGGATTTTTTATGATTGATCCAATTACTGCGATAGCCGGCGCTACGGCGGCTTTCAACACAATCAAAAACGGCTTTGCTGTAGGCAGAGATATAGAAAGCATGGCTGGCGATTTAGGTCGCTGGATGGGTGCAGTCTCTGATCTTAAGAAAGCAGAAGAACTAAACAAAAAACCACCTCTATTCAAAAAGCTCTTCAATGCTGGTTCCGTTGAGGAAGAAGCAATGCAGATCTTTATGGCTAAGAAAAAAGCGGAGGATATGCGTGATCAGTTAAGGCAGATCATAGTGGCAACAAGGGGGCCAAGTGCATGGGATGAATTAATTAAAACCGAAGCTGATATTCGAAAGAAGCGTCAGCAAGCAATCTATGACCAACAGGAGCGTAGACAAAAACTTATTGAAGTTATTGCTATATGCGGATTGGTTTTAGCTATTGGAGGGTTTTTATTCTTTCTTCTTTACCTGTACAGTCTTAAATGATGACGCATGTATTTTTGCTGGTGCTCCTATTAGGCGATGTTAAAGTTAAAGGACCACCTATGTACTTTATGTCAATAGACAGATGTACTTACTTTGCAAGTAGAGTAGTAAAAAGATATGGCAATTATGGAACCTATGCACAGGTTCCCAAGGAGCATAAGGCGACAGCTTATTGCAAGCCAATTTTTGTTGATTTAGATAAGGTGTTAGTATATGACTAATTATATTCATGACAACATCATGTTAGAAATGGATAGTTCCAGTCGTGCGAAAGTATACAAAAATGGCAATTTAGTATTTTTAGGTAATGGCTGGACTGCCATTAAAATCTTTATCTCTGAATCAGATAACCATCCAGATGTTATTGCTCGCTTCCGTCCGCAATTAGAACAAAGAGAAAAGCCTAAGTTTCAAATGTCGGAGAAGACTGCAACTCCTCCTTCTTCAAATTAATCCCAAGCCTTTTACATCTTGCAATTAAATTTGTTCTGCCTATACCTAGTGCAGAAGCAGTATGCGTCTGATTATAGTTACATAAGTTTAGTGCATCTATAATCATGTACGATTCCTTTTCCTTAAGTTCAGTGTCCAATGTGTGTTTCTCATCAATATGTGGATAAATATTTGATGTAGTGTTGGGAAAGATTTCATCTAAAGTATCCCAGATGTAGTCTTGTTCTGTTTTATGGTTCATTTTCCTAACTCTATACTAAAAGGTGTAAAAATATTTACACCTACACATAAATACCTATGGAGGGGTATCATGTTAAAGTATTTATTAGTTGGTGTACTTGCCCTGACTGTTAATGCATCCTATGCTGGAGAACTTAACTGGTCATTTAAATCACCGGCTTTTCACTACGGTAACGGGTACAGTAATCACGTACTAAGCGTGGAACAATTACAGTTTCAACGCAAGCAGGAAATGGAAGATAAGAAACGTTCCGAACTTGCTAGATTAGAACGTGAGATGGAAAATACAACGCTCAACAAGTTTATTAAAAACGTTGAGTCTAGGATTTACGCTACACTCTCCAAACAGATGGTGGATAGTATGTTCCAACAATGTACGTCGACTAATACCAATGCTTGTCCAACAAGCGGAACGACGGAGATTGAAGGGTCTACTATTAGTTGGGTCAAAGACACTACAACAGGTGAGATAACACTTACAGTTGTAAATGACGATGGCACAACCACTATCAAAATACCAGGTTCTGGGGAGTTTTTCTTTTAATGAAATATCTTTCCATTGCTTTATTGCTTGCACTAGCTGGCTGTACAACAATGTCGCAGAGTTTAAAAGTTTACAATGATGCAGACAGTACACCTCGAGTACAAGTAAGTCCGATTGCGGAGCGTCTAGAAGATGTTCCTAAACTTGATGGTCAAAAGATAACCATCGCAGTTTACGGGTTCCAGGATAAGACGGGACAGCGTAAACCAGCCCAGAACGTTGCTAGTTTATCTAGTGCCGTTACACAGGGCGGAGAAGTTTGGGTAATCAAAGGTCTGCAAGAGGTTGGCAAAGGCTCCTGGTTTGAAGTGGTAGAGCGTGTAGGCATGGATAACCTTATTAAGGAACGTCAGCTAATACGCAATACGAGAGAGGTTTATGAGAAGGAAATGCCTAATGGCCCTACTCCTCTAAAACCACTACGTTTTGCAGGGTTGATACTTGAAGGAGGTATTGTAGGCTATGACGCTAACACGGCAGTAGGTGGTGTAGGTGCCAGATATTTAGGCGTTGGCGCACAGACTGAGTATAGAGTTGATACGGTTACAGTAGTGATTCGTATGGTAAGTGTAAGCACAGGACGAGTACTATTATCAATAGCAACAGAAAAGTCCATAGCAAGCACAAGAAGCGGAGCGGACATATTTAAGTTCTTAGACTTGGGAACAAAGGCTATAGAAAGCGAAACAGGTTATAGTGTTAATGAACCAGTTAATTATGCAGTTAGAGCCGCAATTGAACAAGCAATTATAGAACTAATTTATGAAGGACAAAGACAGGGCTTATGGAAATTCGAGGGAGAAAAGTCAAACGTTAAAAAGAAAGTTGAAATTCAATTACCAATTAGTAAGGAAGAACTATTGAATAAAAAGATAGATTTCCGTTTTATTACAGAACTTACATCAAAAGATAAACTATACAAGTTTTGTGATAAGAATGGTAAATGTTTCAAAACAACAGACGACTTATACTTGTTCGAACAACAGGAGGCTCACAAAAAGGATAAGAAATAATCTTATCAGGGGGAATAAAGATGAGATATATTATTGGACTGATAATGTTGCTAAGTGCGAGCATCGTTTCAGCAAATGAAATCTACATTGAACAGGTTGGTGACACACTAGATTTGGATATCACACAAGATGGTGAGAACAACAAAGTGGGTACAGCCTCACAAGACGTTGTACTGGGTAGTGCATCACTTAATTCAGATACAATGACATTTGATATTACACAAACAGGTGACAACAACGCTATTACAGCCCAAATTTTAGGTGCAACATACACTGGTACTTGGGTTTTTACTGGTGATAATAACCAAGTTGACTTATTGTGTGATAGCAGTGAAGCAGGTAATTGTGCGAGTGTAACTCTTAACATTACTGCCACAGGCGATGATCAAGACTATACAATTAACGTTGGTGAATCAGCAAGTGCAGACAATATGGTTGCTAACTTTACAGTAACAGATGATGGTACAGTAATTACAGCAGATGTTGACGGTGAAAGTGCGGCAATCACAGTAACAGTTAACAAAAACAATAGTCTAGTTAATACTGATAACGTAATTGATATTGATATTGCAGGTGACGGTGACGTTGATGGCCACACACAGATTATATCAATTAAGGGTAAAGGAAACAATGTGAAAGTTGATCAGTCAGGTGTAAACGACAATAAAGTTGACTTAGACTTAACTGGCGACAACGCAGACGTTGATATTACGCAGAGCGACTAATGCGTTGGGCCTTACTTTTAATATTGATCCCACAAATTGCCTATGGAGCAGTGGGTGAAATAGGAAAAATAAAAGGCTCCGGCGCCTTAGAGCGTGGCTCAGAAAGCATTGAAGCAGTAAACGGCGTAGGTGTACAGACTATGGACACAGCCGTTACAGCAAGAGGTAGAATGCAAATAGACTTCCTTGATGACACAAGGGTGGATATTACAGAACATAGTCGCCTATTAATAGACGAGTTTGTTTATGATCCAGATCAAAGCATAGGTAAACTCAGTATTAAGGCAACGCTAGGTACAGTTAGATACGCTAGTGGACAAATAGCAAAACGATATCAACAAAATGTAAAAATAAGAACTCCTAGTGCAACCATTGGTGTGCGAGGCACAGACTTTATTATGGTTGTAGATGAGCTAGGTGGTAGTATGATTACGCTACTTCCTAGTTGTGACGAGGAGGGATTATGTTACACAGGAGAAATTACTGTTGACACAGATGTAGGACAGGTTATACTTAACCAAGCGTTTCAGGCTACAATGACAACAACAAGATGGGATAAGCCAGCAAAGCCATTGCTATTGGATATTGATGAGAATCAAATTAGTCAGCTTATTATTCTACGTAAACGTAACCCATATGTTGATGAGGAGTATGAAGAGTATATTAAACGTAAGCGTATGGCAGACTTCCTAGGTGTAGACTTTCTTGAATTTGATGGGCTAGACTATGATCAACTAGAAGAAAGCATAAAGGATATTTGGGTAACTGAACTAGATCAAGCTGATTATATGTTACAGGAAGTGTTACATGATATTTTAGATCAACTTAACTTAGCTCTATACAATTTGTTTAGGGACGAACTTATGCGACAAAACAAACAATTTTTTGTAGATGATGCAATAAAATATGGCTTTGATCCTGAGACTGGCATCACACTAGAGAAAGATGGTGGTAGTTGGGTTGTTCAGCGTAGAGATCCAATTACAAATAGTTATTTTAGACTAAGGCTGAATAGAGGCAATGATTATTCGATAAATATGAAGCAGGGAGAGTTTGAATTATATGACTATAAATTGGGCATTGATGGCGGCAATCGTATTGATCTCAGTCAATAGTGCATTTGCCAATGATATATATGTACACCAAGTTGGTGATGATCTTAACTTAGATGTAGTTCAGGACGGAGAGAACAATCAAGTTGAAGGACTTAACGGCAGTGGTGATGCAGTATTAAGTGGCAATACTAAAACAACCAATCTTAGCCAGACAGGAAATACAAATCAATATCGCATTTGGACTTCAGGCAATAATCAAAATATTACAGCAGATGTAAATGGAAATAATAATACACAGGCTATAGACAATCACGGTAATGATAATGACATTACACTAGATATAGATGGTGATAGTAATATAACTCATACAGAAATAGGTAATGGCGGTGATAGCAACAATGTTATTGGAGTTACAATAGACGGTGATAGCAACAATGTCTATGCAGAAGTACAAAATGGTAATTCAAATAATATAGATGTGCAGATTCATGGACAGGATAACAATATTGCTAGGGTAACAGTAAATGGCAATAGTAATACAATTAAAGCATGGCAAGGCAAACATGAGAATGGCACGATAGATAATAGTGAAACAGGCGATAATGATGTCTATTGGATTGTATCAGGAAACAGTAACAATTTACAAAGTTACCAGACAGATGATAATAATAATGGTGGACAGCATATAGCAAATTACATTACTGGCGATAGTAATACAGTAAAACATACACAACGTGGCGCCGGTGATCACGAAGGATATATAGAAATAAATGGTGATAGCAATACAGTAGAACTTACTCAGCGTGGAAATACAGACGAACAGTTTGCAGATATTGTATTAGATGATGGACATGATGTAAATGTATTTCAACGTTATGGAGATCACACAGCAAATATTACATTAAATAACGGTGGTGGTGCATATACACTTGACTTAGACCAAACAGCAAGTACAAACCAGACTTATACTTTAACAGGAACGTGTACCAACTCATCAGGGTGTGGTATAACAGTTACACAAAATTAATGACTAGCCTAATATGCCATACGCAAGGGTTTTATGGTAATACAGTATTGTGGATGTTAAACGGAGGCAGTACACCAGAGCCACGAGAACATGATCACATAGCTCCTCACCCAACTTGGTTGTGGAATGCTAAATTAGGCCCGCTTTCTAAAACTTCAGCCAAGCATATAAAAATATACAACGAACATGGACTACACAAATTGTTGTTACCTCATATAAAAAATTTAGTAGACACAGCGTGGCCAATAGTTTGGTGTACAAGTAATGATTCAGATTTTATAAAATACGTTGCTCGTAGAGTAAGTAAGATAAACGAAGAAGAATATGATTTAGCATTAAATACAGTACAGAAGAAGGTACTAATGGAACGCGAAGCCTATGAACGCCTAAAGGATACGTATAATATACTAGAGCTAGATGTAAATGAATTATTAATGAAACACAGTACTAGCGAATACAATAGGTTAATAGAACACACAGGAACAAAGAACGCAGTACCACGTGGTTGGGTATTAGAGTTGGACACATTTAATGATTGAAACAGTAATGGCAGGTTTATTAGCCTGCACTATACAATTTGTAGCTATCAAAGATGAAGATCGTATGTGTTTTTATCAATGTAGAGATTCGACAAAAGAGTTTGCTAGGACAAATAAAGAATACCAATGTCCTAACAAAATATATGTAGAAAGACCAGCATTAAAGTTTAAGGACCAGGATTGGAAAGGCAATCGCTGGACAAAAGAACAAGTAGAGGATATGAAGAATGACTAAAACACATTGGCTATTGCCTATAATAACAGCGATAGCAATATTATCCTTTCATTATAATAATAATTTTGTAGTGGAAACACTACGACTAAAAAGTTTTGACCTATTGCAACAGCAAGATGAATATGTTCTTAGTAAAGACATAGCAGTTGTTACAATAGACGAAGCCTCCATGGAAAAATATGGACAGTGGCCCTGGAAGCGTGATGTGCTTAGTGATATCATTTGGCAGTTGCGTGAGGCAGGAGCAGGAATAATTGTACTACCTATGCTGTTCAGCGAGGACGATAGACTTGGAGGCGATAGTCATCTGCAAGATGCTCTAACAGAAAACGGAGTTGTAATTGCACAAGCAGGAAGTTTAGGTGCAAATAAAAACGCAGTGCCACGTGGTGTTGCAATGATTGGCGACCCGTTGCCTTGGCTATTTGAATGGCCAGGTATGTTAGGACCTATACAGGACTTTCATGTCGCAGATGGTGTTGGTGTTATTAACATAGCACCTGAAATTGATGGTGTTGTAAGACGTGTACCTTTAATAGTTAAAGTTGGAACAGAGACATATCCTAACTTAGCAGTTGAAGTTATTCGTGTTGCGACAGGAAAACCAAGCTACCAGATTAAAGCAAATGATGGTGGCGTAGAAAAAATAAGAGTACCAGGGTATCCTATTATTAATACAGATCCTAACGGACAAATATGGATACGTTGGAATAAGCAATTTGATCAGGTTAGTGCGTCAAATCCAGATGACTTCTATAAACTTTCGGGCAAGGTAGTTATATTAGGAGTCACAGCAGAAGGAATTGGTAGCATTATCGCTAGTCCAAAAGGGTCGCAGTATAGTTACACTCCAGCCGCAACAACACTACAGAATCTACTGGATGGTGACTCTATTCAACGACCCTTTTGGGCTAACCTTGCCGAGCTAACAGCTACAGCAGTTGTTGGTATAACAATAGTTGTCCTAGCATACACGGCTCCATATTGGTTAATTGGTTTAGCATTCCTTGTAATAGGAGGCGGACTAGGGTATGGTGCTTTGTATGCTTGGCAACAGTATTTGTATCTTATAGATGCAAGTATGCCAATCATAGCATTGTTAATAGTAGGACTACATGCAATATTCAATAGATTTATATCAGAGTATTTGCAGAAGATGGAAATAAAAAAGCAGTTTGCAGGTTACGCATCACCTACAGTCGTGCGTATGCTACAGGAAAATCCTGCACTTATCAAGGAAGGTATGAAACGTGAAGTTAGTATTTGTTTTAGTGACTTGCGTGGATTTACACCACTAGGCGAGAGCTTTGGTGATGATGTAAAAGGACTAACTAAGATTATGAATGGCTATATGGATGCCATTACACAACCTGTCCTAGATATGGACGGAATGATAATTAAGTATATAGGTGATGCAAGTATGCATGTACACAACGCACCTATAGAAGACCCACATCACCCACGTACAGCGGTGCAATGTGGATTAGACATGCTGAAAGCAGTGGAGACTTTTAATGTACGACTTAAAGAAGAAGGCAGGCCACCTGTTGGAATGGGTGCAGGAATCAATACTGGACTCGGATACCTTGGCGAAATGGGATCAACCCAAAGACACTCCTATGATGTATTGGGCGACAGCGTTAGCACAGCCGCGAGAATTGAGAGTAAATGTAAGGAGTATGGATGCGTTTTATTAATAGGTGATAACACTTATAAACGCACAAAAGATGACTTCTTTTATCTAAAAATTGATGACCTAGCAGTTAAAGGTAAGACTGTGGGTATCGGGATATGGACTGTATTAGACAGTCCTAAGCCTGCTTGGAACACTACAAGACGCTACCACGAGGACATGCACAGAGCATATAAAGCACAGGAGTTTGACAAGGCTATTGAAATATGTAATAAGATATATAGTCATTTTGATGGACAGATGACTGGCTATTATGATATGTGGATTGAACGTTGTGAATATATGAAGACACAAGAGTTACCGCCTGATTGGAATGGCGTCTTTATAGCTACTACAAAGTAGCCTTTACATTACAAACATGCAGAGTTTGCCCATTGCAACTCCAACAAGTACACCACAAAGTGCTACTGTTACAACTTCCCATGTATGCCATACTGCCTGTTTACCTAAATAAGCCTGTGTAGCCTTATTTTGTTTTTCTAGCCAAGTCACTTTTTTTCTTTCCCTTAACAGCTCGTTCAATGTCATCAGTATTGATATCGAGCTTATTGCCTGTTAGTTTTTCATATTCTTCTTTAAACTCTAAAACCATATTTAGTTTTTGATGCAAACGAATCATGTCGTTGTCTAACATTCTAATTCTATCAATTAAACCAATAAGAGTTCCCGAAGCCTTTCCTAACACTGGTTTTACTTCTGTTGTTACCCATTTCCATACGTAATACACAAAGTAAGCCAATCCTAAGGCCGCTATAATAGGAAACCCATATTGGTTTATTGCGTCTGTTAAACTACTTAGATCCATTTTCTTCTAAATCTTCTGGGTTGCATCTAATCAGCCACCCATGCTCGTTAACTATGAAGCGATCTCCTGGTTTGTATAGCCAATGATCTTTTTCACTTCCATCATTCTGTATACCCATTACCTCGCCTTCCCAGTCACCTTTGACTTTAAAGCCTTTGCCACCTGGTATGCTGTCAATTGTATAATCTACCCACATCATTTTAGTCTCTCCTTGCGTCCGCTTTGCCTTCGTTTGCGGCTATTCTGTCAGTATTAGGTTTTACCCCTAATGCATAACTCATTAGAGCATCAATTTTGACAAGGTCGTTGTTCATCGTTTGAACACGATTGTCTAAACTAGCTATCATTGCATTGAGGGTATTAACTTGGACAGTCACACTACCTAGTATGAACTTCAAAGTTGTAAAAATAAAGAAACCAGCGCCGATAGCACTGGCTATTGGGAAACCTACGTCTCCAATAAAACCAAGAAACTCCATGTTTCTTTCCCCCGACAGTTATACTGGTATTTATTAAGACTTAGTCAAATTTGATGTATTCAGACATATCTGGCTTTTGTTCATCTGATGAAGTAAGCCAAACACGTTTTTGTAATAGGGGATTATAAAATTTACCTTTTTTAGGATTTACATAGTCAGGGTCAGCATAGCCAACACCTAGTGTTAATAGTATTTCACTATTATGATTACATGCACAGAAGCCGTAGTTTAGTCCATGATTAGTTGCTGATAGTGCAATGAACATTGCTACTAAGCCAATCTCTAATTGTGCATAACTATTCTCATCAGGCGAAAGATCTATTCCTCTGGCAGTAAAAATAAACAGATAAGGAGCAAGCACTTGTGGGTTACGCCTGTCTGTAATATCATCTTCATCACACCACGTGTCCTCAAATAGTTTATAACGTCTTGCTTCGTCTGTCCAGTCTAGTACTTCTATTTTATAAGGTACATTATTTTGTTTACTAGGACAATGTCTATGTACTTCGCCTAGTATTGTATCAATTATCTCACGCTCAGGAGTTTTATTTGACCACAGGAAAGTTTGTTTTTTATTTTGTAGAATATTGATCCAATCCATTATGCATTGTCCGTTTTGTAATCCAGTCCTGTCATTTCATTAAAGTATTGCAACCACACATCTTCATAGTCTTGTCCCCATTCATTGTTAAATGGGCCACCATTTGTAAAGTGTAGTCCCCAAGGCTCTCCTTGACATATTCCATATTCACCTACAAGCCAGTTCCAACGAACATCCATCATACCTATAAGATGATCCTGTGTCCATTCAAATCTATGTAAAAATTTAGGTGATTGATTGTTAACTAGCATTGGTGTAAGTTTTTTAGTATGTTCGTGTGAACAGTTGTAAAATATAAGACTGCTCCAGTTTTTCATAGGCAGTTGTTCTTGTACTTTACCATAAAATTTAGTTTCTTGTGCAGGTACATAAGGAGCATGCCTTATAACAAAACAGCTCATCATATCTGCATTAGGTGTTTGTGCTAGTTCATCACCTAATATGCTCATGTCTTTTGTAAAAACAAAGTCAGAGTCTACAAATATAGCCCAGCCTTTATAATCTTCTAAGTGTGGTATCAAGAAACGGCTATAGGAAAAGTCAGTACTGCCTGTATCACTACGCCAATACAATCCTTGTTTTTGCAGTTCTTCAGTTTTTAGATGTACAACTTCTACGTCTGTCTTAGCATGTTTGTGAATGCTATATTCACATACTCTACTAGCATCTTCCTGTAAACTATCATATCCTATATATATTCTCATACCAGATTTTGGCACTCCCTTCTCCACTTTTGCAACCGTTTGTATTACAGTTTGTACATGCTGAAAGTCCTTCTCTATTTCCTAGTAATAATTCTTTACGTATAGAAACAAAGTGATCTGACATCCATATACTACCAAATGAACTAGTCATTACATTGCCAAAGTTTTGTTGTTTTCTGGCCCAGTCATTACAGCATAAACCTACGCCACCGTCCCAATCAACAAAGGCTTTATACATTGGCAACCAGCATTGACGATGCATTGCTTTGACTTTACCTAATGTTCCACCTCTATTATTAAAATTATATTTTTGTACTAGGTTTGCTTCACCTGTATCATAATTATTTCTTATACGTAGATTGCCAGTAAAGTCTTCCATTAGACTTTCCATAGCAATAGTTTGATGTGGACCATCATAACAGTCTATAATAATACTATCTAAACCTGCTGATGTCAACTCCTGGTGTGTAATACGATTATTAAGTAAACGGTCACCATTTGTAATCATTTCAGTCCAGAAGTATCTGCTAAACATACTGATTATATCTAAAATGTTTGGATTAAGCATTGGCTCGCCCCAACCAGTTATATGTATATCGCCTGAGAAGTTATCTGAATATAATTGTGTGCTTAACTTGTCAGCAAGTTCTACACTCATATGCAGTTTACGATTAGGATATACTTTTGGATCTGAACGTGGACAGAAACTACACGTTCTATTGCATAGTTCTGTAGGATTTATTTCAACAGTTGCAAGTCCTAAAAGTCTAGGATTGGCAATGTCTGCTTCTTTATATCTAGTATTACGATATCCTATATGTTCAGCTAAATCACTCATAAGTCTTTCCTATAATTACTTATGTTACCGCGAATGTTTTGAATCCGTCTTTCTCTTGCTGGATCTGATCTATACTCTGTATCTACTAAACTTTTAGGAAAGTGATCAAAACCTTCAAAAAGCCAGCCGTCCTCTTTTCTTCTAAACTGATACTCAGGACCCATTAGAAACCTATCTTCTTTAAATATAAGTTGTCCTACTAAACGCTTTGCCTGTTCTTTCATTCCTTGTCTATGTACACCATCAACATAACTAAACGTAGGTAATTGCAATCTAAACTTATCAGGATTACTCCAGTACTTTTGACTCTTTCGCAGTAGTAATGCCATTCCTCTTGCCCAAGGTTCCATTTGTTCATTAGTGACAGCAAAACCTTCATCACCTTTTGTAAATACAGGTTCATCGTAATGCCAGTTAAATGTTGGATGATTAGCATTTACAAATTTGTCAGCAAGTTCTTGTGGAGATCTTATAACAGTATGATCTCTTGTCCAATGCCAAGGACTTTGATTGACTTCAGGATACCAGATATAAAACAAAGGTATACGTTCTAAGTTTAACATATACACAGCCGCAATTTTTTTATCTCCACCAGGATGACAGGTATAAAATCTACCATAATCCTGTAGTTGCATGGGTTGTTGAATACCCTTATCTCTTATATCATACAGCAACCATAGTATCTTTGCAAGTCTATATGTAAGATAATAATCAGGATCATTCCAATTATCACTAGAAGTTGTAGCAAATGATCTACGTTTTTCTAACGACATTTCCTTAAATGTATCTATATCACGACTGAATCCACCCATGGCTTCTCCCAGTCTACCACTTGTAGTTGTGCAATCAAGCAAACTACGCAGTTCCAAACTACTTGTATGCATAAAGATTACTTGAGCTCGCCCGGTGGTTTGAGCCCAATCGAAGAACTTTTCGAGGTTTTCTATTGACATTTTGGGAGTTTTTCTATATAATAAATACGTATACAGTTATTTATACTAAGGATTTCCATGAAAAAACGTATGCTGATTTTAACTGGGCCGCAGGGTTCCGGTAATCATTTGTTTAGTAAAGTATTTGCCCTGCATGATGAAGTGTTTGGTTGGCAATCATTATTGAATACTTATTGGGAAGGGCATCATCACGAACCATTTGCTGATACATGGAACGATCCTGAACTATTAGAAGCATTTGATTGGGATTGTGCAGATTATTTTGTAACAAGTATTAGTTGTCCTTATGTAGTAGATGGCGAACCAGTTGAACCTAACTTTGTTAACTTTATTAATGAAGCATCAAACTATTGTAAAGTACAGTTAGCAATTATTGGTAGAGATCAAAACATACTTGAGGCACAACAAACCCGTGTAAGAGGTAAACACACAACACCAATGTTTATGAATAAAATTAAATCATTAGTGTACATGTATCCAACAAACTTTATAAGTAATGAACTCCTTTACCTATATGGTAAGGAATATTTGCAAAGTATAGCAAAAGAATTGGACTGGCCTATTGCTTGGTGGCATGAAGAGTTAGAACACATTTTAGATACAAATACCAATGCAAAATATGTCCAGCCAGTAAAAGAATATTGGTTGGATAATGAAGTAAAGAAAGCAATAAAGGATAGTAAATGCTAGATGTATTCATGCTCACATTTGGTGAGCCAGAGGCAGAGGATAACTTTGCACACTTACAAACCTTTGCACCACATGCAAAACGCATTGATGGTGTAGAAGGATTACTTAATGCACACAAAGCCTGTGCAGAGGAATCTAATACTAAATATTTTTATGTATGTGATGCAGATGCTTGGATACAACCAAATTTTCAGTTTAAGTTTGAACCAAGTAATGTCAAAGAGGCTTACCCTGGTGTCAAAGAAACAGAGTGTGTATTTACATATCGTAGTCATAACCCTATTAATGATCTCATATATGGATATGGTGCAGTAAAATTATTTCCTAAAAAGAACTTATTGGATGTAAAAGAATTTAAAGTTGATATGACAACAAGCATTGGTG
>MDTC01201650.1_pt1 | contig 19170 bp, 15 predicted proteins | sample 811181 | NCBI WGS metagenome assembly MDTC01 (sample SAMN05326644, study PRJNA326480) | marine metagenome | isolation source: seawater | place: Pacific Ocean: North | collected 2011
GACGACGGGATTCGAACCCGCGACCTCCTGCGTGACAGGCAGGCGTGAACTCCAGACTTCACCACGCCCCCAAGCTATTTAATTGTAATAACTTTTTAAATTTGTTTGCAAAATACTTTATAAGTAATTTAAAAATATTAAAACTAGAATGTATTTAAATGAGTAGTTTTTCGGTAATAATCCCAGCACTTAATGAAAAAAACAACATTTATAAATTAATTCCCAAAATTTACAACGTTGTACAAAAAAGTTCACATACTTTTGAAGTTATATTTATTACTGGGAAAGATGAAACAATAATTACAAACAACAACTATAGAAATCTTTTTTTCATCAATAGAGATAAACAAGACTTTCCATCAACATTGGTTCAAGGAATTAATTTTTCACAATACGAATTTATAATAACTATGGATTCAGACGGCTCGCATAATTTTCAAGAAACAGATAAATATCTTGATTACTTTATTAACAAAGATCTTGATATTTTGTTATTCAGCAGGTATCTAAATAGTTCAAGAAATAATGAAAGCATTATTAATGTCTTTTTTTCAAAATTATTAAATAAGATTTTAAATATATATAGTGAGTTAAAGTTGACAGATTACACAAATAACTTTCGTATTTTCAAAAAATCTCTAATAAGCACTACACCGTATATAAGTAGACATTTTGAATTCTTATACGAATTTTTAATTCTGGCTAAAAAAGATTTTCCACAATTAAAGATTGAAGAAGTACCCACTGTACATTTAAAAAGAAAACTTGGTAGATCTAAAAAACATCATATCTATTATCTATTTAATTTTTTCCAACTTATTTTAAGAATAAGGATTAGCAAATTATGAATAGATTACAAAAAAATAAGTTTTTATATTCTTTAACAGTGACAATTTCTAGCCTTATTTTATCGCTTATTGTTAATAGAGGGTTTCTAATAATTGAATCAGTGGTTGGTGAAGAGTATAAGAACATCATGTTATCTGATAAGTTTGAAAGTTTTGGAAGATTAGGTCATAGATTATTGACTCCAATGCTATCCAGGTTGTTTGAAGATATTTTTATTTTCAATCTACTTGTTCTGGCTATCTGGCTTTTTTATATTACTTATCACCTATATGACAAATATGAACAAATAACATTAACTTTTTTAATTTTTTCAATTACGACATCACAAATTATTCTGTTTACATTAAATTTTGGATATTACCCAGATCCATTAACAGTCTTATTATCTACAATTGCACTGTTTAACATTGAAAAAAATAACTTATTTGTTTTTTTAGGCGTTCTTAATTTAATAAATAATGAAATTGGATTTTTTATAATATTATTTTTAGTCTTAGTATCAAGAGATTTTCTTAAAAAAATCCCATATTTTTTAATAACAATATTCTTATATTTAATTTATAGACACTTTATCAATTTATTTATCAAAAATGAATCAAGTGGTATAACAACCTACTTAAACGAATTAAAAAATTTTGAATTAGATTTTTTTATGCTGTTTGGCATCTTTGCAGGTATGAAGTTTTTATTTGTATTATTCTTGACTTTAGAAAAGTCACTAATTATTTTTACTTATTTACTTTTTTACATATTGGTGCCTTTGAATATGGCAGTGGATTACACTCGATACGGCTCTTTGTTGGTGATTATATTAATTTGGATTTTAAAAAGTGAATCTTTTAAATTTAAGGATCATATTAAAAGTTTTGCGATACTTGTTCTTATATTAAATATTATTACTCCAAAGTACTACATATGGGGTGATCAAATTACCTATTTGAGAGATTCAAAACTGCATTTTTTTGACATTACAGGCAAAACTTTTCAAGAAAGAGGAATTTCAAACTAGTGGGTCGGGTGGGAATCGAACCCACGACCTTGAGCTTAAAAGGCTCCTGCTCTGCCGATTGAGCTACCGACCCAGTCACTCATTGAATAATACACTATTTGTTGTATTATTTTGCAACTTATTCTTCTTCAGTATTAAGATCGTTCTTTAAAGTTGGGTTCAAAGTTTGAGGAGTTTTGTTTTTAATTGAATCATAAAATTCGTTTTTCATTCTCTCTACAACATCTAGAACATCTTTTTTAATGTCCTCATCTTTAACAGTTTCTTCTATTGCACGCGAAAGTTCTAAAAAATTCTTTTTTATTGAATCCTTTGTTGAATTTAAAGATTCCTTTAAATCATTTATATTTTCTTCATTAGATAAGTTATCTTTGATTTTATTTGAAATTTTAGAAATATCTTGAGAAACTTCTTTCCAATTATTGTCATTATTCATTTTTTAATACTATATAGCTTTTAAAAATTTGCTTTATCTTTAAACTTTAAATTTGGATTTTTTCTAATTCTTTGTTGAGCCCATCTAGCTGGCGCAATAAGTCTAAAAAATGGTGGCAAAAAAGGTCTTGTAAACTTTAAAAGCTTTAAATTAAAATTTAATACAAAATTTTTAAATTTTCCTTCTTTCACTCCATATAAATCTTTAAATTCTTTTGGCAATGTATTAAAAGCTGTAAAAGCAATAAATGGCCATATCGGCTTGATATGTGTTGGCACAGGACCGCCAGAAATTATATCTTGGACATCTTTTGCCACATCTGTATACATTAAATAATTTTTTGATTTTGATTTATTAATCACCCATTCTTTAAGTTCGTTATGAGTTTTGGGCATTTCTTCTTTATCAATTAATACAAGTTCTGCAGCCTTCATATTTTCAGCATGGTATTGATTCTTATCTTCAATACTCAGTTTTTTTACTGTTTTTTCATAAAAATAAATAGATGAGATTTGCAAACAAGCATGAACCCATAACAGCTGCTCATGATCAAGCGCATCATAATAACCCCCTGAGACTTCATCTTCTCCATTTATAACTTCATGGAGTTTATTAATCCTATGAGCACTTTCATCAGCTTCTTCTTTTGTACCAAAAGTAACAGAGTTTTGTAAAGACAATGTTCTAATTAATCGTTTCCAAGGATCTCGTTGATAAAAAGACGTTTGTCTAGCACCTGCAGCAATTAGCGGGTGTGCAGCGTGCATTAACAATGCTCTTGCACCACCAAACAAAACGGTAATTTCTTTATTTACCTTCCACATCATCGAGTTAGGTCCAAAATATCCAGGATCTGCATTCATAAAAAAATAGTATATACGTAAATGTAATAAACAAAATTAAAATTAGTATAAGTATGTGATATGAATAAAGAATTAATCTACATTACTTACCAAACCTTTCCAGGAAATACAGCTAATTCTATTCAAACAATTTCAACACTCAAGCATATGTTTAGGCAAGGTATAAAAACAACTTTGATTTTTCCTTTAAGAAACAAAGAAAGTTCATCTGAAATATTAGATTTAAAAGATCACTATTCGTTTAGTGAAAACATTGAGGTGATAGGAACTATTCATCCTTTACCTTTCAAAAAAGTATCTTATTTTGAGAAACTAGCTTATTTAATAAGTCATTTTGCCTGGTCTTACTTTACTGTCAAGAAATATTCAAGGAAATCAAATAAACAATTTTTTACTAGATCAGAGTGGGTTTTTTATTTCTTATCAAACAAAAATAAAGATGTCATATATGAGTGTCACCAACTTTCAAAATTAAAGAAATATTTAGTTAACCATGCACTTGCCAAACCTAATTCAAGAGTCATAGTGTTAACGAATTATTTAAAAAATGAGTTAGACCATAAATATGATAAGAAAATCGAAATAATTGGTAGTTCGTACGATAATGATTTTTTTAAAAGATCCAATAAAATATCAAAAACATTTGTTTACGCCGGTTCTTTAAATAGATTTGGTGATTCAAGAGGCTTGAATTTATTAACGAATAAATTAGAGTCTTTATCAGATAAAAATTTAAAATTTATACTCATCTCATCAAAGAATGAAAATTTAAATGAATTTCAAAACTCATTTCTTAAAAATAATCCAAGTATTGAGTTAGAAATATTTTATGAACTAAATCAAAAGGAAGTAGGTCATTTGCTCAGCAATTCCTCTGTTGGTCTTCTTATAAATAATGAATCTAAACACTCTAGATATTACTCATCACCATTAAAATATTTTGAGTATATTGCATCGGGTTTAAACGTTGTTGCAACAGATCTCGATAGTCACAGAAACCTTCCCTTCCAAAATAAGATTTTATATTATAAATATGATGACTTTGTATCTTTTGAAAAAGCACTTGATGAAGCTCTAAAATTAAAACATGCCACTGACAAAGATATAAACATATTCTCAATGGAAAACAGAGTAAGAAAGATTATAAGATTATTCACTGTTTAGCGCGCTTGGAAGGACTCGAACCCTCAACCCCCTGATCCGAAGTCAGGTGCTCTATCCAATTGAGCTACAAGCGCATAAAGTCTAATAAATTTTTGGATCGTTTATCAACACTAAGGTCTTCAATCTGACTGAGGATAAGCTGTTTTTGCCTTTTCATTTCTTCAGAATTTGATATTAAGCTTCTTAATTGGTCTTTAAAATCAGAGAAATTGTTATTTTCAAAAAAGTTTATTCCATTCTTTTTTATCTCAATATGTGAATCTAAATCTGAAGCCAAACAAATTACTCCGCTCGCAAGATATTCAAATATCTTCAATGGCGAAGCATATTTATTCATATGTGCATTTTTTGGATATGGAATTATTCCAATATCAAAATTTGCAATTTCCATAGCCAATTTCTTTTGGCTAATTCTATTGCTAAATCTAAAGTGTTCACTGAAATTAGAGTTATTAACTAGATCTTTTATTTCATTTAACTTCTTAAGAGGCCCACCAATTATGACAACATTAAATGAGATGTCTTCTAAAAGTTCCAACATTTTTTTTACACATTGCAAAACTCCTTTATCAACACCATAAGTTTCAAACATTCCAGCATATCCAATGGTTATACCGTTTTCTTTTGTTCTTTTCTTTGGGTTAAAAAGGTTAACATCAACAGCGTTAGGTAAGTAAATCGTATTATCACTAAGATTTTTTAAAATTGAGAAGGACTCTCTTGTAGTTCCAACGAAAGTTGTATTATGATTTTTTAATAATTTTATGAAAAATTTTTGAATATATTTTGCCTGACCATGTTGTTCAAATATAAGGTTATTATTTTTTCTGTGCAAGAAAAGAGTCACAGGATTGGTAGACCATACTATCGAAGAATTAATATCTTTATCTAATTTCTTAGACCATTGGTAAGACCTAATTAACCAAAGCAATTTTTTTAATATATTTGGTGAAAACTTAAATAAAATTGATGAAGTTATATCAAAGAATGCAATCTCTTTCAGTTTAAATTTAAATTTTTCTTCGTAATAATCCTCAGGATCTTTAGAGATAGTTTTTTCGTTATTTGTTGACGGATAAAACAAAGTAACATTGTAACCCAAGTTTGCAAAACTTTTAGCTTGATTTAATGCATGAATTCCATAAGCTTTTTCAGTAGGCATTCTTCCAAACACTAAAAGATTAATACTTTTTTTCACAGTTCTAGATTAACTTGATCAGGCTTATTTAAGTGAAAATTATTATGCTTGTAGTTGTTTATTAAAAAAATGAGAATACAACAAATTATTAACGACAAAGCTCTTCTTGGATATCCATCAAAAATATCATATATAAAAAAGGGAGCAAAAGATAAAAACAAAATTGAAAAATATACTTGTGCATTAAGCCTCTTGATTAATAAATCGTAAACTACATATATTATCAAAATTAAATTTGTAAAAAGAAAGCCGTTACCGACGTAATTTAAACTCTGTTGACTGAATGGAATGAAAAAAATTGCTTTTAATTTACTCAAATTAAATTTGTCCAATGTTTGCTCAATTGGGACACTTCCATCCTTTGAGAGAATGCTAGAAAAACCAAGCTCGTTTCCTGTTGAACTTAATAGATAAATTTCACCACCAAAATAAAAATTATGCAATAAAGGAAACAATAGTATGACTAATGGAAGTAAAGATTTTTTTGATTTCAAGTTGCTTTTATAAATTAGAAAAACAGTAAGTGGAAATAAGTACAATATTCCTTCGGGCCTTAACAATATTGACATGCTTGCACATAAAATGAAACCAGCATTTATATTATTATTTTGAAGGTAAGAACCCACAGCATAAATTAAAATTAAAAAATTAAACGGCTCACTCCAACCATCCATCAACAATGTCAAAAAAGCACTTGATGAAAAAAGTAAAAGCACAATAAAAAAGAAGAATATATCTTTCACTTTTTTATCTAGTAATTTGTTTAATAAGTAGTATGTAGTCCACAAAAAAATGATTACAACTAACTTCCAATTATCACCAAAGATAAAATTTATAAAATTTAAAAGATATCTAAACAATGGAGGTTCGTAAAACAAATTATCCGCACCTTTTAAGTAATTTGAAAAACTAGGATCAATGTTCATTGTTAACGCTGCAGACTGGTGATGTTGTGGTACAGTTCCTGGCACTCTTGGTAATTTAAAACTAGAAATGTCAAAAAGTTTTAGTACATTCATTGGTAAAAATAACAATGAAAAATACAAAAGTTTTTCTTTGTCAAAATATTTAAGTATCGAAATTATTAGGCACAAGATTACAGTTGTAATGATTTGATTTTGTACGAAATAATAAATTGTTACATTTAAGAATAATAAAATTATAAGATTTCTTACAAATCTATAGTTGTTGTAAAAATTTTTATTTGTAGTCAAATTTAAAACTAAAAATAAAATAATGATCCAAAAAATATAAATTTGTAAATTGTCATTACTGTTTAGATCATTAATTTTTAAAGTTGCAAAGTGGTATTTTTCTTTAATTTCAAAATCTGATATTTTATTTAATGTAAATATGTCTTTATCTTCTGGAAGATATTGATAATAAACTTTTAAATCAGGTGAAATAATTTCAATCTCTTTAGATTTAATAAAATCATAATTTTTGTCTGAAAATATTACATTGTCATTATTAACTATTTTCAGTTCTCCAAAGTAATCAATTTTTAAGACTGTAGGTTCGTTAAAATTTTTTGAAATTTCAACTTTAAAAGGTATCCAGTTATAGTTCCAAGAATTCTCTGCCGCAGAGGGGCTGTAAGTCCCATTTTTATTATTTACATTTGTTAAGTATTGAGTTTTCCAGGATGAGTCTGAATGTCCGTAGTGAGTTTTTTGAAAAGAATCAACTCCTTCATTGACTTCAAATTGATAAATTTGATTTGATTTAGTTAATAATGAGTATTGAGTAAATGTTTCTATACAATTATTATTTTCACTCTCTTCTATGTTTTTGTAACATAACGAATAAATATTTTCTTGTGACACTATTGAATAAAATTTTAAAACTAATAAGAACACCAAAAGTAGCACCCCTGAATTTTTTGTTCTGAAAGAGATTATAAAAATAGACAGCAAAGAAAAGAATGAGTACCAATTTTCGATTGGAAGAGTAAAAAATGTATACGGCGATGGGATTAGAAATAAAAAAACTATTAAGATAATTTTTGATACGTATAACTTATTTAAATTCATATTTTTACTCTTTTGTATAGATTTATCAAATTTTTAAATTATCATAGTCTTGCATTGTTGAAAAATCTAAAATCAAATTTAAATTATCTTATAAAAAACAATAAGAAAAAGCTTAAATTATTTTTAATAGTTTGTATTTTATTACCAACAAACAATCTAGAAATTTTTGGTGGTATACCAATAAAAACATCAGCACGATTTTTTATTATTTTTGTAATTCTTTATTTAATATTAATTTCAGAAAAAGTCTCTTTATTTCAGTTGTCGATATTTTGTTTTATTTTGTTTTTCAAGCTCATTCTTATTTTTTTTCCTTCACAAAGTTGGCAAATTTGTGTTTCAGACGATATCACTCCAAGACAAACAAGCTTTGCATATGAGTATTATGAAAAGGATTGTACAAAAAGTTTTGATAATATATTTTCCAACAAGACAAAATCTGTTGAAAAAGTAGAGTTTGGTATTTTAAATGAAAATTATGAATGGATGGGTCACAACTCTACAAATTTTCCATTAGGTTTTTTAAATCACGCAGCTTTTAATCATTATGACCTTAGAAGAGATTGGTTGCCATTTAAAATGATTTTAAGCAAACAAATTACAGATGAAACCAAATATCTTGAAATTAGATACTTAGGAGATTTAAATTTAATTTTAGATCCTCTGGACGAGATAATTATTTTAGAGCCTTCTTATGAAAAAGTAAACATTGAGATAATTGAAATACCAAATTTTACAAATGAAGTTACTTTAATTTATACATTTAAAAATTTAAATGTTCAAAAGGACGCTACACACCCATTTAATGTTCCCAATGACTTTACTGAAGAAAAAAAGATTTCAGCTTTGCATGTAGAGGAACTAAATTATCTTTATAAGCAAAATATAGAAAATTACTCTATTTACTTTGAAGTATCCATTTTGCTACTTTTGTTATTTTCATTTTTTGATTCCATAAAAATATTGAAAGGTAAAAATCTTACACTTGTATGCACAATCTTTATAACCTGTGGAGCAATTATTTTTTTTGATCCACCAATAACAAATGAGAGTATAAAAAAAATTATTGGATATTTTTTATTAATTAGCTCAACGTTATTAGTAAAAAATAAAAAACTTTCTTTATTATCAATTTTGATAATATTTACGGCTTTAAACTATTCAATAATTGATAATCCTTGGAACTATAGTGATTTCAATATTAAACCTTCAGGTTCCGATATCTTAGCATATGAAAATCAAGCAAGATTAATCTTTGAAGGTGATGGACTAAGAGGAGGTTCTGACGTTTTTTGGTATTCTCCTGGTTATAGATACATATTAGCTACTGTGCATTTGCTATTTGGAGACGGTTGGAATTTAGCTTGGAAAATAATTCTTTCAACAACTGTTTTTTTAGTATCAATTTTGGTAAGAAAAAATTATATATTTTTATTTTTAATGGCTGTATTTCTAGTTTCTGATAATTTACGTACTTTGTATTTATATGGAATGTCAGAGACGCTTTCACTCCTCTCCATTTTGCTTGCATTATATTTGAGACATAAAAAAATGTATTTTTCTGTATTTCTATCTATAGCTACTGTTATAAGGCCAGAAATTTTATTTTTAACTACTTTGTTATTTATAATAAATTTAAAACCGAGAGAATATTTTTTACCTACATTCATAATTTCATTGCCTTTAGTCCACAATATTTACTACGGAAGTAGTTTTGTAATTTTTAGTACAGCAGCAAATTATGGTAGAAATATAAGTATTGATCCAATAAATAACTTTGAATTTATTATTTTCAATTTCTTTAACGAAAATATTAGAAATATTTTAGGCGCATCAACAACTTTCATAATTTTCTTTTTGATATTTTATAGTATTTTTATGTCAATATTTAAGTTTATAAATAGTAAAAACTATAGTGAAATATTGAATATTTTATTCTGGTTTTTTGCAATGTTGCCATATTTAATTTATGATCCTAAATTGTTTTTTCCAAGACACGTATTAATTTCAGTCGTTATTCTCATGCTAGACTTTTCTTCTTTTAGTTTTAAGACCCCTTTCATAAAAGAAAGGCAGAAAACAGACTAACAAACTCAGCACCAACAACACCTTAGTCAACTCTATCCCTGAATTGCTGTTATTAAAGTATTTTTGTGCTGATCTTATATAAAATCCTCCGTTTGCATAGTTGATACATTCAAAGTAATTACCAACGTTAACAATATCAGCTCCGTTAGACAAATCTCTTGAAGTATATTTTGGATCTTTAGGAAAAACAAGATAGTTGTCCTCCTGATATGGTTTTATTGCTGGATCATAATTACCTTTACATATACTTAAGCTAATTTCTTCATCAGAACACCACGAGTCACTAAAGTCAATTTTTGACTCAACTAAATCATTCAAAGCACATGGAGTCACAATGTGAATTTTATTAAGAAAGTACGATGAAGATTTAATTTCATTTATTGAAACTCCTTTTGCCATAGTGAAAAAGAACAAATTCAATATTGAAAATACCAAGACAAAGACTTTTATATTTTTGTGTAAATTAATTTTTAATAAAAAGTAGATAAATGTAAATACTAATAGAAAGCTAAACAAATGGCTTTTCATCGGATCGCCTTTTGCTATATTAAAATTTTTTGTTAAAAACGGAAACAAGTTTATAGCATTAATTATTAGGGCTAAAATTCCTACATAACCAAGTAAGCCAATATTTTTTAGAAACTTATCTTTCTCTTTAATTAAGAAATAAAGAGAACCAACATAAAAAAAAGTTGAAAAAACAATGGAGGCCTGAATAGTTTTTAAATTACCTGGATAATTTTTTCCTGCCCAACCATCTTTATGAAACCAGTATCTTTGCCAGTAATCACCAAATGTATCTGCTAATAAAATTGACACCATTGAGTTACTAAGAGAATTTCGAAAAGGATTTTTAAAAAGTTCTATAGGGTTTAGTAAATACAAATAACTTAAAGGCGCTTTTTCTTTATAGCTATCGTTCACTATATGATCCCAAAGATAATTTCCATTAACGTTGTAATTTTCAATCAAAAGAAAACCTAATGCCAATAATGTAATTAAATTAATTGAGATAAATTTAAAATTGAATAGTTTTTTCTTATAAATAATCAAAATTGACAATGAGACCATTAATGTAATACTTGACTTCAATACCAAAAGAGTTGAAATAATAGGTATGGTTGAAATTAAGTAAACAACTTTTTCATTTTTAAAATAATTATTGTAAAAATAATACACCCAAGGCAGTAATGCGAATACCATAATTTCAGGCTTTAATATAATTCTCGCTCCGATTAGCGGAATAAATAATGATACGATTATTAAAATTTTTAAAATTTCATGTGTTTTGTAACCTAAGTCGATAAAAAGTTTATAAATTCCTAATAAACCAATTAAAAAAAGTATATAGTTTCCAACTTGAATAGATGTTGTAATTATTGGCTCAACATATATTTCAGAAATTAAAATTGGAGTCTTATAAAAATCAAAAATTTTACTTATATACCAGTAGTAACTTACACCTGACTCAAATCCTATATTTGAAAGATCATCAGTAATAAAGTAGTCCAAGTATTTACCATACCTATTAAAGTCTGTTCCTCTCATACTGTTATAGTTGAGAAGTGTTAGAAAAAAAATTACAAAATTTTGAATTATTAATACAACTGTCAGAGCAAGGTTATGTTTTTTAATTTTCAATTTTTTAAATTATTTTAATTTCTTAATTAATTAGTTAGTATATATATTGATTTGAAAAACTTCTTAAATTCAAAGTATTTAAAATCTTATAAATCCATTTTGTTTTTGCAAACAATTTTTTTCATACCATTTTTGATTGATGGCAGTATTAGTTCTGACTGGGACTCTTACGCAAGCCTTGCTTCAGGAAAAATCCTATTAAATGAATTTGATTATTTTCCTTCAAGACCCCCAGGATTTCCACTCTATGAATTACTGCTTGCTTCTTTGAGCATTTTTTCAAATAGATTAATCATAATATTCCACTTTTTAATAGGTGCTTTGTTTACATTTTATATTTTTAAAATGCTTCCAAATAATAATCAAAAGTTTCTTTTTTCATTAATTTTTTTTACATCAAATATATATCTAATTTCAAGTTTTTCTACTATAGACTATTTGCTTGGTACCTTTTTGGGATTTGCTTTTTTAAACAATCTCGAAAAACAAAATTATTTGAAAGCATATATTTTTATAATTCTGAGTTGTGGAATAAGGCTTTCTAATCTAATTTTTCTTTTTGCAGGATTAATTTATTTAATTTTAAAATTTAAAGATTTTAACAAAACACTATTATTTCTTACCGCGTTTATTCCAATTGTACTTTTATATTTACCAGCCTATATTTTAGGAGGTGGTTTTTGTTTTTTAAATTTAACAAACATAGACCATTCTCCAGTTGAGCGATTTGGTAGGTACTTTTATAAACAGCTTCAATTTTTTGGAGTTATTGGATCATCGATACTTATTTTTTTATTTTTAAAAAATCTTAAAAAAATAAATTTTTGGATTCCTAACAACGCAGCTTATTTATTAATATTCATTGCGTTCCAGTTGTCATTTTTAAGACTGCCAACAGAAAAAGGCCATTTAATACCGGCAATGATTTGTTTTTTATTTTTTCTTAATGAATTAAAACTCAATAAATTTTTAATCAATTTGGTTCTCATATCTTCTCTAATAAGTAATTTAGTTGCTTTTGAATTTTTAAATCCTGATGTACCGAACCATGCTTCAAGTGCTCAATTTGGCTTCTTTATTGAAAAGGGTTACCTCATTAAAGATTATGAAAAGAGACAATTAATAGGCTCTGAATATGAATTTCATATTAATAACGCTATCTTAAGTATTAAAACAGCATGGAATGAGCAAGCTCCTAATTGTTAATATAAATAATATAAAACGTCAAACAAGCAACAATGAGAATATTAATTAATATAACCTGATTCTGAAAAAAGTCTTTAGATATATCTTCCATTTTTGAATCTAAAGAATTTTTAAGTATAGTTTTAAATGTTTGGTTTAGAGAAAACCCTGAAAGAAAAAGTAGGATAAAGTTTAAAAAGTAAAAATTTTCTAATTTACCAAAAAGCCAGCTTGAATATATTATCAAAGATGAAATTGAGAGAAGATTAAATAAATATACTAAATTTTTAACATCATATTTTTCCATTAAATAATTTTTGTAAACATGTTTGACTTCTGTGTTTGAGAGTATAGATATTTTTTTACTGATCGAAATCATAAGGCTTGAGGTAGTAATAAATAAAAATAAATATATTGAGATATCAACATTAATTGTTTGGCTACCGATATATGCTCTCAATAAAAACAAAATGGTTATTGATAATGAATCCACATATTTCTTATACTTTAAAAAATATGTATACGAAATACTGATTAAAAAATAAAGAATACCCAAAACTAATACTGAAAAATTTATCTGAATTAAAACAAATAAACCTGTTGTAAGCAAAGTCAGCATTAACAATACTGCATTTAATGTTGTTATTGACCCATCTGCAATCGGTCGATTCTTTTTATGTGGATGTAGAGCATCCATCTTCTTATCTGCAAAATCGTTAATTATATATCCAGCTGAAGCAATTAAACACATTCCCAAAAAAGAATAAGTTAAGTTTATGAATTCATGGGTACTAGTTAAGCCTGCACCAATAAATACTGTAAATACAACTGTATTTTTTATCCATTGCCAAGGTCTAAGGATTTTTAATATGCTAAGTGAACTCATAATAAGTAATTATTATCTAATAATTCTTTTCGTCAAATATAAGAATTCTGTTTTGAAAAAATATATCGATTGAAGATTCAAATATTACAAAGTCATAATTCTGAAACTCAAGGTCAAATAAATTATTAATTTCACCCCAGGTAAGATATTCAACATTAAAGTAATTTTTTAGGTATTTTTTAGGTCCGTAGTAGTCATTAAAAAATGAATCCCTTAATATTAAAATCTTGCTTTTTTCTTTTGGAATTGGTTGAATTTTATATTTTGGGGATAATTTATTTAACTCTATTAAGCCAAGTCTTTCAAGGACCCTGTTGTTTTCAACATAATATCCATCATCTATCAAGTTAAATTTTTCTGAAGGATTTGTAATTTTTAATAATTCAATTAAAACCAAATTGAGTCCATAGTTATTCCAGTGAGTATCTCCATACTCATAGTATGATTTGTCTTTATCATTGAACAGTTCATACAAATCTATATATTTGTATTCTGAATGTCCTTCATATAACAATTGTAAATTTGCTTTATTTTGTAAACATATATTGTTTCGCTGGTAGTTTGGTAATTTATATGACTCAATCTCTTGTTTAAGCGGGACCATAAGAAATATAAACTGACTATCTTTATTTGTGTTTATATTTGGAAATTTAGATTCTACACAAGAAACAGTATTAGGAAATAGAGATCCATCTTTTCCATAAAATATTTCTGTATTAAAAAATTGTGTATCAATTGAAATTCTTGGCTGCATATCCCAGCTTATTTTTGCAACTGAACCTAATACAAAGTTCCTAAAGCTAGATTGAAAAATTACACTATCTATTTTATTTTTTAACTCAACTCTATTTCTTGAATAAATAAGCTCAGTTATGCTTCTATTTTCACCAATAGTTTGAACAGGATTAACGTAACTGTAGGTTTTATTTGAGGGGAAAATAAATCCAAACAGTGTTACTGCGCTAAATAAAAATATTGTAATCGATAAAATAAATTTATTTTTCATATCAAAACTTAAAGTATATAAATGGATCAACAGAAGATAATATAACAAGAACTATACCGGCCATAAGAGCCACTAGGTTTATATAAATATTGTTATAAACAAAGTTTATTTTTTCAAATCTGATTAATGAAAAAATACAAATAATAAATACAATTAAAAATTTAAAATTTACAACTTCAATCATTAATGGTAGAAGAGTATCTTTACTATTTTTAAAAACTGTAAGTGAATAAATTATTTCTAAAGTATCCGATAGAGATTTTGAAAAAAAAGGTACCCAAGTTAAAGAGATAGCAATAAAAGTCACATATCTATTTGAAAATACTTTCTTATAATTGATTATCTTTTCAAAAGTAAGAAAAAATCCATGACAAAAACCCCAAATTAAGAAATTTAATGTTGCTCCATGCCACAGAGCTGTTAAAAAGAATGTAATCCAAAGATTTCTATAGTTTTTTAATTTTGTAGTTCTGTTTCCACCTAAAGGAATGTAAACAAAATTTTTGAAAAAATTAGACAACGTTATATGCCACTTTCTCCAAAAATCTTGAAAAGATTTGGCAAGGTATGGTTTATTAAAGTTTTCAGGCAATTTAAACCCAAACATTAAGCCTATTCCTATTGCTATGTCACAATAAGCAGAAAAATCAAAGTATATTTGAAAGGTATAACTGAATATCAAAAGAATTGAGGATAAAGTTGACAAAGAAAGCATTGATTCATTATTCATATAGATGGATGTAATTTGTGATAATGTATCAGCAATAAAGAATTTCTTGAAAAGTCCAAGAGCCAATCTACCAATTCCTTCTGAAAAATAATTAATATCTAATTTATTTTTTTTAATTCCATTTCTAAATGTCTCTATATCTACAATGGGACCGGCAAGTAGTTGTGGAAAAAATGTCAAAAAAGTAAAAATATCAAAAATTCCTTCTTTGCTTTTTAATCGTTCTTTATCAAAATAGTAAGCAATTGCTTGGAATGTGAAAAACGATAAACCGATTGGAAAGTTGTTAATTATAAAATCAGGAACATCTAATTTAAGGAAGTTAAAAATTAGAAAAGAATACTTAAACACCATTAGCGGTAGTAAAAGCAATATTATAAAAAAAACGTTATTTAAACTATTAGTTTTTATTTGAAAGTGCATAAGAATAGACAAAAATATTAAAATAATAATTAAATAGCCATTATCAATAAAATAAAAATATCCACTCAAAATACCAATAAACAAAGTTTTAATTTTTTTGTTCAAATTGAAGTAATTGATAATTAATGAAAATGGTAAAAACAAAAACAAAAATGTATTGGAAGTAAGTAGCATATTTACTTATATTACTTACGAATTGAAAAATTATATTTTTTAATTCCCAATTTCTCTTTCGCTGTAAAAATTAAAAATACAATTGGTGGATACAAACTTACCAGCAAAACATAAACATTACTTAAAATTTCTGGACCAATTTCTAAAATAGTTAATTGAGGAATTATACAGTAAAATATAATACTGATGCCAAAAGTTTGATTTTTATATATAAGATAAAACGATAAGAAAATTGCAAATTCAATAAGGTGATAAGTTCTTATATAAGGATTAAACAAGAAGTAAATAATAAAACTGTTCATTAGAACTTCTTCAATTTGCAAGTTGTTTGATCTTAAACTTTTGAATATTGAAATTAATGTGAAAACAATAATTAAAAACGATACAAAAAACAGTATTAAATTGAAATTGAATAAATAAAATAATAAATTTGGAATCGATGGTGTATCATAGTAGTTTCCAAATGTATCATTTAACACATTAAAGCTATTGATATTTTCTGAATTAGAAAACAAAGTGTAGTACTCAAGCCATGTTCTAAGCAATTCTTTCTCAACAAAGTAGGTTATTAGAATTAATCCAGTAAAAAATATAAAACTTAAATTGAAAAATTTTTTAACTAATTTATTTTTTATTGAAAGTAACAAAATTAAATAGATTGGCAAAATTGTAATTTTAATATATGCAAGAATAGAAAATAACAATGAAGAAATAATTAATTTTCTTTTGAATAGAGTTATGAAAAAAAGTACCAATATTATTTGTGCGATTATAGAAAAATTTCCACTCCTTAATGATTGATAAAATCCATTAAAACCAGTAAGAATTATAAGAACACCAACAAAGCCATTTCTGTACTGTGTTGCAAAAAAGACAATGGGAATAATTATCAAGAAATATATATAATTTTCAACCCAATTAATTAAGGGATGACAAAGTATTTTTAAACTATTTATTACAAGCGGTAAATAGTTTGTACCTATTTTTTCAATTTGAACTGGGAAATTCTCCGGGTAGACCTGCTTTATATTCTCTTCAAAATATGGGTTTAGTTCATTAAAAGACATAATGTTAGTTATGTTGCAGTGAATTAATGCATCATTTTTGGTAATTGAACGTGGCTGGTTGATTAGAATAAAAGTAAAGAGACAGAAGCAGATCAGTATAAGAAAATTTTTTAAAATATTAATAGAATTAAATCTAGATTAAAAAAGCAGAAATGTAAATTATGAAAAATAAAAAAATAAAAAATTTACTTTTATTTACATCACTATTTTTTATTTCCTTTTGTGGAGGTCAAGAAATAGTTGAAGAAACTACTGAATTAACAACATCTACTACAACTACAATTCAAGAAACTACAACTACATCTTTAGTAATCCAAGAAATTATAGAGAATGACTGTATTCCAGATGATAATACAGGTACAAATACCGAAAGCAAAAAAGCAGTACAACAATTTTTAAATAAATATGGTTTTAATGCAGGGGAAGAAGATGGTTTTTTTGGATATAAAAGTACAGAGGCTTTAAGACGATTTCAAGCTTATGCAGGTATAAATCCAGATGGAGACTTAGGGCCAGTTACAAAATCAACTATAAAAAATTGGACAGGCTGTGAAGAAGAGATTAACACTTACGTACCTTCTTCAACTACGACTACTGTTTTAACAAGTGAAGACAATCAAGAATCAACTCCCTCCACAACTTCAACCACAATAGGAACTGTTGAGGTTTCCAATGATCAACCAATTTCTAATTACGGTTTTATACCCTCAATTAGCATAGATGATAACAATTTAATCTCAATTTTTAAGGGGGTTTCTAACAGCAAATTGCTTTGTGGAACACCTTATTACAATACCGTGCCAAATGAGGCATTAAATTATTTAGCTAACGGAATTATTTCAGAAAACACTATTAATCCATCTGTCTATTCACAATCATCAAATACCGCCAAAATCTTGACAAATACAAATGAAAATTTTGTCATTGAAGTTTTAGGTAACGGAGATAGTTTGTTTAATTTTTACTTCATTCCACCATTTAGCAATCAAACAACTCTAATCAAACCCACAACTATTGATGTATCATCTGGAAAAACAATTGCAACTTTTGATAAAAATGGTCTGGAAAGTGGATATTGGTTTTTTGCATACGCTGAAAACAAGAGTGGGAGAGTTATAAAATCTTCATCACCAAGAGAGTTTACAGTTGGTAATTTTTCAGACCAAACATACACAGGAAGCGTAGAGACTGAAATATTAAATTTTAATATAAATGGTAGAAATGTTGGTGGAGGCGAAGCTTTGTCTAATAGTGATACAATCTCTATTTCGTATATTACTAAAGGCATATATGACGAAAAACCAGTTACAAGTAAAGATATTCAAAAAGACGATATAGAAATTACACTTATAAATAATGAACAAGCTGACCCAGGAGATTTGCTCGTTGTCAACAATGAGATTATGAAAGTTCTTTCAAAAAATGATAGTAAATATAAAGTACAAAGGGGTTTTTATAATACAGAACCAAAAAAACATTTATCAGGTGCAAGCGTAAAACAGATTAAGAACCTCGATGTTAAAAGAGCAAACAGTACTTACGCCACATTGATACTAAGAAGCGAGAGCGGAAAAAAGTTTCAAGTAAGACTTGATGGTGAAATTATTAATCATACTTTTTCTATAAATGGTTGCCCAAATGATAGATATTTGTTTGAAGAAATTAAAACATTCTCGTGGCGAGAGCAGGGAAAGTCAGTAGTTGCATCAAACTCAATTGTAAATTCAACAGGATCAATTTTTAATAAATCATTTGTAGTGAATGAATTAAATAATGATTACATACCCCCGATACTTAATAGTACGAATGTTGATTCCGAACAATTTGCTAACAATGGTCCTAGAAATATAGATTTTTCTGCTGGCTCAGATATTATCTTTAACTTTTCTGGTCTACAACAAGGTTCATCAACAATTGATTTTATTGAGATTAGCTTTCAAATGTTACCTACAACAGGAAGTTCAAAATCTTCAACAAATAGGAGTGTATTCTTTGCAGTAAATGATGATATGGAATTCAAAATTAAAATAGATTCAGTTGTTAGTAGTACAGCATTTAAATCTTCCGAATGGGAGTCAGGCTATAGATATATTTTTGCTGAATTAAATGTTTATGATCAACTATCAAAAACTACATTTAAGAGCAATGGTCAGGTAAGTTTTGATGACCTTAGCAATGATTCAACTCATGACGTATATTACTTGGATCAATTCTCTTTTAATATTCCTTAAAATTTTTAAAATAGATTTTATTTATATATTTTAATTTAATTATTTTAAGCTCTCGTAGGTAGCGTCAATTAAGCTTTGAGCTCTATCATTAATTAAGTACTCACCACCTAGTTTATTTGTGAGGTAGCCAAAAGAAATTTTAAAATCCGGATCTACAAATGTTGCACTACTTCCTCCGTATCCAACA
>MDTC01162434.1_pt1 | contig 19167 bp, 19 predicted proteins | sample 811181 | NCBI WGS metagenome assembly MDTC01 (sample SAMN05326644, study PRJNA326480) | marine metagenome | isolation source: seawater | place: Pacific Ocean: North | collected 2011
ATAAATTAATTAAAATTTTTATATCAAATTTTAATAAAGCTTTTTTTAAAATTGGTATATATGCTTTTGTTATATACTCTTTATTAAACTTTTCTAACTCTTTATTATTTAAATATTTCAAAAAAAAACTTTTGTTTTTATTAAGAAATCTTTCTACCGACTGTTCTCTTAAAAAAAAATTTCTTGATAGCTGGCCTTCAGAAAATTTATTTACTATTACTTTTCTATCCACTGAAGTTAATATTTTAAGTTTTGATGATAATATTTTTATCCAAATATCATTATCTTCACATGTCTTCAATTTTTCATCAAACCCTCCAATTTCTAGAAAAGTTTTTCTTTTAAAAAGAATTGATGAAGGGTTTGGAAAAGAATTTAATGATAAGAATTTTTTAAGTAAGTAAGTTTTATTTCTCTCTAATTTTTTTTTCATAAAAATTAGGTCAGTTGATGAGAAATCAAGATCAAATTTTTTGTGTAATTTATTTTGAAAACTAAGTTTATCTTTGGTCCAAGTATCATCAGAGTCTAAAAAAGCTACATATTTATTTTTTGAATATTTAACACCTTTGTTTCTTGAGAAAGAAACACCCTTGTTTGAATTATTTCTCAATATATTCACTTTAAACTTATAATCTTTTTTAATAAAAATTTTTCTTTTAGAACAATCATCTACTATTATCACATTTGCTGGAAGTAATTTTTGAGTATTAATACTTTCTAAAGCTTTTAATAATAATTCTTGTCTATCTCTTACAGGTATAATTATATCTATATTTTTTTTCATTTTTAGTAGTAGCTAAAAATTTTTTACAAAATTTTTTTATTACTATTCTTTAAGATTATCAGTATTTAAGTATAAATTCTATTGTATAGATTTCTCTTTAAGTAAAAACCTAAATAATTTTTATGAAAACATGAATTTTGATATCTTGAGTGTTTTTATTTGCTAAAATATATTTTTTAAATTACATAAAATTAAAAAATGATACCTAATTTTGAAGAAATTAAATTTAATAAATTTTTAGATAAGAATCCTAAAAGGATTTATGAGGGTGGAAATAGACTTAAAGAAAAAGTTATAAAAGGTAATCATCCCTTAATATCAATAATAACAGTTTGTAAAAACTCATCAAAATTTATTCAAGAAACTATAGATAGTATAAAAAATCAAAAATATAAAAATATAGAATATATAGTTTTAGATGGTGGATCTACAGATGGAACTATTAATATAATAAAAGAAAATATAGAATTTATAGATTATTTTGTAAGTGAGCCTGATTTAGGAAACTATGATGCGCTAAATAAAGGTTTGTCTTTATGTACCGGAGATTTAATAGGAATTGTAAATGCAGATGATATCTTATTACCAGACGCAACTTCAATTCTAATTAAATACTACAAAAAATATTCTGAAGTTGACTTTTTTTTTGGATCAGTAAAAAAACACTGGGGAGTAATAAGTGGTTACTATCCTAGAAAAATAAAATACTCCTGGTTTTTTTATACAAGTCATTCAACTGGATTTTTTATAAAAAAACACGTTGTAAAAAAAGTAGGTAAATATTCATTAAAATATAAATATTCTTCAGATTTTGACTACTTCTATCGAATGATCATACACAATAAATTTAAAGGGATTGCAACAAGTAAAGAAGAGATTTTTGGAATTTTTAGGCAAGGTGGGATTTCTGCAACTTTAGATAAAGAATATCATTTTTTTGAAAAAATTCGTATTAGGATTGACAATAAACAAAATAAAATTTTTTTAAGTCTACTTTATTTTTTAAAAATTATTAAAAATTTTTTAGGTAATGATAGAGTTAAAGTTAAAATTAAATTAAAAAAATTTTATGAATTTTTTTTTCAAAATTTTCTATAATTTATTTTCTTTTAATGTTAAAAAATAATGCTACTGGATATATATCTTTTAATTGATATCTTACAAGAGAGTTCAATATTAAATCAAAAGACAAAGCAATTGGAAAAATCAAAAGGTTAATAAATGGTATTTTTTTTGTAAAATCTGACAAAAGGGAATAGCACAAACAAAATGGACCAAAACCTAAGTTTTTTATTACTTGAATTTTAAAATCCTTTTTAAAAAAATGTATTAAAAATGGCTTTGTGAATCTCAAATAATCAGATGGTGCTGCATGAAATCTATACAAAAAAGGAGTAGATCCAATTAAATTTCCATTTTTTTTTAAGATTTTTTTTATTTGCTTTTTTGCATTATCAATATTTAAAAGATGCTCCATAACATTGAATAATAAAACAATATTATAGTAGTTTTTTTTTATTGATATTTTTTTATTAAGATCAGCATTAATTACATCTGATTTTTTAATATGCTTATCACTAAAATGTAATTTATTAACTTTTTTTTTTATTGCTAAACTTGAAAAATTATTTTTTGATGTTGGTTCAGCTCCAAATTCTATAATATTACCTGATATACTTATTTTTTGACATTCAATATTCTGTAAAATTCTACATAAACTCTTATTTTGACTTATACCTTTCATTATTTGAAAAAATTCTTTAATCGACAACATAATTATCTAAATTTTGTAAAATTTTTTGTGTACCAATCTATAGTTTTTTTAAGCGATACATCTAACTTATGGACAGGTTTCCATTTTAACTCTTTTTTAATTTTACTATAATTTAGTCTTTGATTGTTAATTTCTGATTTAGAAAAATTTTTGATTTCAAAATTTAAATTTATTTTCATTATTTTATATATCTTCGTAATTATTTGTATTGTGCTTAAGTTGTATTTTGAACCTATATTGTAAATTTTCAATTCACCATTTTTTTTTGCTAAATACTTATATAATTTGAAATATGCCCTAGTAACATCTTCCACAAATATATAGTCTCTTTTTTGTTTGCCTGAAGATCTAATAATAAGTTTTTTGTTTGATAAAATAGAAATAATAGTCTCTGGAACTATTCTTTTAATATTGAAATCATTTGGACCAAAAATGTTTGCCGATCTGATTATTCCCACATTCATTTTATATGTTTTGCTATATGATTGACAAATAAGATCAGAACTTGATTTTGACGTATCATAAGGAAAGATCGCATTCAATTTATCATTTTCTAAATAAAAATCTTTCTTTAATTCTCCATAAGCTTTATCAGAAGAACTATAAATGAAAGGAATTTTTAAATTCCTTTTTCTCATTATCTCTAAAAAGTTAATTGTTCCTAAAATATTAATTATTAAAGTTTCATAAGGGTTTTTTAGGGCTTTTAGAACCTGTGTTTGTGCCCCTAAATGAAAAATCCCAGAAAATTTATATTTTTTAAAAATTTTCTCTACAAATTTTTTATCACAAAAATTTCCTTTTTCTATTATGATATTTTTATTTTTAAAAAAAAAATTTTTTCGATAATTTTTATAATCTAAAATTACAACAGTAAATTTTTTTTGGATTAAAAAATTTACTAAAGAAACTCCTAACAATCCAAAACCACCAGTTACTAAAAAAAAATTTTTCATAATTAATATTTTTATAATCTAAATAATATTTTTTTATATTTTTTTTTTATATTTATTAAATCTATTTTTCTATCTATATTAAAGAAAAAGCCTTTATGTGTGTATGTTACTATTTTATTTTTATTAATTAATTTCTTAATAAATTGATTTTCTAATTCAAAATTGCCTTTGTAAAAGTGATTAAATAACTTTTTTGAAAAAAGATAGTATCCAATATTTATTGGTTCTTTCATAATTGGCTTCTCATCAAATGCTAAAATTTTTTCTTTATTAATTTTCAAGTGACCATATTGAGAGTTAACATATTTAGTAGCAATAATGGCTTTGCGATATTTATTATAAATTTTAATATATGGCTTTAAGTTTATATCGGCAATACCATCACCATAGGTAAACATAAAATTTTCTGAGTCAAAAAAATTTATTGATTTTTTTATTCTTAGTAATTTAGATGAATTTTTACCAGCATCAAATAATACTATATTAATATTTTTTTGGTTTAATTTATTGGGTTTATTTTCATAAATTTTAACATTTTTGTTAAAAATTTTTTTTTTTTTCTTAAAAAAATTTATAAAAAATTTTTTTTTATGTCCTAAAGGTAATACAAAATTATTTATTCCATTTTTGACAAATGATATAATTAGATTTTCTAACAAAGATTTTTTATTAATTTTGATTAATTGTTTGGGAGCTTCATTTATCTTAGAAAATCTTGTTCCCATTCCTCCAATTAATATAATTGTAAAAAAATTATTAGAAAATTTCATTTTTTTAAAACACTTTTATAAATATTTAGATATTTTTGAGCAACTATTTCTGACGAAAAATTTTTTAAAACGTGACTTATACATGACGACTCAAAATAATTTTTCTCAGTTTCCATTTTTTCAATAATCCAATTCAAACCTCTATTAAAATCTTCCTGGTCCAGATATTTACAAACATAACCAGTTTTTTTATGATTAATTGCATCCTCTAAGCCTGTATTTTTAAATCCAATAGTTGGCACTCCACATGATGCTGCCTCAACTGCAACTTGCCCAAAAGCTTCAAGTATACTTGGGGCTAATAAAATGTCTGATGCAGAATAATATAACTTTAACATTTTTGGATCTCCATTAAAAGATTTATTAATATTTATAACATTTTTCAGCTTGTTTTGATTTTCAATATTTTTTCCAATATTCAAGAGGATTATATTTTTTTTTAATTTTAAATAATTATCAAGAAAAGATTTAATATATTTGTATCCTTTTCTTTTATCTTTATCTCCATTAGTTGACATAAAAAGTAAGATTAATTTATTTTTCGGTAAATTTAACTGGTCTCTTGCATCATTTTTGTTAATTGGATTCCAATCTTTAGTATCTAATGCACAGGGAATAATTGAAATTAAATGATTTTTAAATAAATCACTTTCTATTGCTTTATTTTTTAGCCAGTTACTAATACAAACAATATGTTTTATTTTCAATTTCCAATATTTTTTTTTTTGTGACCATATATATTTATTAATATCAAAACCACTTTCATCTAATCTTTTTTTGACATTGTCATAGCCAAGTTTGTTTCTGTCATCTTCAGAATAATGTTCTCCTCCACACATCGGCCACATATCATTAAATGTCCATACAATTGGTATTTTAAGTTTTGAAATATCTTTCACTGAAATGAGTTCATTATTTATCCAATGTAAATTTATAATATCAGGATTAATTTTATTTATTTTTGAAATTAAGTTACTTTTTAATAAATTTAAAGAGTGTGAATATTTTCCATCATGTTTATAAAAATATTTTTTTTGTCTTGCTATTTTAATTTTTAACTCGTTAATAAATTTTTCATAATTTGTTTCAGGACCTATAACATTTTCATCTTTACTCAGTTTTTCTCCTACTAAAACTTTTGAGTCTAGTCCAATTGCTTTCAAAGAATTGTGAAGTCTAATCATAGCAATAGCAGCGCCACCAAGTTTATCAGAATAACCTACATGTAGAATTTTCATTATAATTTGTTAATTAAATGTTAGATTAATAATTAATTAACTTGTATACCAACAATCATTTAAAATCTTTATGAATTCATATATTTATATATGTTAAAATAAATTATGCAAAATTATAATAAAAATAAAATATTTAAAAACATTCTAATAACGGGAGGAGCAGGATTTATAGGAGGTCATTTGATAAATAAGTTATCTTTAATTTCAAAAAAAATATTCATTATAGATAATTATAGTACTGGTTTTAACAAAAAATTCCCAAATAATGCTCATTTAATTAAAGCAAATTGTGAAGATAAAAAAACATTAAAAGTTTTAAATAAATATAATTTTGACTCAGTTGTTCATTTGGCTGGTGTAAGTTCTGTGGAACAAAGTTACGATGATACAATTAAAGATGCTTCTTCAAATATTTTAACAACTATTAATATTTTAAACCTTGTTAAAAAAAAAAAAATTAAAAATTTTGTTTATGCAAGTAGTATGTGTGTGTATGGAAATAATAAAAACAATGTTAATGAAAAAAATAATCCTAAACCTATATCCTTTTATGGAATAAGTAAAAAAACTGCAGAAGAATATATTAATTTTATTAGCTTACCAAATACTACTAAAGTTGTTTTAAGATTATTTAATGTTTATGGCCCAGGATCTGACAAAAACAATAAAAAACATGGCATGGTTGGTATTTTTTTAAATCAACTTAAAAATAGAAAAATTTTAGTAAAAGGTAAGTTATCAAGATATAGAGATTTTGTTTTTATAGATGATGTAATATCTGTAATTATAAAAAGTATGAAAATGCGAAATTATAAATATAACCTATTTAATGTTTGTACTTCAAAAAAAACAACCGTTAAAAATCTTTTAAATAAGATTTTTAAAATTTGGAGTTTAGATAAAAATATCATAGTAAAAGGTAATACACCTGGAGATCAGTTTGGTATTTACGGTAATAATCGTAAAATTAAAAAAAGTCTAAAAATAAAAAAATTTATAAACCTAGATGACGGATTAAAAATAATAAAAAATAAAATATGACAATATCTATAATAATTCCAGCGCGATTTGGCTCCAGCAGATACCGAGGAAAGCCCTTGGTAAAAATATTAGGCAGAGAAATGGTTTTACGAGTTGCTGATATTTGCAGTAAAATTAAAAAAGTAAAAGTTTTTATTGCTACAGATAGCAAAAAGATAGCTAATGTAGCTAAAAAAAATGGATATGATTTTATATTTACATCCTCAAGTTGTTTAACAGGAACAGATAGAGTTGCAGAAGCATCCAATAAAATTAGATCAAAAATATATATAAATGTTCAAGGGGATGAACCAACAATAAATCCAAATGATATTAAAAAAGTTATTAAAATTAAAAAAAAATTTCCAAATCATGTAATTTGTGGATACGACAAAGTACATAATTTTGAAAACCCCAAAAGCTTAAGTTTGCCAAAAGTAGTTGTTAATTCAAAAGGAGAATTAATTTACATATCAAGAGCTTTAGTTCCAGGAGCAAAAAAGAAAAACCAAAATATACAATACCACAAACAAGTTTGTATCTACGCCTTCAATAAAAGTCAGCTCAAAAAATTTTATTCTACTAAAAAAAAAAGTGCAACTGAAAGCATCGAAGATATTGAAATCTTAAGATTTTTTGATTTAAGTATCAAAATTAAAATGGTTAAATTAAATTCTAACTCAGTAGCAGTTGATGAAATTAAAGATGTAAAAAAAGCTGAAAGAATTTTAAAAAAAGATGCAAGAAATATTAAATAATGATTTTATTCTAGTTTTAGGAGCAAAACCAGAATTTAAGATCCCAAATCTACATTTTAAATATATCTATGCAGCTAATGGGGCTATCGAAAGAGTAAAAAATTACAAAAATTCTTATTCAGATTTCGAGTTAATATCGGTAATTGGAGGAAGAGAATTTGAAAAAAATAATGAAGTGAAAAAAAGAGTTTTAGACTCTGACCCTAATAAAATAATTTGCCGACTAGGAAAGATTGATACAAAAAAATATGAAAAATTAAATAATGTTCTATTTAAATATTTAAATAATTTTCAACAAGTTAGATTCCAATCAATGTTTTTTAAATTTGGTATGTTAGAAATAATATTTCAAGAAAGTTTCTACGAAAAAAAATTAACAAAAAAAATTAAACATCTATTTAATTCATTTAAAAATAATTCATTAGTAGGTGTTTCGACAGGTTTCTTTTCAATTTTATATGCGCTTTCAAAACATCCAAATAATAAAATATTTATTGCAGGAATAGGAATGTCAGGAGGTAGCCATATGTATAATGACGCAAACAGATACAATAAGAGATCGATTGTAGATAGAAGATTAATGCTCTCACTAAAAAAAGAATTTAAAGCAAGACTTTATACAACTGATATAGATCTTTCAAAATTTTGTAATTTAAACTATTTTAAAGGTTAATTATTTATATTTATTAATTTCTTTAAAAAAGAAATTTAAATTTTTATTTATCGAGTTAGTGCCCTTCAGTTTTATAATCGGAATCTTTTTACTTTTTGCAAAGTTAATTATTGATTTATTAAAATAATTATTTTTTGATTTTTTTAATATTTCAATATCATACAAAAATCCATCTTTTCTATTTTTTGATCTTTCTAAACAAGTTTTAATATTTACATCAATTAAAATGATCAGGTTAGGATGTGGAACTAAATTTAAATACTTGTTTTGTTCTTTTAAATTAAATTTTAAATTTTTTTTATTATTGAAGTTGAAAAAAATTTTTTGAAAAAAACCTTCGTCAAAAATATTAAATCGAGATTTTGAATCAAAAAAATTAGCTCCTATAAAATCTATTTCAAAATTTTTTAATATTCTAGATTTTCTCTCTAATGTGTAATTTGTAGAATTTACGTATTTTTTATACAATATCGAAATTTTTTTATAATTTTTATCTTTTTTTAAGTTTATTCCAATAAATTTATTAAAATCCTCATACTCTTTTTTAAAAAGTAAATTTGACTTAATTTGAATAGTTTTGATGTATAATTTATAAGTTAGTTTTTTTAATAAATTTATTTTTGTTTTTGTTTGCAAATATTGTTTTATTGAATGATCTTTTAAATCTGATGTTTCAATAAATTTAATTTTATTTTTTTTTATCTTTTTTTTTAAATGTTTATAAAAATAAGTTTTTCCCGAGGCTGGCAAACCAACAATTTCAATCTTTAAATTCATAAAAATAAAATTGTATATTAAAAATTAATTTTTGATAATTCTAAATGTAAACTTTTATAAAAAGGGTCATCATAAATCGAAATATTTTTTGATCTCTTAATATTATTATTTAAATGTTTTAAATAATCTCTGTCTTTAATTTTAGATAAAAAGATATCTGGTAATACTTTTGATTTTTCTAAATTATTAAATACTTCCTTTTCAAAAATATATAATATTCTCTTAGCAAGTATAATTTCTTTGGTATTAAGATTTATTTTTATCTTATCAAGATTTTTAATTAAGTTAAAATACTCTATTTTACTTTTTGGTTTATAAAATAAATTTTTATGAAAATATGGAGCATCACCTGCTAAAATTGACCTTTTTCCATCACAGGCGTATTCAAGTGAAATAGTTGAAACACAGTTAACTAAATTATCTGATAAATTAAATAGCGTAGAATTATTAATTTTTTTTGGGCAAATAATTACATTATCCAGTTCACTTTTATATCTTTGGATAATATCTTCAATAATTCCATCTTCATTGTATTCTGATCTTGCTGGATGGGGCTTAATAATCCAAAAAGTATTTTTATCATATTTTCGTATAAAATTTATAGTTTGTAAAAACTGATCATAATAATCTCTAAATATCATTTCTGCACATAAATGAGGGCTATCTGCAAAGCAATGTGCAGCTAATATATTTATTTTATGTTTTTGTTTTAATTTATTTATTTTTTTTACAAATTTAATTATTTTATAATCTTCATCAATACCATAAATTTTTTTCATAGTATCTATCGGAACATAATAGCCTTGTAATTTCCCCTTTTTTCTTAAATTATAAAATTTTTCGATTTTATTTTTGCTAAATTGACTTATGTTTTTTTTAATTTTATTTTCTCTAATTTTGAAAGGACTTGATAAAGCTTCGTTATGATTATTATATTTTTGAATAAAATTATAACCTGTTAAAAAAGTTTTTAATTTAAATTTAGTGCCATATCTCAACATTAAATTTCCATAAGATGTATAACTAATTTGTGTAGATAAAATAATTTTAATTTTATATTTTTTAACTAAATAATCTATAAAGTGAGTTTTTAAAATTCCTATAAATAATAATTTTGCAAATTTAAATTTATATATAGAAGGATTCAAAAATTTTAGGTTATATCTAATATATAAATCATAAACTAAATCACCTATATTTATTTTTTTACATTGAAACTTTTGAATTAACCAATCTATTTTATTAACCAAAAATAATGTTTTAAAATAAAAAATTAAAAAATCAAAAATTGCACTACTAAATATAAAAAAAAATCTTAAGTCTTTTAATTTAAAATTGATTGAATGCTTCTTAATATTCAAATATTTATAGATTGGAATATTATTTTTATCATTTAGATCTGATATTAGGTAAGGATTAAAATTATTTTGTTTATTTAAATTATTCATTAGAATCAAAGATCTAATATTTGCATCATTCTGAATTCTATCGCCTATTAAAATTCCTTTATTTTTCTTTAAATACTTAAAATTAAATGGAAAAAATTTTTTAAAGTATTTTGATTTCTCTGACATACTTTATTTTTTTTTACTGACTTTAATATTTGTTGATTTGAAAATTTTCTTTAACAATCTTAAATCTTCCATATCATCTACATCTATCGCTCTATTTCTTGGCAAGATATATGCTAAGCTTTTTTTTGTGAATATTGGCTCATTTTTTAACCAGGACTCAGTTTTTCCCCAATAAAATTGACCCGCATCATGATAAATTTTATTTAAATCTTGTGTTCTTTCTTTGAAAAATTTTTTATCAATTACATCAATCTTATTTCTTAATAAATAAAATCCTCTTTGTGGTGGGTGGCCATAATCTGTAACAGAAAAAATAAAATTACAATTACTTTTACTTAATTTAGCAAAACTTTCTTTTATATCCTTTGGTTTTAGCATTATTGAAGTTGGATAAACGCAACAAATATATTTTGGATTAAATTTTTTTTTCTTAATAAAATTAATAGCATGATTAATAACTGGAAATGTGCCAACATAGTCATTAGCTAAATTTTTAGGCCTTCGAAAAAATATCTTCGCTCCAGCTTTCTTAGATAAATTCATTATTTTATCAGAGTCACTTGATACTATAATTAGATCAAATATTTTACTTTTAATTAAATTTTTAATTGTGTAACTAATTAACGGCTTACCATTTAACTTTATTATATTTTTATTTTTAATCCTTTTACTTCCTGATCTGGCTGGAATAATGGCTATTTTCATTTTATAATTTTATTGATTAATTTAATTACTTTATCTTGCGAAGAATATTTCAATGATTGATGAAGTGGGATCGATATGCAGTTTTTATAAAATAACTCACTATTTTTTAATTCAACATATTTTTTTTTTTTATAAAATGGATGTTTATAAATTGGCATATAATGGACATTGCATCCAATTTTTTTTGTAATTAGTTTTTTTAGAATTGCATCCCTTTTTTTTATGTTATTTGATTTAAGCATTATTATGTATAAATGATTTGCTGAATAAAAATTTGCAAATTTTTTAGGTTTGATAATTTTATCATTCTTTAACTTTTGGTTATATCTATCAAATAATTTTTTTCTAACACTATTAAATGAATTAAGTTTTTTTAATTGTTGAATACCTAGTGCTGCCTGCAATTCATTCATTCTGTAATTAAATCCCAAAATAATTTGCTCATAATATTTTGGTCTCATTTTTTGTGAATTTATTCTTTTAATTCCATGTTCACGAAAAAGGTTAAGTTTTGTTTTAAGTTGTTTGTTATTAGTTGTTACTATTCCACCTTCTCCAGTAGTTATTGGCTTTACAGGGTGGAAACTAAAAACACAGAGCTCTGAATATTTACAATTGCCTATTTTATTATTAAAATAAGTGGAACCTAGTGCATGAGAAGCATCTTCGATAATTTTAAATTTATATTTCTTTTTTAGTTTATAAATTTTTTTCATATCGCATGGCAAACCCGCAAAATGAACTACAATAATTATTTTTGGAAGTTGATTATTTTTTTTTGCTAATTTCAATTTTTTTTCTAAAAGCTCAATATCAATATTGAAATCATTTATCGAAATATCTAAAAAATCAACTTTAGCACCACAATAAACAGCGCAATTTGCACTTGCTACAAAACTGATCGCTGATGTCCATACTATATCATTTTTTTTTAATCCAAGTGCTAAGCAACTTATATGTAGTCCACTTGTTGCACTATTAACAGATACTGCATGTTTGGAATTACAATATTTTGAAATATTATTTTCAAATTGTAAGACTTTTGGTCCTTGGGTTAAAAAATCAGAATTTAAAACTTTTACAACTGAATTTATATCGTCCTTTGAGATTAGTTGTCTGGAATAGTTTATCATTGAGATATTACAATTTTCTTTTAATGTTTTTTAACTCAAAAATCAAAATTTTAATTCCAGAATTTATTGTTGATTAAAGTATTTATAAATATTAAGTATGTATGAGTAGAAACACTTGATTGTAAATTTAGCTTATTAATGAATAAAAAAAAAGAGATTTTAATTGGATCAACATGTTTCCTGCTACCTAAATACAAAACATGGGAAAAAATAAAAAAAATCTATAAAATAAACTTTAGCACATATAATAATCTAAATTTTGTTTTAGAAAATAAAAAAAAAAATCAAACAAAAATTTTGATTATATTTTTAGAAGATTTAATTCAAAGTGATAAGAATATTCGAATAAAGCTAGAATTTATTTTAACAAATATAAAAAAATCCCTTATTTCAAATGATGATTTAATAGTTTGTTATAGTGATTACTTTTCAACCGAAATAATACGAAATTCAAAATTTCAAAACAAACTTTTTGTAATTAATAATTATTTTAAAAAAAAAATATATTCTCTTTGCAAGTCTTATAATAATTTATCTTTTATAGATCTTGACATTGAGTTTAAAAAAATAGGATATGACAAAGTTCTAGATAAAAGAAATTGGTATTTGGCTCACTGTAGAGTTTCCGAGAGTGGTTTGGATATAATTATAGAACAAATCAGGAAATTATTATTTTCTATTTCCAATCCAGCTTCTAAAGTATTGGTTCTTGATTGTGATAACACAATTTGGGGTGGTGTTGTTGGTGATGAAGGAACATTTGGTATAAAGATTGGTGGTGATGGAGAAGGGCTAATTTTTCAAGATTTTCAAAAAGAGATAATAGAACTTAAAAATAAAGGAATTATCTTAACTGTAGCAAGCAAAAATAATTATCTAGATGTAAAAAATGTATTTAAAAAAAATGATCAGATGAAATTAAAATTGAATGATATTTCGATTTTTAAGGTTAATTGGAGAGAAAAATATTTAAATATAAAAGAGATGTCGCAAGAATTAAATTTAGGATTAAATAGTTTTGTTTTTTGGGATGATAATCCTATTGAGAGAGAGAAAATAAAAACATATTTACCTGATGTTAAAGTTATAAATGCACCAAAAGATACATATCATTGGATTGATTTAATCAGAAATTTAGAATTATTTGCAAAACCCTTAATTTCCAGAGAAGACAAGAAAAAAACACAACAATATAAATCTATTGCGAAGTTCAATGAGGATAAAAAAAATAAAAAAGATGATAATTTTTTAAAAAAAATTCTAATAAAACCAAAAATTTTTATTCCAAAGAAAAATAATATTCTTCGATTTTCTCAAATGACACTAAAAACTAATCAATTCAATTTACGAACAATAAGAATGACTGAAATAGATGTAAAAAATTTGATCAATCAAAAAAATGAATTTTCATTTATGTGCGAAGTTAAAGATATTTATGGTGACCATGGAATAATTGGTTTGGCAATAATTAAAAAAATAAATAATGATATTTTTTATTTAAAAAATTTTTTATTAAGTTGTAGAATTTTAGGAAGAAAGATTGAGTATTGGTTTTTTGAAAAAATATTACAAGATTTGCAAAAAAAGAAAGGTAAAAGCTTAATCGTTGGGTTTTTGCCTACTGAAAAAAACCATGTAGCAAAATTATTCCTTGATAGTTTAAGTTTAAAAAAAATAAATAATATAAAAATTAATTCAATAATAAAACCTCTTAAAAAAGAAAAATTATTTATTAAGGAAATTACTAATTTTAATTTTAAGGCTAATAAATATTATGGATAACAAATTAAATAAATTAAAAAAAATATTTCAAAAAATAGTTAATAAAAAAAAGATATCAGATAAACTTTTTGTGAAGTTAAAAATGGATGACATTAAAGAATGGGACTCTATGCAAAATATGCATTTTCTTTTAGCAATAGAGAAAGAATTTAATAAAAAATTTAGCTTTAAAGAAATGAATGAATTAAATTCTATAAATAAGATTATAAAAAAAATCTAACTTAATGTTTTTAATCAAAAAGGATATCTTAAATTATTTTAAGAGAGCTAATATTAAAAAAAATGATACAGTATTTTTTCATGGAAACTCAATGGCTCTTTTTCAAGTTAAAGGGGAAGATGCTGTTGCAAAAACAAATATATTTTGGAATACTTTAATACAATTTTTGGATAAAGATGGGACAATTATCCTTCCTACATTCACATATAGCTTAGGAAGAAATAAAATTTATAATCGCACAAGAAGCAAAAGTAATGTTGGACAATTTAGTGAGGATTTTAGAAAATATTTTTCCGAAACCAGAAGTATGGATCCAATTTTTAGTGTTTGTGCTTATGGAAACAAAAAAGATGATGTGAGTAAAGTAAAATACAAAAATTCTTTTGGCAAAGGTTCTATATTTGACTTCATTCATAAAAAAAATGTAAAAATAATTTGTTTAGGATGTGAATTAGAAGTAGTAACTTTTTTGCATTATATTGAACAGGTCTTAAAAGTGCCATATAGAAATTTTAAAGATTTTAAAACATATTATATAATTCAAGATAAAAAATTAAGCCAACAAAGCGTAAAATTTTATTGTCGACTTGATGGTAGTAAATTCAAATATAGTTTAGATAGTTTAAAAAAGGAAATGTTAAAAAAAAAGAAATTGACTGTTACCAGATTTGGAAGAGTTAAAAGTTATTCATTCAATGCTAAAGATTTTTTTGATATTGGATATAAAATGTTAAAAAAAAATAATAAAGAATTTATTAATGAAGTTTGATCATATTGGAATTATTGTAAAAAATATCTTTAAAACTGAGAAAAATTTAAAAAAAATTTTTAAACTCAGAAACTTTGGCAAATTAATTATTGACAAAAAAATAGATGTAAAAGTGAAATTTTTTAAAGATACAAACGGCTTGACATATGAACTTGTTGAACCAATTTCAAATGCAAACCCATTAAATAAAATTTTAAAAAAAAAGCAAATTCAATCCACCACTTAGCTTATAAGGTTAAAGAATTCGAAAAAGAGTGTGTAAAGTTTAGAAAACTTGGTTATGGTTTTTTAACAGGTGTTTTAAAAGCAAAAGCGTTTAATTATAAAAAAATTATATTTATTACTACAAAAGAAAATTTTATTATTGAACTAATAGAGGAATAAATAAAATGATGATTAAATGGATTAAAGATTTGTTTCCTATATGCAGATCAATTACAGGAGCAGGTATTAAGGATACCTTAAAATATTTTGAAAAAATCAATCCAGAATTTAAAAGGATAAAATTTAAAAGTGGTAAAAAAGTTTTTGATTGGAAAATACCAATGGAATGGAACGTATCAAATGCTTTTATCGAAAAAAATGGAAAAAAAATAATTGATTTTAAGAAAAATAATCTTCATCTTGTAAGTTATTCAACTCCTGTAAATAAATATTTAGAAAAAAATCAATTACTAAAGAAACTTCATTCAGATAAAAAAAGGCCTAATGCCATACCATATGTAACTTCTTATTATAAAAAAGACTGGGGATTTTGTATATCAGAAAATAATAAAAAAAAATTAAGAAATGGAAAATATAAAGTTTTTATAGATACTAGTTTTTCTAATGGCAATCTAGAATGTAGTCACGCAATATTAAAAGGTAAATCAAAAAAAGAAGTTTTTTTTAGTAGCTATGTATGTCATCCTTCAATGGCAAATAATGAACTTTCTGGGCCCTCTTTGCTAAATGCGATCATGCTATTCATTAAAAAGAATTATAAAAATAATTATTACACATACAGATTTTTCCTGGGACCTGAAACTATTGGATCCATCGCTTATTTATCGAAATATCAAAATAAAATGAAAAAAAATATTATTTGTGGATTTAATTTGTCTTGTGTGGGAGATGAAAGAAGTTATAGCCATATTGTTTCTAGAAATGGAAATACCTTGGCGGATCAAGCCATTTCATCATCTATTTTTCATTTTAAAAATAAAAAAGAATATAGTTTTTTACACAGGGGTTCTGATGAAAGACAATATTGTTCTCCAGGAATAGATTTACCTGTTGCCACATTTTGTAAATCAAAATTTGGTGAATATCCTGAATATCATACCTCAGACGATAATTTAAACATTGTTACTCAAAAAGGATTAGATCAATCTATGGAAGTTTTTTCAAATATAATTAAAACACTAGAATCAGGTTGTATCCCAAAAAATCGATTTAAATGTGAACCAAATTTAGGAAGAAGAAATTTATATCCATTAACATCAAAAAAAGGCAGCTATAAACATATTAAACTACGAATGAATCTTTTGGCCTATTCAGATGGTAAAGAAAATATTTTTAATATTTCTAAGAAAATTAATGTTCCATTAAAAGAATTGCTAGTTGAGTACGAATTATTACTTAAGAAAAAACTATTAAAAAATAATTATTATTAATAATATAATTTATGAAAGTTTTAATTATAGGTTTGGGGAAAATTGGTTTTGAGTATGATTTAAAAAAAAAAATGTTTCTTACACATTCTAGTGCATTTTATTTTAATAAAAAATTTAAACTAGTTGGCGCTGTAGAAACAAATAAATCCAAACTTAAATTATTTGAAAATAGATATAAAGCTCCAGGCTTTATAAAAATCAAAGATGCTCTAAAAAAATTAAATCCTGATATAATTGTAGTATCAGTAAATACAAAGTTTCATTTACAAGTTATAAAAAAAATTTTTTTGTGTAAATTCAAAAATAAAATAATATTTTGTGAAAAACCATGTGGAAATTCATTAAGCGAAATTAGAGAAATAAAAAAAATAAGTAAAAAGAATAACACTAAAGTATTTGTTAATTACATGAGAAATTCTTTAAGTGGAGTAAACGAATTGATAAAAATTTTCAAAAGAGATAAAGGATATTTTAAAGGAATTGCATATTATAATAATAATTTACTAAATGAGGCGTCACACTATATTAATCTATTTCTCAAAATATTTGGAAAGGTAACCAAAGTAAAAAATGAAATTATTAAATCACTTGGTAAAAAAATAAATAATTTTACTTTATTTTTTAACAAAGGAGAGATTAAATTTATTTGTCTTAACAATACCAGTTATCACAATAGTAGATTCGAAATTTTTTTAAGATCTAGGCATATAAATTATGATTCAGATCAAGATCTTTTGAATTTTTATGGCATAAAGAAGAATAAGATTTATGATAATATTATATTAAGTCGAAAAACTAATAAAATTATAAAACTAAAATTTAAAGATGTACAAATGCAAGTGGCTAATCAATTTTTAAAAAGAAAAAATCACAAAAAATTTAACTTAGTTACAATTGATGAGGCAATAAAAACAATGGAAATAATAGATAAATTAAAATGAAAAACTTAGCGTTATTTGGTGGAGGTAAAACAATATTAAAAAAAGTTAAACCTCATAACTCAATTGGTAAAGAAGAAGTAAATATTGTTAACAAAGTAATGAAAACTGGAAGGCTCTCTGAATTTTATGGAACATGGGGAAAGGGTTTTTATGGTGGAAAATATGTTCAAAAATTTGAAAAATCTTGCTCTAATTTTTTTAAGGTTAATTATGCTATCTCGGTTAATTCTTGGACCTCAGGTTTAATAACTGCTGTTGGTGCATTAGATATTAATCCAGGGGATGAGATAATTGTAAGTCCTTGGTCTATGTGTGCCAGTGCTACATCAATAATTCACTGGAATGCGATTCCTATTTTTGCTGATATTGATCAAGAAACATTTAATCTGGACCCAAAAGATGTGGAAAAAAAGATAACTAAAAGAACAAAAGCTATCATGTCAGTTGATATTTTTGGTCACTCTGCTCCAATTAAAGAACTAAAAAAATTAGCAAAAAAATATAAGCTCTCAATTATTTCTGATTCTGCACAATCACCAGGAGCTAAGTATTATAATAGATTTGCAGGAACTCTTACAAATATCGGTGGAATAAGTTTAAATTATCATAAACATATAAATACAGGAGAAGGCGGAGTTATTTTCACAAATGATAAAAAACTAGCTGAGAGAATGTATTTAATTAGAAATCATGCTGAAGCTGTTGTGAATAAAAAGAAAGTAAAATCTTTATCTAATTTAGTTGGATATAATTTTAGAATGGGAGAAATTGAGGCTGCAATAGGAATAGAGCAAATAAAAAAATTAAATAAAATTATTAAACAAAAACAACTAATAGCAAAAACTTTGAATAAAGGATTATCTAAGCTTAAAGGTTTACAATTACCAACAATCAAAAAAAATTGTAGTCATGTCTACTATGTATATGCTATGCAAATAGATCATAAAATTTTAGGAGTTCATAGGGATAAAATATATAATGCTTTAACTGCCGAGGGTATTCAAGGTCTTCAAACAAATTTTACAGTTATTCCGGAACTACCTATTTTCAAAAAGAAAATAGCATTTGGGTCTAAAGGATTTCCATGGAGTTTAAATAAACATTCAAAAAAAATAAGATATAATCAAAAAATTTGTCCTATTGCATATAATATGCTTAAAAATAGATATTTAGGCCTATTAATTTGCTCTTATGATTTTCAAATTAAAGATGCAAAGAACATCGTCAAGGCTTTTAATAAAGTGTGGGATAATTTAGAAATATTGAAGTGATAAAAATTTTTATTTTAGATAAGAATATTTATATTAGAAATTTTCTTATAAAAGATATTAAAAAAGAATATGTCAGTTGGTTTTCAGGAAATAATGAAGAACTTAAATATTCAAGACATTATAAAAAAAAATATAGCAGGACTCTTTTAATTCATAATTACAAAAAATTTATAAATTTAAAAAATATTTTTGTTGGAATTTTTGATAAAAAAAATGATGTATTGATAGGTACAATTACTATTTATTTAGATAAAAAAGAAAGAAGAGGCAACCTTGGGATTTTTATCGGAAATAAAGAATATAAATCTAAAGGTTATGCCTTACAAAGCAGCAAGATGGTTATAAATTATCTAATAAAAAGAAA
>MDTC01098020.1_pt1 | contig 19158 bp, 31 predicted proteins | sample 811181 | NCBI WGS metagenome assembly MDTC01 (sample SAMN05326644, study PRJNA326480) | marine metagenome | isolation source: seawater | place: Pacific Ocean: North | collected 2011
TATGTGTCTTCAAGGTATACTTGAAGGTAAACCTGTTTTGGTTAAAAAAACAGGTGAAACAATATCTCCTGCGCTTGGCTTCAATGTTATAGCCACAGCTAATACCAAAGGTAAAGGATCTGAAGATGGTAGGTTCACAGCCGCTTCGATTATTGATGAAGCTTTCTTAGAAAGGTTTACTGTTGCTATCGATCAAAAGTTTCCATCGCCTTCAATTGAAACTAAAATTCTTAATAATCATATGGACAAGTTTGGAGTGAATGATACCGATTTTGTTGAAAAGCTTGTTACATGGGCTGATATTATTAGAAAAACTTTTTATGATGAGGGAGTTGATGAAGTTATTTCAACTCGTAGACTTTGTCATATTGCTCAAACATACTCAATTTTTGATAATCGATCTAAATCAATTGATCTATGTATTGCAAGGTTTGATGAAGATACTAAAGAAGCCTTCCTTGATTTATATAGCAAGGTAGATGCTGGAGTCGAGTTTGGTGAAACGGAAAATCAAAATGAAATCTAATTATAAATTTAACGAAGGAGCTCTTATTAAAGAGTTCCAAGCGTATATTGATTCTACATACGGAGCACATTATGGTCAAGGAGGACTTCAATCATCTGAAGTTATTGTTGATCGAGGTCATGGCCTAGGATTTTTCTTAGGAAACGTTGATAAGTATAATGCTAGGTATGGTAAGAAAGGTGGTCCTGAAGATCACAGAAAAGATCTAATGAAGGTACTACACTATGCTTTATTAGCACTATATGAACACGATAGAATTAACCAAGGAAATAAATAATGAAAGTATCAAGTGAAACTATAAATATCCTGAAAAACTTTTCAGGTATTAATTCAAACCTAGTCTTTAAACCCGGAAAAGAGTTGAAGACTATATCAGAGGCTAAAACAATTATGGCAACTGCATCAATATTGGAAGATTTTCCAGTACAATTTGGTGTATATGATCTTAATGAATTTTTGTCTTTATATAATCTTATGGATAATCCAGATATTGATTTCAGTGAAAAGTATCTCACTATGTCTGATGGATCTCAAAAGATTAAATATTACTATTCTGAAATTGATATTCTTACACAACCAAGTAAAGATATCAATATGCCAAGTTGTGAAGTTGTTTTAGATTTGTCTGCAACAAACTTAGATAAAATTCGAAAAGCAGCAGCTGTTCTTGGTCATTCAGAATTGGCCTTTAGTTGTAACAGTGGTGAATCACCACGTGATAGTGGCGAAGTTGTTGCTTCAGTATTTAATGAAAAAGATGCTACAGCAAATACATTTGATATCAACCTTGGTACAACATCAACAGAAACTTTTAATTATGTCTTTAGTATATCAAATCTAAAAATGCTACAAGGCGATTATAAGTTATCGATTTCATCAAAGCTTATTTCTAATTGGAGAAATGCAGATAATCCATTGGATTATTTTATCGCTTTAGAGAAATCGTCAAGTTTCGGTGTATAAATAATTATGCACAGAAAAAATTCTCATAACATTATGAGGATAATAAGAAAAGATGCCGAATTGGTCGGGTCTTTCACAATTAGTCTACTTTGCAAAGGAGAAGAAAATGACTGAAGAAGCAACAGCACCAGAAGGTGCAACGGAGCAACAAGCTCCAAACTTGTCCCTACAGGACATCGCAACTTTTGTACAGATTATCGATATCTGTTCTAAAAGAGGTGGTTTTGAAGGACAAGAAATGGAAGCCATTGGCGGCTTGCGAAACAAGACAGTAGCATTTCTAAATGCTGCTTCTGAAAAGCAAGGCCAGGAAACACCGGAAGGTATGGTTCCAGCAGGCGATGATTTGCCTGAAACGGTTGAAGCTGAATAAGCTTAGACTATTAGCTTATTGCGGAGGTAGCTCCTCCGCGTTTTTTAATTTTATTATGAAGGATGTGTATTATGGATCGCAACGAATGTTCACGTTTAATTGAAGCTCTTCTAAAAGGTAGTGTTACTGTTACCTTTCAAAAAATCGACTCAGATGAAATACGAGTCATGCCTTGTACTCTCAACCCGGCTGTTTTAAAAGCTAATGGCGTGAGCGGTATTGTTGAAAATATTAGTCCGGACAGCAAGCATCTTGCAGCTTGGGCTTTAGATAAAGATGCTTGGAGATCTTTTCGAGTTTCAACGATTCTTGGTTGGGAGGTACTTTAGTGAATGAATTTCTATGGGTTGAAAAGTATCGACCACAAAAAATTCAAGATTGTATTTTACCTAAACAAATAAAATCAACCTTTGGAGATATTGTTAGAGGAGGTGACCTACACAATATGCTTCTTTCCGGCACAGCCGGTCTTGGTAAAACTACTGTCGCGAAAGCTTTGTGTAATGAACTTGGCTTAGATTTTCTATTGATCAATGGCTCAGAAGAATCAGGGATTGATACACTACGTAACAAAATTAAGCAATTTGCATCTTCTGTCTCTCTTCAAGGTGGCTATAAAGTAGTCATCTTGGATGAGGCAGATTATCTTAACGCACAATCTACACAGCCAGCTTTACGCGGATTTATTGAAGAATTTTCAAATAATTGTAGATTTATTTTAACATGTAATTTTAAAAATCGTATTATTGATCCACTACATTCTCGTTGTACAACAATTGAGTTTAATGTTTCTAAAAAAGATGCAGCTCCATTATGCGGCCAATTTCTAAAACGCTGTACTAATATCTTAACAGATGAAGGTATAACATATGATGAAAAGGTTGTTGCTGAACTTATTATGAAACATATGCCAGATTGGCGTAAAGTTCTTAATGAATTACAGCGATATGGTTCAAGTGGAACAATTGATACTGGAATACTGGTTACTCTATCTGATGTATCAATGGATGATTTAATGAAACATCTGAAATCGAAAAATTTCAAATTAATGCGTCAGTGGGTAGCTGATAATATTAGTACAGAACCAGCAGCAATTTATCGTAAAATTTATGATAATATGAATGAATATATTGATTCATCGAGTATACCACAATTAGTTTTAATATTGGCTGATTATCAATATAAAAATTCTTTTGTTGCTGATCACGAGCTAAACACCGTTGCGTGTTTAACAGAAGTCATGGCAGGAGTAAAATTCAAATGATAAAAACATTTATATTTTGGGTTGTTGATTGTTGGAGAGTAGTAATGGACAACAGATTCAATCCTTTACGTTACATAACAGATAAGCCTTTTCAGGCATATCTTACATTAGTTTTATTTACAATGTGGTCAGCATTCTTTGGCCTTGTAGCAATTTATTGGCTTGGTTGGATTGGTTATAATATTGGAACATCTATAATAGTGCACATGGCAATTATTATTCCAATTATATTTACTAATTTGACATTTCAACATGCAGAAAAAACTAAAGCTAAGTGGTACACAGACTTTAGGTATAAGCAGTGGATTAAGAATATACCTTTGAAAAAAAAGAAGATAGTATGGGATCTCGATAAGGAAGCATAGTGGCTAATCCGTTTGAATATTTAAACTCAATCAATACAACCAAAAAAGATATTATGGTTGATGATATAGCAGAAAAATCTTATGTACCATTTATGGTTAATAGAGGATTGTCTTATTTTCCTGATACTATTTTATATGCTAATGAAATGAATTTAAATCATCACATAGACCACCGTCTTCAATTCGATTTTTTTATAAATATAATTAAGAAAAAGAAAAGGTTTTCTAAATGGGCTAAAGCTATTGATATAGAAAACTTACAATTAATAAAAGAATATTATGGGTATAGCAATGAAAAAGCTAAATCTGTATTGTCATTGTTAAATAATGAACAAATCGAAGAATTGAAAATAAGGATTTACAAAGGTGGAAAATACAAATAGCGTAGAAGTAAAATGGTCTCCAGCGTCAATGCTAGAGATTACATTGAATGAACCAGATGATTTTCTTAAAATAAGAGAAACACTAACACGAATTGGTGTTGCATCTAGAAAAGATCAAAAGTTATATCAATCATGTCACATATTGCACAAACAAGGAAGATACTTCATTGTGCATTTCAAAGAATTATTTCTATTAGATGGAAAGCCTTCTAATCTATTATTGAACGATATTCAACGCAGAAATACAATTGCTACGCTTTTAGCTGATTGGGGACTAGTTACATTTGTTACAGCAGATCAAGCTAAAGATATGGCACCATTAAGACAAATAAAAGTTATTCCTTATAAAGAAAAAAGCGAATGGCAGCTATGTCCAAAATATAATATTGGAAACAGCAATAAAGAATGATACAAAAGATACACGAATTTTTAAAACAAAATAGAATCCAAAACGTTTGGAGATTATTTTTACAATAATTTATTTAAACTAGCGATCAAGCTTGTATAAATAAATGTGGATGCCGAATTGGTCGGGTCCATATATTAACCTTGCTATATATAGGAGGAAACTAAAATGGTAAGAAATACTATGAACGTACCGCGTTCTTTGTTTATTGGATTTGATCCAATACTAAATGAACTTGAAAGAATCCACACAGCTGGAAGAGCTCAAGATAATTATCCACCACATAACGTTGTAAAGGTCGATGCTGAAAATTTTAACATCGAGCTCGCGGTTGCTGGATTTGCAGAAGAAGATATATCTGTAGAAGTCAAGGATGGCATTCTTTTAGTAAAAGGCGAAAAATCCCAAAACGATAGTCGTGAATACGCACACAAAGGTATCTCGTCCCGCAAATTTGAGAAGTCCTTCCGACTCTCTGAATTTGTCGTAATTGACGGGGCCGATCTTAAGAATGGAATACTTGTGGTGAATGCTAGAGTTGAAGTTCCAGAAGAAAGGCGTCCTAGGAAGATCGAAATCGGGTCTGCTGGGGTATCAAAGAAGAAGGAATTTTTACAAGACTAAAATTCCGGTGAGCAGCGAAAACTCAGTGGATTGTACCTAAAGCAATTTACTGGAGTCAAATCATGGGTTATTTACGTAAGCACAAGACTGATATCAGACACGGATTCGAAGCTATATTGATAATTGGAGTAACATTAATGTTATCACCTATCATCATTATTATGCATGCGAGTCATTTCTGATTAAGTTTAATAGAAAAGGGAGCTTCGGCTCCCGGATCTTTTTGAAAATAAACCTTTACAAAACGTTTAAAATGTGATATAATATATACATATTACTAGATGATGATTACACTATGAACATAAATTTCTATACAAACGTTTCACGTTACGGCAATTCGTTGCTCTATCGTGGATATAGAAACGGTAAAAAAATACAAACTAAAATAAAATACAAACCTACGTATTTTGTTAATACACCAAATAAAACTCCATGGAAAGCTCTCGACGGCACTAAAGTAGCTCCTATAGAATTTGATTCTATGCGAGATGCTAAAGAGTGGTTGCAAGCTAATCAGCATGTCATGGGTAGAAGTATATTTGGAAACAATAAACACATACCAGCTTTTATTAACGATGAATTTCCAGGCAATATAAAATTTGATCGTAATATTATTAACGTATCTACGATCGATATTGAAGTTCAATCTGATTCTGGATTTCCAGAACCCGAGCATGCAGCACATGAAATCACAGCAATCTGTATGAAAAGTAATATTGATAATACTTTTTATGTTTGGGGTCTACAAGACTATGATGTTGAAAAAAGTCTTATGCAAGAAAATCGTGTTGTTTATGTAAAATGTGAAGATGAAAGTACACTATTACTTAACTTTGTAGCACATTGGGCTTTACCTTCTCATTGTCCTGATGTAATTACTGGCTGGAATTCAAGATTTTTTGATATTCCATATATTGTCAATCGAATCATAAAAATTCATGGTGAAGAAATTGTTCGTAGATTATCACCATGGGGATTGATCGATAGACGCGATGTTACAACAATGCAGCGTAAACAAATTGCATATGAAATTCAAGGTATTGCACAAATGGATTACCTTGATTTATTTCGTAAGTTCGGCTATTCTTATGGTCCACAAGAATCATATAAACTAGATCATATTGCATCTGTTGTCCTTGGAGAAAAAAAATTATCATATGAAGAGTTTGGAAATTTACATACTCTTTATAAATACGATCACCAAAAATTTATTGATTATAATATCAAAGATGTTGATCTTGTAGATCGCATAGAAGACAAAATGGGTCTTATTACACTTGCTCTTACTATGGCATATCGAGGTGGTGTAAACTATAGTGACGTAATGGGAACAACTGCAATATGGGATTCTATTATATTTCGAAATCTATATGCTAATAAAACAATCGTGCCCTTCGGCGAAGAAAAATTTAAGTCTCCATATCCTGGTGGATATGTAAAAGATCCTCATGTTGGTATGCATGAGTGGGTAGTTTCTTTTGATTTAAACTCGCTGTATCCATCAATTATTATGCAATCTAATATGTCACCTGAAACTATTATCACGGGTAAAGTTGCTAATTTGACAGTTGATAATATATTATCTCGAGATGTAAAGCCAAAACTTTTAGATGGAGAATGTGCTTCGGCATCAGGTCAATATTTCAAAACTGATGAACGGGGTATTCTACCAAAAATAATCGATGAAATGTACAGTGAACGTGTTGTTATCAAAAAACAAATGATCAACGCACAAAAACAATTAGAAAAGGTTGATAAAGATGACAAACAAAAATTATACGCTATCCAAAGAGACATTGCGATCGCAGAAAATCAGCAAATGTCTATTAAGATATTGCTTAATAGTCTTTACGGGGCTCTTGGTAATAAATATTTTAGGTTCTTTGATCAACGCATAGCTGAAGGTATTACATTGACTGGCCAGCTTACTATTCGCTGGGCTGAAGAAGCAATTAACAAGTATCTTAATAAAATTCTAAAAACAAATAAAGACTATGTATTGGCGATCGATACTGATTCTGTTTATGTCTCTCTCGATGATCTTGTAAAAGCGGTCAATCCAAAAAATCCAATAGAATTTGTTGATACGGTTTGTAAAGAAAAACTCGAAGATGTTCTCGAAAAATCTTACAGTGAATTATTTGATATTATGGGTGGAATTGAAAACCGTATGGTCATGAAACGCGAAGCAATCGCCGATCGTGGTATATGGACAGCCAAGAAAAGATATATTCTAAATGTTCTTGATAACGAAGGTGTTAGATATGCAGAACCTAAACTAAAAATTATGGGTATTGAAGCTATTAAATCTTCTACACCAGCACCATGTAGAGAAGCTTTAAAACAAATGTTCAAAAGTATTATAAGTGGATCTGAATCTGATGTTCAAAGAGATATTGAAATATTCAGAACACATTTTAAAACACTTCCGCCAGATGAAATTGCTTTTCCTAGAGGTATAACTAATCTTACAAACTATATGGATAATCAAACTATATATAAAAAGGGTACACCAATTCACGCTCGTGGTAGTATCTTGTATAATAAGTTAATTGTCGATAATTCACTTCAAAAGCAATACAATAAAATTCAAAATGGAGAAAAAATTAAATTCATTTATCTACGAACACCAAATCACATAAAAGAAAATGTTGTATCATTTCTTGATTATCTTCCAGAAGAGTTTGGATTACATCGCTACATTGATTATGATACTCAATTCAACAAAACTTTCTTAGATGTTATCGATCCCATACTTTCAGCTATCGGCTGGAATTCTAAAGAGATTGCAACATTAGATGAATTTTTTTAAAATAATTGTTTACTTTTACAGTAAACTGTGTTATAATAGTATATCATTAGGAGAAAAAAATGAAACTAGTAAGACTAACAACAGGTGATGAAATCATTTGTGACGTAAAAAAATCAGAAAAAGTTATATCAATATCAAATGCTTTTTCTATGGTTTCAACTGAGCCAGGGAAGATTGGCTTTATACCATTTATGGCTTATGCTAAAAATAAAGAATTTACAATTGACAAACAATTTGTAGTTATGATTTGTGATCCAGTTGATGAATTAGTAGATCAGATTCGAACTATGACAAGTGGTATTGTTACACCTTCTAAGCAGGGAATCATTGTATGAGCCAGAACTGGGTAAAAGATATTGCGGAAATGCATTCTAAATATAAAGTTCATGAATGGATTGAAAATAATCCAGACAAGCTTGAACAACTATTACATTTTAGAATAGCTTTCTTAAAAGAAGAGTTTGATGAAACATTTAAAGCTACTGGAGAAAAAGACGCAGAAGAAATCGTAGATGGACTTATTGATTTATGTGTAGTAGCTATTGGAACTTTAGATGCTTTTGGAATCGATGCTAGCAAAGCATGGGATGAAGTCCATAAAGCTAATATGTCTAAAGAAGTTGGAGTTAAAGAGTCAAGGCCTAATCCTCTTGGATTACCAGACTTAATAAAACCAGCAGATTGGAAAGCACCATCACACACAGGAAATCATGGTAAGTTTAACAATATTTGATAGTATATATGATAACAAAACAGTTAAAAGAGTTGATTACAACTCGTTTGACGACTTTGAAAAAGTATTGTACCGATTGGCAGATAGTGATAAGTATAAAAAGAAAGCTGATGCTCCTTTAATATCACCAGCCACATATAAGACCGAAACTACTCGAGCTAATGCTAATGTTATTAGTTGGGGTGGTTTCGGCATTGTCGACGTCGATGATTATGAAGGTTCAATAAAAGATATTCATGAAAAATATTCAAAATATAAATATGTTTGTTATTCAACAGCAAGTTCAACTAAGAAACATCCTAAATTTAGATTAGTATTTCCATTAACAGAATCAGTACCAGTAGACAAAATAAAACATTTTTGGTTTGCACTCAACAAAGAAATTGGAGATATAGCAGATGCTCAAACAAAAGACCTCAGTAGAATGTATTACGTCCCCTCAAAGTATAAAGGGGCCTACAACTTCATATTCACACATGATGGGATCATCATGGATCCGAATGAACTTATGGAAAAACACCGATACGTTATACAAAATGAATCATTTTTCGATAAACTTCCAGAATCTATCAAACACGGAATTATCGAACATAGAAAAGAACAACTCAATAACACTGACTTTTCATGGACAGGATATAAAGACTGTCCTTTTGTAAATAAAAAACAAATAGATGAATACAAATCTATTACCGGATCTGGATGGTATTTACAAATGTACAAAATTATGGTATCAACTGCAGGTAACGCTATGCAACGCGGTTATCCAATATCTGCACGAGAAGTTGCATGGATATGTTCTGACCTTGATAATGACACAGGTGGGTGGTACGGAAAACGAGATATGGTAAAAGAAGCTGAAAGAGCAATTGACTTTGTATTTAGAAATAATATATAATAATAAACGGAGAAATAGATGTATACGTATAATGTAGAGGTAACAAGAGTAGTTGATGGTGATACCATCGATGTTGATGTAGATCTAGGTTTTGGAATGATCTACAAAAAACAAAGAGTTAGAATGATGGGCATTGATACACCAGAATCTAGAACACGAGATTTAGAAGAAAAATTTTATGGAAAGCAATCTAAATATTTTTTAGAAAATTTACTAGATGGTGAAAAGGTTTCATTAGTATCTCATGACAAAGGTAAGTTTGGTAGAATACTTGGTGAGTTATTTATTAATGGTGATTTTTCTAAATCAGTTAATCAAATTATGATCGATAGTTTCCATGCGGTTCCATACTATGGAGATTCTAAAGAACTTACTGAAGAACATCACATGTCAAATAGAAGAGAATTAAATGAGCAAGGAATTATTTACCAAGCTGAGTGATCATATTAATAACATAGAATATGTTGTTGATGATTGGTTGCTCGCAGAATTAGATCACGAATGGGTTACTGGTAACTATAGCAAAAGAAAAAATATAGATGCTTTAGCTTTAGAATTTATATTATATAAGATGCTAGGATATAAAAAACCAAAGTCATGGAGATATGATTTAAAGCTTAGTGATAATATTTTTATAGATTTCAAAAGAAGACCAACAACATCGAATAACGCTTCTTTGTCTACAAAGGGTAATTTAGAAGCTTCTGCTGATTTGGGTTGTTTAACTCATATTGCAATGTTTACTCAAAATATAGAACATGATTATAAAATTGGTGATATACTAACATTTCAAGTTGACGGATATATAAGAATTGAAGAAGCATTTGAAAAATCTTTTACTATGACCGGATTAAAAAGTTTTAAATTATTATCAAAAAACTGTTTACAATCAGCTGAAAATGTGTTATAATATAATTATTAATGATAAGGAAACTATAAATGGCAAAATTTGACAATGGTAAACCACCTCTTGGTTTAATACCACCAGAAGCTTTACTTCAAATATCTGAAGTTTTTGGCTTTGGTGCTGAAAAGTATGGTATGAATAATTGGCGTGAAGATGGTCATAATACAAGCTGGATAAGAACGTATTCTTCTATTCAAAGACATTTGAATGCTTGGCACAGTGGTGAAGATATGGATCAAGAATCTGGAATGTCTCATCTATCTCATGCAGCAACTCAAATTATGATTTTAATTATGCATGCGATTGAGCATCCTGAAGTTGATGATAGGTATGGCAAATGACATTAGAAATTGGTCAAGTTAGAAGCTACTTTGTAGAACAATTAGCTAGAAACAATTTTACTATAGATCGTAATGGTAGTAAAACAATTGAAATGATCGGTGCTTCTTTTTACGCTGATGAACCAGCTATATTTGGTACACCAAATCAAGAATATATTGATGTGGAATTAGATTGGTATCATAGTCAATCTACAAATATTAATGATATATATCGAGGCGAACGTGAACCACCAGCTGCTTGGAAAATGACTGCGAATGATCATGGTGAAATTAATTCAAACTATGGTCATCTTATCTTTAGTGAAAAATATTATAATCAATTTGAACAATGCGTTTCAGAACTGACTATGAAGCCAGATTCTCGTAGAGCTTCTATGATTTACACTCGTCCTTCAATATGGATGGAATATAACGAAAACGATAAAAATGATTTTATATGTACAAACTCAGTGAGTTATTATATTCGTGATGATAAATTGCATTGTGTTGTGCAAATGCGCTCTAACGATGTTATCTTCGGCTACCGTAACGATTATGCTTGGCAAGAACATGTACTTGGAGAACTAGCGGATGAGTTAAGAATAGATTGTGGCAGTATCTATTGGCAAGTACAAAATTTACACGTTTATGAACGTCACTTTGAAATGGTGAAATTATGAGTTGGGAAGCTTCTAAAAATTATAAATGGGACAAGCGCTATATTAATTTAGCAGCACACATCGCGCTTTGGTCTAAAGATCCATCTAGAAAAATTGGTGCAATAGCAGTGGGATCTAAAAGACAAGTATTAGCACAAGGATACAATGGATTTCCTAGAGGAATAAACGATGATTCTACTATGTATCAAAACAAAGTTATAAAATATCAGTATGTTGTTCATGCTGAAATGAATTGTATATATAATGCAACATATAATGGTACATCATTAGATGGTGCTACGATGTATATACACGGATTACCAGTTTGTTCAGAATGTGCAAAAGGTATTATACAAGTTGGTATAAAAAGAGTAGTAACTTCGGCAATAGATGATTCCATGCCAGAAAGATGGGTTGAATCTACCGAGCTAACTAAAAAAATGTTTGATGAAGCCGGTGTAGTATACGACTTTATCGATTAAAGCTTATGGGTCCATAGCTCAGCTGGATAGAGCAACGGCCTTCTAAGCCGTAGGTCCCAGGTTCGAATCCTGGTGGGTCCGCCAAAAAGAGGAAAAAAAATGCTATACATAGATTACAAATTTGAAATGACAAATGAAGGATTGACTTTTGTAGATACAGACAGTGTATTAGAACCTGATTGTCTTTTAAAAATAGAAAATACTCCTTTTAAAATTGGAGATATTTTCGTATTAGAGCAAAGATCTAATGGTTGTATGTTTTTCAAAAACTGCAATTATTTTGGTGAGTCAATTCCAAATCAATTAGAACTACCTTTTTACAATCCATTACCATGAAAAAAACTAAAAAAACTGTTATCAAAACAAGAAAAGTACTACCAGATCATAGTAGTACTAAAGTACATAGTGATAAGACTAAATATGATCGTAAAACAATATCTGAAATTATGCAAGATGAATTAGAACCAATACATTATGATAAAGAAAAATAAAATGACTGAATTTGATCCAAAAGAATTAAAAAACAGCAAAAGAATTTTTAAAAGCGCTACTCCAAAATATACTTTAGATTGGTATATTAAGTGGGTAGCCTCAGCTTTTGTATTAGTTGCAATGTCTTTGAGAGGTATTGATGGATTACAAATATATGACTTAGGGTTATCTTCAATAGGCATCTTATTATGGTTATGGGTTTCTATCTTATGGAAAGATCGTGCACTTATACTTCTTAACGGTGTTGGATTAATGTTTTTATTTAAAAACTTAATTACAACTATTTATATTTAAGTTTATTACCAAGGAAACAAATGGAACACATAATAATACCAACGCTGGGTAGAATGGATAAGCAATTAACATATAATGCGCTGCCAAAAAAATATCAAGATATAACTAAGTTTGTTGTTCAAATTCATGAGTTTGAAGAAATGAAATCAAGATACGGTGATAAAGTCGTGTGTTTGCCTGAACATATAAACAGAATAGCTCCTACTAGAGAATGGATTTTTAATGAATTTAAAGATACAATTCATTTTGTATTTGACGATGATTTAGAATTTGTTGTAAAGGAACCTAATCCGGGCGAAGGAACTAAGTGGTTGAGTCGTAAATATAGTGAAGATGATTTCAATGATGCATTTGATTTGATTAATGAATGGATTGAGGAAGGTATATGCTATGGTGGATTTTTACCCGTTTGGGTAATTCCAGATGTAAGACAATGGCCTATTCGTGAATGCCAAAGAATTATGACAAATGTATTTTATAATGGACCAAAAATACCAAGAGACATAGAATGGAATAGATTACATGCTGGAGAAGATTTTGATGTAAACTTACAACTATTAACTCGTGGATTCAAAAATAGAATATCAGCTAAATATATGGTTGGATGTTCAGAAACAAATGCTGATGGTGGATGTTCTACATGGAGAACATTAGAAGTTGCTAATCAAGCACAACAAGATTTAGCTAATCTATGGCCTGATTTTGTAAAAGTCAAAGAAAAAGATGTAATATCCGGCCCATGGAAAGGTAAGAAAAAACTAGTTGTTACAATATATCATAAGAAAGCGTATCAATCTAGTCAAATTAACTCATTAGAGGAATTTTTTTAAAATGAATTATGCGAGTATTGTACCATTGATTGGTGGTGAAACTTTAGCAATGGAAAATGTTTTTGGAAAAAGACCAGATTATATAATGACATATGATGGTTTTCAAGATAATGAAACACATTTATTAAACTATTACAATCACGAAGTTCCTTATTATAATTTATCACAAAATAAAAAACCAAATCATTCAGTCGATGTTATTAATACTGTTTGTCCATGTGCTGGTCTTAGTTCGTTATCTCCATCAGCAAGCTCTACAAATGAAGCGAATGATTGGATGATTACATCAGCAAAATATGTATTAGGTGAATTACAGCCTAAAGTATTCTGGGGAGAAAATGCTCCAAGGCTTGCATCGAAAATGGGAGAACCAATTGTTCGTAAATTGCGTAAAATTGCTGAACAAAACGGATATACGTTTAGTATTTTCAAAACTAAATCATTACTCCATGGATTAAGTCAAGTGCGTGATCGTACGTTTTATTTCTTTTGGAAAGGTGATTCTATACCACTATTTGAATATATCGAAGTTCCACCATCAAATATTGCCGACGATATTAGAGCAGTAAAATTCGATAAAAACGATCCTATGAGTATATTAACTAATGATAAAAAACCAACGGATGATCCATACTACAAATATGTTTTACAAGAACTAGAAGGTGGTATTACTCATGCAGAATTTTCTGCGAAGATCGAAAAAACTACTGGATTACAAGATTATATAGAAGAAAGAAAAACTTATAAACAAGTAGGCCAATGGATGCGAGAAAATGGTTTTGAAAATCATGCTAAAAAATGCGATAGACAATATCACAAACTCAAAGCTGGTGGAAATATTATGCGCAAAGGTGTAGAAATACCAAAAGATAAAATTGGTGCTTTTGTTGGACATATGCCTACATCATTGACTCATCCGGACGAAGACAGATTTTTGACCGTAAGAGAAGCATTATCTTTAATGAAACTACCTAGTGATTTTGAATTATTAAATCCTAAAAGATCTCTTAATCATATATGCCAAAATGTTCCAGTGACTACAGCTGAACATCCAGCTAAAATGATTAAAAAATATTTAGAAGGTAAATTAGATAAAGTTGATACAAATTTTATGGTTCAAGATAATAAGAAAAAAACTTATGAATATGAAAAAAACAGTGTACAATTAACAGAATTTATGTTATAATATACATATTATTAATTAAAAGAAGAGGAATTATGCCAAGTATTAGTTTGAAAGCACCACCACAAAGATTTCGAAAAGGTAAAAAAAATCAAAAGCCACCACAAGACATGCCGTTTGATGTTGCCTTAAGAAAGTTTAAAAAGGCTGTAGAAGCAGCAGGTATCTTACAAGATGTCCGCCGAAAAGAGTTTTACGAAAAACCTACAGCAAAACGCAAGCGTAAAAAGGCCGAGGCAATAGCGCGGCATAAGAGACAAATGAGCTCTATGCAACAAACCCAATTCGGTAGGAGAAAAAGATAATGTCTATAATGGATAAACTTAAAAAGAACTCAAAGATTAAAACTACTGATATATTATCAGAAAGTATTTTTTTTAGTGAAAAAGATATGACTAAAACAGAAGTTCCAATGATTAATGTTGCTTTATCGGGAGATCCAGATGGCGGATTAACTTCTGGTTTAACAGTATTAGCTGGTCCTTCTAAACATTTCAAAACATCATTTGCTCTATTAATGGCAGGTGCTTATTTAAAAGAACATAAAGATGCAGTGATGTTATTTTATGATTCTGAATTTGGTTCACCACAGTCATACTTCGAGTCATTCGATATAGATACATCAAGAGTATTACATACACCAATCACTGATGTTGAACAACTTAAATTTGATCTTGTTGGTCAATTAGATCAGTTGGATCGTAAAGATAAAGTTATTATAGTAATCGATTCTATTGGTAATTTGGCTTCTAAGAAAGAATTAGAAGACGCTATTAATGAAAAATCAGTCGCTGATATGTCAAGAGCTAAAGCACTCAAAGGTTTATTTAGAATGGTTACCCCTTATCTAGCTATGAAGAATATTCCTTTGCTTGCTGTTAATCATACTTATCAAGAAATCGGATTGTTTCCAAAAGCAATTGTTTCTGGTGGTACAGGTATTTATTACTCAGCTGATAATATCTGGATTATAGGAAGACAACAACAAAAGCAGGGTACGGAAATAAAAGGTTATAACTTTGTAATTAATGTTGAAAAATCTAGATTTGTAAAAGAAAAATCTAAGATTCCAATATCAGTAACATGGGAAGGTGGTATTGCACCATATTCAGGTTTGCTTGATGTTGCACTTGCTGGTGGTTATGTACAAAAGCCTAATGTTGGCTGGTATTGTAGAGTTGATCAAGAAACTGGTGAACTTGTACAACCTAAAGTAAGAGAAAAAGATACTCTCAGTGAAGATTTTTGGCTACCAGTATTTGAAACTACAAACTTTAAAGAATTTCTAAAAGGTCATTATCAAATTGGTCACAAACCTTTACTTGAAGTAGAACTAGATATTGAGCAAGAACAATGATAAAGAATATGGATAATCATTACATGACGGTAGAACACCCAGAGTCGGATTTTTATGCCATACACTTAAATGAAAATTCTCCTTATGATGGAGTAAGATTTATATATGGTACAGTTTCTATTAAAGAATCACCCGAATTAGATGTAGCAACTTTAACATTTACTTATAATATAAATGATCCAGGCGAATACGACCACGATGAATTAAGAAAAGACGAAAAATTTAATAATTATCTTGGTGATTTATTAACACATATTATTGACACGGGGACAACACAACTTGCAGAACGAGATACCAACACACGTACTGAGTCATCTACTTAACAACGAAGAATATTGCCGTCGTGTAATACCTTATATTCAAAAAGAATATTTTGAAGGTTCACACAAAGTAGTATTTAATCTTATTGTTGATTTTGTATCGACTCATAATAAACTACCAACTGGTAGAGTATTAGATATTGAATTACAAAAAGTTTCAGCACCAGATGATGTATTAAACCAATCTTCAGCTTTAATAAATGAAATCAATACGAAGACAGATTTAGATACAGATTATTTAATTAATGAAACTGAAAAATGGTGTAAAGATCGCGCAGTATATCTAGCAATCATGGATTCTATTGGTATTATAGATGGTAAGAATAAAGAATTGACTGAAGGTGCTATACCGGAAATATTATCTACAGCATTAGGTGTTTCTTTTGATCAAGCGATTGGCCATGATTACATTGATGATTCGGACGGTAGATTTGAGTTTTATAATAGAACAGAAGAAAGAATTCCTTGGGATCTGGATTACTTTAATAAAATTACAAAAGGTGGTATTCCAAATAAAACTTTAAATGTTTGTTTGGCTGGTACAGGTGTTGGTAAATCTTTATTTATGTGTCATAATGCAGCCGCGGTATTACAACAAGGTAAAAATGTTTTATATATCACTATGGAAATGGCTGAAGAAAGAATTGCTGAACGTATCGATGCTAATCTTATGGATTTACCAATTCAACAATTAGAATCATTACCTAAAAATGTATTTGCTGAAAAGATTCAAAAAATAGCAAAAGGTACAATTGGTAAATTACTCATTAAAGAATATCCAACAGGTGCTGCTCATTCTGGTCATTTTAGAGCTTTACTTAATGAACTTAAAATGAAAAAGAAATTTGCACCAGATATTATCTACATCGATTATCTGAATATATGTGCATCTTCTAGAATGAAGGCTATGGGTGGTAGTATAAATAGTTATACTTATATCAAAGCTATTGCTGAAGAATTACGTGGGTTAGCTATTGAGTTTAATGTACCAATTATGACAGCAACTCAAACAACTCGATCAGGTTTTAGTAATACTGATATAGGCCTTGAAGATACTTCTGAATCCTTTGGCTTACCCGCTACTGCTGATTTAATGTTTGCTTTGATAGCAACTGAAGAATTAGATGAATTAAACCAAGTTATGGTTAAACAACTTAAAAACAGATATAACGATCCGACGAAATATAAAAGATTTGTGGTCGGTATTGATCGTGCAAGAATGAAATTGTACGATGTAGAAGAATCAGCTCAATCTGATATAATGTCAGATATGAGTATCCCCGATAAACCAATCGCAACGTGGGGAGATAGAGAAAATAAAGATACGTTTGCGGAATTCAAAGTATAGGAGAAAAATATGAATTGGATAAAAGATAGAATCAAAGAAAGAACTTCATTAGATGGAGTGTCACTCATCGTGGTATGCGGCTCAGTCGTGTTGTTTGGCGGTATTGCTAAACTAGTAGCATGGGCAGGTTTGGCGTGGGGTATATATACTCTAGTAAAAGGAGAATCGTAGTGAATAGTTTAAAAACATTCTTATGCTTTCTTTTAATGGTAACATCGTTTGCCGCTCAAGCGGATACTTCATATAATGTTTCGGTCACTTCAGATTATTTTTGGAGAGGCATGTCACAAAATGCAGGAAATGTTGCTTTACAAGCAGGTATAGATTATAACCATGAATCAGGTTTTTATGCTGGAGCATGGGCCAGTGAAGTAGATTATGGCGACACGGCTAATGTTGAATATGATTTTTATGCTGGTTACAGCACGGATTTAACTGACGATATTAGTGTAGACTTGGGTGTTATTCAATATAACTTTGATGGTAGTGATTATGATCCTTTTGAAGAAGTTTATTTTGGAGCTTCTTGGAAAAACACAAGTATGAAATATTACCGCAATACTGTTGATGCACATCTAAGTTATTTAGAAGTATCACAAGCATTGCCATTCATTAAAGCAGCTAATGTGTCAATTGGATATGCTGAACATAAAGTTGCTGAAACTGAAATGTCTCATGTAATGTTGATGATCGCAAAGCCCGTAACAGAAAATCTAACAATTGGATTAATGGTAATGGATGGAGTAAGATCAGGTACATTTATGGATTCAGCCGCAATAAACTTAACTCTTAATTTCTAATATAACAAGGATAAACCATGTTTAATGCTCGTGTTATTTCGTATAGCAAGCCAGCAATCGGTGTTGATTTGAAAGATGATTTACTACAACTTGTTGCATATTGCGCAAGAGTATCAAATCCAAGTAATCAAAATAATGAAGAAACAGCAGAGAAATTAATTAATTATTTGATTAAAAACCAGCACTGGTCACCTCTTGAGATGGCCAGTGTCTGTATCGAAATAGATACCACAAGGGATATTGCAAGACAAATTCTAAGACATAGATCTTTTTCTTTTCAAGAATTTTCTCAAAGATATGCCGATCCTACCAAAGATTTAAATTTTGTTATTCGAGAAGCTAGAATGCAAGATGATAAAAATCGTCAAAACTCAATATCAATTCCTACTGAAGATTCAATACATCATATATGGGAATCATATCAAGAAGTTATAATAGAACGTTGTAAACATGCTTATGAATGGGCTATTAAAGCTGGTATAGCTAAAGAACAGGCTAGAGCAATTCTACCCGAAGGTTTAACAATGTCTCGTATGTATGTGAATGGTACTTTAAGATCTTGGATTCATTATATACAATTAAGATCTTCTAATGGTACTCAAAAAGAACACATAGATATAGCCATGGCTTGTGCAGAAGCTATATATCAAATATTTCCTCTTGATGATGTTATATAAACGTAATTACATATAACAAAAAAATATAAAAAAAGTGAAAATAAATGAAAAAAACTGTTTACATTAGCCATAAACTGTGTTATAATATACCTATATTAAATGATAAGGACTTATATTATGAATGAAGAAAACTGGACAATCGAAA
>MDTC01084997.1_pt1 | contig 19154 bp, 19 predicted proteins | sample 811181 | NCBI WGS metagenome assembly MDTC01 (sample SAMN05326644, study PRJNA326480) | marine metagenome | isolation source: seawater | place: Pacific Ocean: North | collected 2011
CGACCAGTCCGAGCGCCACAGTGGCGAGCGCCAGGGTGTTGCGGGTGGTGGGGTGCACCGGGCCTCCGTCGTGTGCCCGGCGAACGCCGGAGCCACCGAGAGCCTAACGCTCTTCGTCGAGGGGGCCGTCGAACGGGGCGTGAGCCTCGGGCAGGTCGACCCACTGCACCGGGTCGGGTCGGGCGTGCAGGAAGCGGGCCCCGACGGCCTGGAAGCGGTCCACGTGGTCGGTCACCAGGAAGGCGCGGCTGCCATGGCCCTCGCCTTGCGGTCCCAGGGCGTCGCGCACCGCGCGGGCGGTCGCCTGGGCCGAGTCGACCAGGGTCACGCCGGGCAGGACCTCGGCGATGATCTCGCGTAGCAAGGGATAGTGGGTGCAGCCCAGGATGGCCGTGTCCACCCGTCCGCGCAGGTGGCCGACGTAGCGCTCGGCGACCAGGCGCGGCACGTCCCCGTCGGTCCAGCCCTCCTCGGCGAGGGGGACGAAGAGCGGGCAGGCGACGGCCTCGATGGCCAGCTCGGGGCTCTCTTCGGCGAGCGCGCGCTGGTAGGCCCCGCCGCGGATGGTGCCCTCCGTGCCCAGCACGACCACGGCCCCCTGGTGGTGGGCGGCCAGGGCGGTCTGTACGCCCGGCTCGATGACGCCGAACACCGGCACGCCGATGGTGCCGGCGGCAGCCTTCAGGTCGTCCAGGGCGTGGGCCGTGGCGGTGTTGCACGCGATGACGATCGCGTCCACGCCCTGGTCGACCAGGTAGGAGGCGACCCTGCGGGCGTAGCGGATGACCGTGCGCGGCGAGCGGGTGCCGTAGGGGACCCGTGCGGTGTCGCCCAGGTAGAGCAGGTCGTGCTCGGGCAGCTTGTCAGCGAGGGCCTCGAAGACGGTCAGGCCGCCGATGCCGCTGTCGAACACACCGATGCGCACGGGCACTCCGAGGTGCGTGGGGTCGGCCGGTCGGGTAACCCGGCTGGTGGGAGGTGCCGTGCGCATCGCGATCTACGGAGGGAGCTTCAACCCGCCGCACCTGGGGCACGCGCTGGTGGCCGCCTGGGTGGTGTGGACCGGGCGCGCGGATCAGGTCTGGCTGGTGCCGGTGGGTGGACATGCGTTCGGCAAGGCCCAGGCCCCGTTTGCGCGGCGGGCGCGGTGGTGCTCCCTGCTGGCGGAGACCGTGTCCGAGCACGTTCGCGTCGAGACCATCGAAGAGACGCTCCCCAAGCCCAGCTACACGCTCAACACCCTGCGCGCGCTGCAGGAGCGTCACCCCGAGCACAGCTTCCGCCTGCTGTTGGGGGCGGACAACCTGCCGGATCTGCCGCGCTGGCACCGCTGGGAGGAGATCGCCCGCGACTTCGAGCCGCTGGTGGTCGGGCGAGTCGGCTACGCGTCCCCGCCTGACGTGCCTGCCTTCCCGGGGATCTCGTCGACCGACGTGCGCGCTCGCCTGGTCGAGGGCAGGGCGGCCGATGCGCTCGTCCCGAAGGCCGTGCTCGACGACGTCGGACCCGACGACCTGGTGTGGTGGGCACCCGCCCAGGCCGATCAGTAGCGCGGACCTCGCGGCACGATGGCGACCGAGCTGCCGCCTCCGGTCGAGCCGGCTCGCCCCTGGAGCAGCACGGCGCCGTAGCCGTCGTGCAGGCCGATCCCCAGGTTCACGCCGGTGCCGCCCTCGCCGCAGGTGCTCATGAGCTCCCAGCGCGCCTCGCCCTCCTCGAAGATCAGGCGCTCGCCGCACTCGTGCACGCCAGTCGGCGAGCCGCCGAAGCCCCAGGCCTTCTCCGCGCCGCCGATGACCACCATGCCGCCCTGGCTGTCCGCGAACCCGGTCGCGTAGGCGCGGGCCTCGTTCATGTCCGGCAGCCGCTCCCAGCGGAGGGGATCTGCCTCGAGATCGAGGATGAATGCGGCCTTCACGCCATCGAGGTTGCTGCCGGCCGTGCCGGAGTCGGTGATGCCCCCGGCCACGACGAGTCGTCCGTCGCGGAGGCGGGCCATCGTTCCCGCCCGGAGCTGCCAGGGCAGGGCGGGCAGGGCGGTGTTGCTCCCGTCGCCCATCAAGGTGGTGCAGGCGGACAGGGGCGTGATGTTGTCCCGAACCCACTGGCCGCCGCCGCAGATGGCGAGGCCGCCGGGCAGGGGCGCACTCATGAAGTCCCAGGGAGCCGACTCGACCGTGCCGTAGGCGCCGAAGGTGGGGCCGCTGGGGTCGAGCACCTCCCAGGTCGCGCTGTTCGGGCCGACGGAGGTGATCTGGTGGGCGCCGACCAGGAGCAGGTTGCCGTCCGGCAGCATGCCGACGGCGTGGCGGGCCCGGGAGTAGGTGCCCGTGGTCGTGCCGACGATGCTCTGGGTCTCGGGATCGAACACCGTGGCCCGGTTGCTGCGGCTCGTGTGCGCGTTGTACGACTTCTCACCGCCGGTGATGACGATCATCTCCTTGCCTTCGATCTGCATCACGGTCGCCTGCGCGTAGCACACGCCCTCGGGAAGCTCGACGTTGAGCCGCTCGAACGTCCACTCTCCCTCGTTCAGGCTGGAGAGGCGGCGGACGGTGCGCTCACACTCGCCGCCCTGGATCCGGATGCCGCCGAAGGCGTAGACCCGGCCGCTGTCGAGCACGGCGATCGCGGCGCCGAACGCGGGCTGCTCCAGGGTGGTGAGGCCGCCGGCGCCGTCGAGCTCGGCGATCAACACGCCGACGTCCGCCTCGGCGCCACCGACGCCGAGGGTCAGCGGGGTGGAGGCGCCAAACGCGATCAGGTCGTTCGGGGCATCTTCCGGGTCTTCGCCGACCGTGAGCGCGACGGCGATGCGGTCGTTGCTCAGGGGTCCGAAGCCGCCGGACTGCACGGTGCCCGAGCCGGCGCTCAGGGTGTTCAGGTCGAACCACTCGGTGTCCACCTCGGGGTCCTGCACGCTGATGAACACGTGGGGACCGTCCTTGAAGGGCTCCTGGTTCAGGGGCACCACCGGCCGGAGCCGCAGGGTGTAGTTGGCCTCTGCGCCGCAGGCGGACAGCGCGAGGACGCCCAGGGTGAGGACGAGGGGGAACGAGCGGTTCACGGCGTCTCCAGATGCAGAGCGTACGGCTACCGCGACCACGATGTCAACGGGATCAGAGAGGGCATTCGGGGCCGGTCTCGGATAGGCTTCAGGCGATGCGGTCAGACGACGTTCCCGAGTCCCTCGTGCTGCAGGCTGCGCTCTTGCGACGCCTGCCCGGCGTTGTGCACGGATTCACCACCCGCCGGGGCGGGGTCAGTCCGGCCCCCCGGGACTCGCTGCACCTGGCCCTGCGCGATGATGACGACGCAGACGCGATCGTGGAGAACTGGCGCCGGGCCGCCCGCGCGCTCGGAGGGGGGGCTGGCGACGTCGTGCTCCTCGACCAGGTGCACGGCAACGTCGTGGTCGAGGTCTCGGAGCCGACGGGACCGCTGCGTACCGCGGCTGCGGCGGACGCGGCGCTCACCTGCGAGCCCGGGGTGCTCCTCGCGGTCCGTACCGCGGACTGTGTGCCGGTCCTGCTCGCCGGTCCCGGGGTCGTCGCGGCGGCGCACGCGGGCTGGCGGGGCGTGGTGCAGGACATCGTGGGTCGCACCGTGCAGGCGATGGTCGCTCGGACCGGGTGCGCCCCGGAGGCCATCGTCGCGGCGGTCGGACCGCACGCGTCGGTGGAGAACTACGAGACTGGACCCGAGGTGGTCGACGCGCTGGTGCAGGCCGGCCTCGTCCGCGAGCGGGTCAGCCGCATGGGACCGCGGGGTCGGGAGCACGCCGATCTCCGGGCTGCGGTGGTCGACCAGCTCGAGGCGGCGGGAGTCCGCGAGGTCGATCACGTCTGCAACTGCACGATCGGGGATCCGGACTTCTTCAGCCACCGGCGGGACGGCGCGGCGACCGGCCGGCAGGCGTCCATCATCGGGCTCGTGGCGGAGTGCAGGTGAGGGGAGCGGCGCTGGTGCTGGTCCTCTGCGCCTTCTCGGGCTGCACCGGCGGGCGGGGACCGGAGCAGACCCAGCGGCACGAGGCGCTCGTGGCCCAGCGGGCAGCGCTCGACGCATGGCGGCGGGGTCGGGAGCTGCTGGACAGCGGTCACGCCCGGCAGGCCCGGAGCGCGTTCGACGAGGCGCTGGTCCACCAGCCGGCGGATCCGGTGGTGCTCGCGTGGCGGGCCCGCGCCGAGGCTGCGGCGGGGGAACCGGACACGGCGATCGAGACCCTGCAGACGGTGCTCTCCAAGCAGCCAGGCTTTGCAGAAGCTCGCTATAACCTGGCTTCCTACCTGGTACGCCAGGGCCGGGTCGAGGTCGCGGCTCCCGAGCTGCGCCGCGCGCTCGCCGACGGCGCCCGCGACCCGCGCGATGTCCTGCTCGACGCCGACTTCCAGCCCCACCTCGCCCATCCAGCCCTCGCCTTCCTGCCCCAGGCGCCCCTCGATCTGGAGGTGAAGGGTCCGGGGGGCACGGTGTTCCTGGGCAGTGATGCCATCGTGCGCCTCGCGGTCACCGGTCCGTCCCTGGACGGCCTGCAGGTCGAGGTGCCCCCCCTGGTGGCGCCGGTCAGCCTGTCCCGGATCGAGGAGCGGGTGGAGACGCTGCCCGGCGGGGACGAGCGCCTGAGCCTCACCTGGACCCTGCGGGTGCGTGGCCCGGGTCGGGCGGACCTCGGTCCCTTCGCGGTGCGCTCTGGGCCGCGCGAGTCCACCGCCGACGCCATCACCCTCGTCACCCTCGCTCCGGCCGAGGTGGAGCCGGTGCCTCCCTCCACCGTCACGCTCCTCCGCCCGTCCCTGCTCGCCGCGAGTCTCGACGGAGACGGCGTCGGCGCGTGGCTGCGCGACGGCTCCCTCGTCGTGCGCTCGCTCCCCGGCCAGCGGGTCTCGATCGCCGACGGCAGCACCCCCGATGCCCGCGGCGTGTACATGGTCGAGCGAGAAGAGCGCTACATCCTGTCGATCTGGGAACGACCACCCGCCGACCCGACGGTCACGATCCGGTCGGGCGGGCAGGTCGCGTTCACGGGGCGGCCGAGGCCCTGAGGCCCCGCCGCCTCACTTCACGGAGATGCAGGCGTCGCAGCCGTCGGTCTCGCCCAGCGCGCCGTCGAGGCTGGCGTCGCAGGTGACGAAGGTCGCGTCGACGCAGGTGGCGCCGTAGCCGCCGGCTCCGGTGACGGTGACGCCGGAGAAGGTGTGCTCGCCCGAGTTCACGGTGATGCCGTCGCCGATGGCCTTGCTGACGGTCACGTCGGTCAGGCTGATGCTGGACGCCGAGGCGGTGCCGCGGTCCGCGTCGATGAGGATGCCGCCGGGGGCCTCGACCGCGCCGGTGCGGGAGAAGCCGGTACCGGTGATGGCGCCGGAGACCTGGTCGAGCTGCAGGCCGAAGTCGTTGACGCCGGCGATGTCGAAGCCGGTCATGTTGAAGGAGCCCAGGTTGGTGGCGAAGATTCCGCCGGCCACGAGGTCACCGGAGCCCGCGCCGAGCTGCATGTCGTACACCTCGATGACGCCCTCCGCCTGGTCGCCGGTGGTGGAGTCGGTCCAGCCGGCGAAGCGCATGACGTTGGTGGGGTAGGTCTCGCCGGCGCGCTCGTCGAAGTAGCCGCCGACCGGGCCGATGACCTGGACGTTGTTGAGCACGGCGTTGGGGTAGGACTGGGGGTCGACGCCGGTGCCGTCCGCGCCGGTACGCATGGTCCAGCTGATGTCCATGGCGGCAGTCACGGCCTGGTTGGTCGTGATGTCCTCGAGGGTGACGCCGTCCATCTCGACGGTGGTGTTGGTGGCATACAGCAGGCGGCCGTCCACCTGCTCGATGCTCACGTCCTCGAGCGAGAGGCTGCCTACGCTGAAGTACAGCGCGTTGTCGGAGTTGTGGCTCTCGGAGACGAAGATCTCCTCGTCGTCGATGTAGTAGCCGAACAGGTAGTCGTAGGTGTTCACGTCGCTGATGGACACCTCGGACAGGCCCATGTCGCAGCTGTAGCAGTACAGGGCGTTGCGTCCGATGTCCTCCATGGTCACCCGCTCGAGGGTGACGTCGGAGTTGGAGCTGCCGTAGACCACGTTCTGGTTGTACCCGGTGAAGGTCGTGTCGCTGATGGTGACGTTGGCCTGGGTCGTGGTGCTGCCGGCCGCGGTGATGCCCTGCTGGCCGTTCTGGAAGGTCGAGTTGCGGATGATGAGGTCCGACTCGCTGACGTAGATCTCCCGGGCCTGGTAGTAGCTCTCCTGGCGGGTGACCGAGCCGTCCTCGTTCTCGATGATGTAGACGTTGGTGTAGTCGCCGTCCTGGAAGGTCGAGCCGTCGATGAGCACCGAGCCGTTCGACTGCATGGTGATCTGGTTCTGACGGCCCTCCGCGAAGGTGACCCCGTTGGCGGTGATGCTGCCGCCCTGGCCGAAGATCGAGTTCGACTCGTTGCGTGCGAAGGTGCCGCCCGTCGCGGAGAAGACGCCGTTGACGACGGTGACGCCCCAGTCGTAGCTGTCGGTGACGCTGGACTCGGTCAGGGTGGCCGAGCTGCTCCACAGGGACAGGGCCATGTTGCAGCGGTAGCCGGTGTCCGTGATGCAGTACTCGTCGTCGTTGAGGGTCTCGGAGATCGTGACGTGGTCGAGCTCCGCGTCGCCGCTGTACACCGCGATGCCCTGGGCGACGTTGTCGGTGACGGTCGTGTAGGACATCGTCAGCTGCGACGTGTCGCCGCCGGTCTGGGGGCTGACCAGCACGCCCGCGCCGTTGTTGCCGCTGATCAGGCTCGGCAGCTCCTCGGTGCCGCTGATGACGAGCTCGGTCTCGAGCGCGTACACGCCCGCGCTGCCGAGGCGGTCGTTGATCGCGTCGTTGGGGTTGCTGGTGTCGTGGCCGGTCGTGACCGTGATGCTGGCCAGGTTGGCCGGGGCGGTGAGGCCCAGGGTCAGGATGCCGTAGCCGCGGTAGTCGGAGATCTCGATGCCGGTGGCCTCGAAGGACGACGTGCGGGCGGTGATGCCGGCGAAGGTGGCGCCGGCGCCGATGATCCGGTCGCCCTCCATGGTGAGCGAGCTGCTGCCGTCCACGCTGACGCCGGTGATCTCGGCGCCGACGATGGTGTTGCCGGACAGGGTCGCGGACGAGCCGCCCTCGATCCACACGCCGACCCCGTCGATGTCCCAGAGCTGGGTCGACGCGTCGACGTGGCGGATCCCACCGAAGTTGCAGTCCTGCACCGTGACGTCCGCGCCGTTGTCCGCGAGCACGCCGAAGGCGCCGGCGTTGGTGACCTCGGCCCCGGTGATCGTGGCGGTGCCGCCATCGACGCGGAACGCGCCCCAGTCCGGCTGAACCACGGTGGAGTTGCTGATGGTGGCCGTGCCCAGGATGTCGAAGCCGTAGTTGGCCACCTCGACGATGTCGATGTTGTCGGCGATCAAGCTTCCACCTGCCTCGACGACGATGCCCGAGCGGGTGGTCTGGATCTCGACGTTCTGGATGGTCAGCGCGCCGTCCGCGGTGACGGTGACGGCCATGTCGTTGACCGGCGGGGTCAGCACGACGCCGTTGCCCTCGATGGTGAGGGTCTTGTCGACGACGATCGCGACGTTCGCGTCCTCGCACAGCTCGATGGTGGCGCCGTCCGTGGCGACGCGCAGCGCGTCGTCCAGGTTGGCGAAGCCCTGACTGGCGCTGGACACCGAGATGCAGCCCTCCGCGTAGCTGGGATCGGTGTCGTCGGTGGGGTTCGAGGTGTCTGTCTCCCCGCCGTTGTCGCACCCGGCCGTGCCCAGGGTGAGCAGTGCGATCGCCGAGAGAAGTGCTGGTGTCCGCATGATCGTCGCCTCCGAAACGTCACCGCACGATACTCGGCCAAGCCCCCACCCACAACTGGTTACGGGCGCGGCCTGCACGGAGGACACATGGAGCGCGACGCCCTCAACCAGCGGCTTGCCGACATGGACGCCGAGGCCCGACTCGGCGGTGGACAGGCCCGCATCGACAAGCAGCACGCCGCCGGGAAGCTCACGGCCCGGGAGCGTGTGGATGCGCTGCTGGACGCAGGCTCCTTCGTGGAGCTGGGGCGCTACGTGACCCACGACTGCGCGCACTTCGGCATGGAGGACCAGAAGATCCTCGGCGATGGCGTGGTCACCGGTCACGGCCGCATCGACGGGCGTCTGGTCTACGTGTTCGCCCAGGACTTCACGGTCTTCGGCGGCTCGCTGTCCGCCGCCCATGCCAAGAAGATCTGCAAGGTCATGGATCTGGCGGTGCGAAACGGCGCACCCATCATCGGCCTGAACGACTCCGGCGGCGCGCGGATCCAGGAAGGGGTCGCCTCCCTGGGCGGCTACGCGGACATCTTCCTGCGCAACACCCTGGCGAGCGGCGTGGTGCCGCAGATCAGCGGCATCCTCGGCCCGTGCGCCGGCGGTGCCGTCTACAGCCCGGCGATCACCGACTTCATCGCGATGGTCGAGGGCACCTCCTACATGTTCGTGACCGGCCCGGACGTCATCAAGACCGTCACCCACGAGGTCGTCACCAAGGAGGACCTCGGCGGCGCCGACACCCACAACCGCAAGAGCGGCGTGGCCCACTTCCAGGTGCCCGACGAGAAGGCGATGATGGCCCTCCTGCGAGAGCTGTTGTCCTACATCCCGCAGAACAACATGGAGGAGGCGCCCCGCCGCCCCACCGACGACCCCAGGGATCGCGCCTGCACCGAGATCACCGAGCTGGTGCCGACCAACCCGAACAAGCCGTACGACATCAAGGAGCTGGTCGCCGCCATCGCCGATGAGCGCCGCTTCCTCGAGGTCGCCGCGGGCTACGCGCAGAACATCGTGGTCGGGTTCCTGCGCCTGGGTGGGCGCAGCGTGGGCGTGGTCGCCAACCAGCCGAACATGCTGGCGGGCTGCCTCGACGTCGACAGCTCGATCAAGGCTGCGCGGTTCGTGCGGTTCTGCGACGCCTTCAACATCCCGCTGCTCACGCTGGTGGACGTGCCCGGCTTCCTGCCCGGCACCGCCCAGGAGTATGGCGGCATCATCAAGCACGGCGCCAAGCTGCTGTACGCGTTCGCCGAGGCGACCGTGCCCAAGGTCACCCTCATCACCCGCAAGGCGTACGGCGGCGCCTACGACGTCATGAGCTCCAAGCACATCCGCGCGGACCTCAACTTCGCCTACCCGACGGCGGAGATCGCGGTCATGGGTGCGGACGGCGCGGTCAACATCCTGTATCGACGCGACCTCAAGGGCGCGGCGGATCCGGTCGCGAAGAAGGCGGAGCTGGTCGCGGAGTACCGTGAGAAGTTCGCCAACCCCTACGAGGCAGCCGCCCGCGGCTACGTCGACGCGGTCATCCTGCCCGCCGACACCCGCGCGGTCCTCATCGACGCCTTCGACAGCCTCGAGAACAAGCGCGACACGAACCCGCCGAAGAAGCACGGGAACATCCCGCTTTAGGGGAGGGGCGGTCGCGAGCGCGGCGTCGCGTGGCTTCTGGCAGGGGATGCGTCTGGGCGGTCTCCAGTCTCCAGTCTCCAGTCTCCAGCCCTACGGCAGTCGGGTGGTCCGTGCGCCTCGGTGCACACGGGTGGTCTGTGTGCGCTGCGCACAGCACGGGACCTGACGAGCGGCACATCGATGTGGCTGGCTGCAGTGTCGTCCACGGACTGGAGACTGGGGACTGGGGACCGGCCCGCCACGAACCTGCCCGCAGTGCCGACGCCCTCCTCCTTGCCTCCCGCCGCCCCACCGGCTACTCCCCGCCGGCCTTGCACGGTGGCCCGTCGCGCGCCTCATGCCCTTCGAGATCCAACGAGGGCGTGGACGATTGGCGCACGGCCCGTTACCCGCGCCCGAATTCAACACCCTCTTGTCCTGGACGATCCATGGTTCGCATCCGCCTGACCCGCATGGGCGCGAAGAAGCGCCCCTTCTACCGGGTGGTCGTGGCTGACTCCCGCGCCCCGCGGGACGGCCGCTTCATCGAGCAGCTCGGCTACTACGATCCCATGAAGGATCCCTTCGACCTCAAGCTCGAGCTCGAGCGGGTCGACTACTGGCTGTCCGTCGGCGCCAAGCCGTCCGACACCGTCGACCGCCTCATCGCCAAGGCCCGTGACGGCCATGGTCAGGCGCCGGCGGAGCAGGCCTGATGGATTCTCTCCTGCGACATCTCGTGGAGCCCATCGTGGCCCACCCTGACGACATCTCCATCCAGGCTGTGGAAGGGGATGCGTCCATCCTGCTCGAGCTCGTCGTCCACGAAGACGATCGTGCCCGCGTCAAGGGTGAGGACGGCCGCACCCTGCGCGCCCTGCGGACGGTTCTCTCCGCTGCGGCTGGCAAGCGCAAGGCCACTGTCGACCTCGTCGAGGCGCATGGCGCCCACGGGGAAGAGTAGCTCCTCCACGGAGGCCCGCTTCCGGACCCTGTCCGGTCGCGGTCTGTCCGAGGATGAGGTCGAGCTCGGCCGCATCGTCGGTGTGTTCGGCGTCCGCGGTGAGGTGCGCGTGCACCTGCACAACCGCGAAGGCTCGGTGCTGCTCGATGATCCCTGGGACGTGATCCTCGTCTCGCCGGACGGATCCCGCCGCACCACTCGGCTGTCGTGCCGCTCGGGTGCGGGCAAGCGGATCCTGGGTCGCCTCGACGGGCTGTCCGATCGTGAGGTCGCGGCCGGGCTGAAGGGCACGCTGATCGCAGTCGCCCGGGCGGATCTGCCACCCCCGGACAGCGGTGAGTTCTACGTCGCCGACCTGCAGGGTCTGACCGTGCTGGTGGACGACGAGGCGCGCGGCAGCGTGGTGGACGTGCACCACACGGCTGCGGGAGACCTCATCGAGCTCTCCCTGGGCACGGAGGTGCACTTCGTGCCGTTTGCGGATCCAGCGATCGGCAAGATCGACCTGGATCGCGGGACCTTGACGCTCGATCCTCGGATCCTGGCTGAAGACGACGAGGACTGACGTGTCCGAGACCCCCCGCCGGCCGCGCTACGACGTGGTCACCCTGCACCCGGAGATGGTGGAGGGGCCGCTGCACGGCAGCATCCTCGGTCGCGGCCAGCAGGCGGGCGCCATCGACGTGCGGATCTTCAACATCCGCGACCACGGCATCGGCAAGCACCGCTCGGTGGACGACACGCCCTACGGCGGCGGCGCGGGCATGGTCATGCGCGTGGACATCGTCGCCAACGCCCTCGACGAGGCCCGCGAGGACGATGGGTACGTCATCCACATGAGCCCGGCAGGCAAGCGCTTCACCCAGGCCGACGCCGAGCGCCTGGCGAAGCGGGACCATCTGGTGCTGCTCTGCGGCCACTACGAGGGCATCGACGCCCGCATCGAGCACGTGGTGGACGAGGAGATCAGCCTCGGCGACTTCGTGCTCACCGGCGGTGAGCTGGCCGCGTGCGCGATCATCGATGCCGTGGCGCGCCTGCAGCCCGGGGTGCTCGGCAACGCGGAGAGCGCGCTCGAGGAGAGCTTCACCAGCGGGCTCCTGGAGCATCCCCAGTACACCCGTCCCCGCGAGTGGCAGGGGCACGAGGTGCCTGACATCCTGCTGTCCGGTCACCACGCCAACATCGCCGCCTGGCGGCACGAGCAGGCCCTGGAGCGCACCCGGGAGCGCCGGCCGGACCTGCTGGACGCAACCCGCGGTGGCTCCACCGACGCCCGGGACGTTGACGACCCGGCCAAGCGCGGATAGCGGGGGCCGGTTCCGCGGACGGTGTGTGGCGACCCACCACTGGTGTCCCCCGCGTCCGTCACCCGGCAGACCGCGCCCGTCCAGGGCTCGCCTGCGGGCCTGACCGGCGGGGCTCGCACACCGGGCTCCGCGTCTCGTCGATTCCGTGATTTTCAGAGGTCCGTCATGAGCCTGCTCGAGCAGATTGAGAGCGAGATCATCGCCAGCCGCACGCGTCCGACCATCGACGTGCGCCCCGGTGACACCGTGCGCGTCCACGTGCGCATCACCGAGGGCAAGAACTCTCGCATCCAGGTGTTCGAGGGCACGGTCATCCGCATCAAGCGCGGCGGCCCCCGCACCACCTTCACCGTGCGCAAGATGGCCTCGGGCGTCGGCGTGGAGCGGATCTTCCCTGCCTCCTGCCCCAACGTCGAGAAGATCGAGGTCACGGCCCGCCACAAGGTGCGCCGCGCCAAGCTGCACTACCTGCGCAGCCTCCAGGGCAAGGCCGCCCGCCTCAAGCCCATCCGCGACTTCCAGCCGATCATGTCGCAGGCCGCGACCGACGGTCCGAAGCGCAAGCGCCGCGGCAAGAAGCGTCGCCGCGCGATGGGCGACCAGGACTGAGCGGTCCGCCTGCCGCAGTGTTCACGGCGTGCTCGGAGTCGAGGTGACGAGCCACGACGCCGAGGCACGCCGTGCTGCGTGGCAGGAGGGCCTGCAGGCCGAGGCCTACGTCGCCGACCTGCTGGCTCGGGTCGGCTGGACCGTGCTCGACCGCAACTGGTCGGGCGGGGGAGGGGAGCTGGACGCGGTCGTGCTCCGCGACGGCAAGCTCCGCATGGTCGAGGTCCGCGCCCGCACCGATGATGAGGTCGTGCCGGTCGAGGAGACCATCACGACCCACAAGCGCGCCCGCCTGCGCAGCGCCGCCCGCGCCTGGCTGCTCGACCACGAGCCCGACTACGACGAGGTCGCCTTCCTGGTCGCCCTGGTGGATCTCGGCACCGACCCCTGGTCCGTGACCTGGATCGACGACGCCTTCGACGGAGCCTGACGTGCCGCTCTTCATCGTCGCCACCCCGCTGGGCACCCTCGACGACCTGTCGCCTCGCGCGCGCGAGGTGCTCGGCACCGTCGCGGTCATCGCCGCCGAGGACACCCGCATGACGCGCAAGCTCCTCGGCGCCGTCGGGATCGCCGCCCCAGAGCTGGTCGCTCTGCACGCCCACAACGAGGCCAGCCGCGCCGAGCGCCTGGCCGAGCGCGCGCTGACCGAAGACGTCGCCCTCGTCAGCGACGCCGGCACGCCGGCGGTGTCCGATCCCGGTCGCCTCCTGGTCGAGCGCTGCCTCGCCGAGGGCGTCGAGATCCGCTCTGTGCCCGGCCCCAGTGCGCTGGCTTCCGCCCTCGCAGCCAGCGGGCTGTCGACCGCACCGTCCACGTTTCTTGGCTTTCCTCCTAGAAAAGGCCTGGAGGGTGCCTGTCGCGAGGCCCTCGCCCGCCCCGAGACCCTGGTGTTCTTCGAGGCGCCCAGCCGGGTCGTGCGCCTCGTCGCCACCCTCGCCGAGCTGGCGCCCCACCGCGACGGCGTGCTCTGCCGCGAGATCTCCAAGCGCTTCGAGGAGATCGTCCGCGCGCCCCTGCCCGCCCTGGCCGCCCAGCTCGCCGACCGGGAGATCCGCGGCGAGTGCGTCGTGCTGGTCGGGCCGGGTGAGCCCCTGGTCGAGACCCCCGCCGAGCTGCGTAGCGACCGCACCAAGGACGTGGCCGCCGCCCTCGCCGAGCGCTGGGGGGTGAAGAAGCGCGACGTCTACCAGCGCCTGCTCGACCTCGAGCGCGAGCTGGGCGGCGGCTGACCGGTCGGGTCCGGGGTGCGCGCGTCCGGGCATGGCCTAGGATGCGGCTGCCACCTGGGAGTGCCCATGCCGACCTCCGACGAAGCCCTCGCCGCGCTGCTCGCCCTCGATGAGGAGGAGCTCGCCACCTACTGCCGCGCCATCGAGATCGACGGTGCGATCGCCCAGGTGCTGCGCCTCAAGCTCGACAAGGGCCAGGAGCTGTGGGTCAGCCGCGGCGGGCTGATGGCCTACCAGGGCATCGACTGGAAGCTCAAGGTGCCCGGCGGCGCGGGCAAGGCGGTCGGCCGCATGCTGTCCGGCGAAGGCGCGGCCCTCGTGCGGGTCACCGCCCACCGCGACAACGCCGACGTGGTGATCAGCAGCAACCAGCCCGGGCGCCTCGCCACCTGGGACCTCGACCGCGGACCCATCGTCTGCACCAGCGGCAGCTTCGTGGCCGCGCTGGGCGAGGTCGACATCGACGTCACCATGGCCCGCTCGGCCGGGGCGATGGCGTTCGGCGGCGCCGGCCTGTTCCTGCAGAAGCTGTCCGGCACCGGCATCGCGGTCGTGCACGGCTCGGGCGACTTCATCCCGGTCGAGCTGGCCGCGGGGGAGAAGCTCCTGGTCAGCACCGGCAACCTGGCCGTCTTCTCCGCGAGCGTGGCCTACGGCATCCGCGGTACCGGCGGCTGTCTCAAGGCGATGTTCGGCGGCGAAGGCCTGTTCATGACCGAGCTGACCGGGCCGGGGTGGGTGATGCTGCAGAGCCTGAAGAAGGTGCCGGTCGCCGCGAAGAAGGGTGCTGCGCAGTAGGGGAGACTGGGGAGACTGGCGAGAGTGCCGTTGCTGCGGGGCAGAGGAGTGGCGGGGCGGTCTCTGGTCTCTGGTCTCTGGGGCCCTCTGCGAGCGGGGCGGCGAGGACGAAGTTCCGCCATGCTTCGGCCGGTGCTCGCGGCGTCGTTCGACGATCCCGAGGTCCGCACCGACACGCACCAACGACCTTGGATGCCTGTGGGCCCAGAGACCAGAGACCAGCGACCAGAGACCGTCCCGCCCCTCCCCCGCCGGAAGTGACGCGACCCCCACCCGACGATCCCGCCCCTCAGCGGATCTTCACCCGCACGTCGATCCCGAACCGCGTCTGCACCGAGTCCAGCGTGCTCCGCACCTTGTACGGGTGCTCGATCCGCCAGGGCAGCGCCCAGAAGGCCTTCGACCAGATGCGGATCTCCACCGGATCCGCCGCCTCGATGTCGAACGCAGCGCCCGCGTGCCAGCCCAGGCGCTCTGCGCGCTGCACCGCGATCTTGCGGGATGAAGCCAGCACATCCGGCAGGTAGACCCCCGACGGGATCAGCTGCGGGCTGCGGTAGCCGAGGCCCGTGTTCAGGTCGAAGTCGACCCGGGTGTCCGCGTCCTGCTTCGTCATGCGCAGCTCGATGCCGCCGATCACGTCCAGTCGGTGGCCGGGGGCGACCTGCAGGTCCAGGGTGCCGCCCTCCCCGTCGGGCACGCTGACCGACCGCGGGGTCGTGATCTGCCAGTCTGCCGTCATGTACGGGCTCGACACGTCGTGATCCCGGCTGAACGCCCCCGCGAGGCGGTAGGTCGGCCCACCCTCGCCGGCTCCGCGGCGGCCGGCCTCGTTCTCCTCCCAGAAGGTCCGCGTCGGGGGCGTGCGCACCGCCACGTCCAGGCGCCAGGTCACCTGGTGCTCCTTCGCGAAGCGCTCGGCGAAGGGCTGAAACGCCATGCCCAGCCAGAAGCCCTCGAGCCCGCCGCCCTTGTACGTGGGCAGATCGGTCGCGGCCGGGCCGCCCAGGTACGTGCCGCGCCCGGTGACCGGGTCCTGCAGCATCGGGTGACCCTCGGTGAAGCGCAGGGTCCGGTCAGCCAGCACGTCCACGCCGGCGGTGACCGCCACGCCCTCGACGAAGGAGAACGCCCCGCGGAAGGCGAGCTGGTGGCCGATGTCCTGGCGCCGTCCGACCTCCACCGGGCCGTCGTCGCCGTCCTCCTCCAGGCCGGTCCAGTCCACGGCGGCCTCGTAGCCGATGGACACGTCCGCGCGCAGGGCGGGGGGCAGCTCGGTCTCGCTGGCGCCCAGGCCCAGCGACGAGAGGAGGAGGATCAGCATGGGCGCAGCCTACTACGGGTCGCGCAGCCCGTACTCCTTCATCTTGGTCTGCAGGGACTTGCGGGAGATGCCGAGCCGCCGCGCCGCGCGGGTGACGTTGCCCTCTTCCGCCTCCAGCACGCGCTGGATGCGGGCGCGCTCGAGCTTGGCGGTGTGGACCCGGACGTACTCCTTCAGCCCCATGTCATCGATGTCCTCGCTGCCCGGGACCGTGACCGCGCCGCCGCGCCGGAGGCCCGGCAGGTCGGCGAGGTGGATGGTGTCGCCCTCGGACAGGAGCACCGAGCGCTCCATGAGGTTCTCCAGCTCGCGGATGTTGCCCGGCCAGCTGTGCTCCAGCAGCGCGGCCATGGCGTCGGGGGCGACCCGGCGGACGTCCTTGGCCAGGCGCTCGTTGAAGCGGACCAGGAAGTGCTCGACCAGCAGCGGGATGTCGTCGATCCGCTCGCGCAGGGGCGGCAGGTGGATGGGGATGACGTTGAGCCGGTAGAACAGGTCCTCGCGGAAGGCCCCCTGGTCGACCGCCTGGGCAAGATCGACGTTGGTCGCGGCGATCACGCGGACGTCGACCTCCTGGGTCCGCAGCCCGCCGACCCGGTCGATGCGGCGCTCCTGCAGGGCGCGGAGGATCTTGACCTGCATGTCCTTGGGCAGCTCGCCGACCTCATCCAGGAACAGGGAGCCGCCGTCGGCGATCTCGAAGCGGCCGGGCTTGCTGGTGACGGCGCCGGTGAACGCGCCCTTCTCGTAGCCGAAGAGCTCGGCCTCGAAGAGGTTCTCGGGGATGGCGCCACAGTTGATCTGGATGAACGGCCCGTCCGCGCGGGGGGAGCGCTGGTGGAGCGCCCGGGCGACCAGCTCCTTGCCCGTCCCGGATTCGCCCGTGATGAGGACGGTCGTGGGCGAAGGACCCACCTTTTCGACCAGGTCGAACAGGTCCTTCATGGGGCGGGACTGGCCGATGATCCCGTATTGACCGACCCGGTCGCCCTCGAGGTGGCGGCGGGCGTTGCGCATCTCGGTCGCGAGCGCCTTGGTGACGACCGCAGCGAGCTCGTCCTGGTCGAAGGGCTTGGTGACGTAGTCGAACGCGCCCTGCTTGATCGCCTCGACCGCGCTGTCGACCGTGCCGTGGGCCGTGATCAGGATCACCGGCAGTCCAGGCTGGTTCTCACGGATCCACGCCAGGAGCTCCATGCCGCCCACGACCGGCATCTTGAGGTCGCTGATGACGACGTGGAAGACCTCCTCCTGGAGGATCGCGATGGCGTCCGCTCCGTCCCCGACGGCATGGGTCTCGTGTCCGCGCCGACGCAAGTGAGCTGTCAGCACCTTCCGGATGCTGGGCTCGTCGTCGACGATGAGGATGCGGCGGCTCATGCAGGGACCTCCCGACCGCCTCGGGGGTACCACACCCCGCGTCCCGCCACAAAGCGTTGACGTGTCCACACCGCAAGCGCCTGCGCCATGCGCTACCTTGTCGGCGCTCCGGCGTGGCTCGGGCACTTGTCTCGAGCTGTCGTCATCCTGACCGTCGTCGAATCCAGCGCACATGATGCGGGTCTACGGACCCCGACGCCCTGGAGGCCCTCCATGACCTGGCTCCGCAACACCGCCATCGCACTCGTCTTCGCCCTGCCCGCCATCACCGCGACCGCGGGCGGGGAGGCCGTCAGCGACTTCACCCTGCGCGACCTGCAGGACCAGAAGGTGACCTTGTCCGAGCACAAGGACGAGGTCGTGCTCCTGCAGTTCTGGGCTACCTATTGTGGGCCTTGCAAGGTGGAGATGAAGCACCTGAACGAGATGTACAACGAGATGAAGGCCGCGGACAAGCCCTTCGTCGTGCTCTCGGTCAACAGCGACGACGCCCGCATGAAGCGCCAGGTGGAGCGCTACATCGCGCAGAAGCAGTACACCTTCCCCGTCCTGCTCGACCAGGACAGCAGCGTCACCGGGCACTACAACCCGAACAAGACGCTTCCCTACAACGTGCTCATCGGCAAGGACCACACCATCGCCAAGCGATACAGCGGGTACAACCCGGGCGATGAGAAGAAGCTCCACGCTGACGTCGAGGCGGAGCTCGCCAAGTAGTCCCCTCGCCGGTCCCCACCGACCTGGTCGCGGAACAGCGGGCGGGGCTCAGGTGTCGGGGCCCTGCAAAGCCGTGGCCCCCTCCATTGACAGGTCCCGCGCCCTTTCCCTAGATCTGCGTCCTCCCCACCGAGGTGACTCCCCATGAAGCCCTCCCTTCCTCTCGTTGCGGCTGGTGTGTTGCTGGTCGCGTCCACCGCCAGCGCGGGCCGCGTCAAGAGCACCCAGGTCGAGGCGTCCTCGTACTACCCGCCCGAGAACGGCGTCACGTACATGCCCAAGAACGCCACCGACGGGAAGCTCGCGACCAGCTGGGTCGAGGGCGAGGAGGGCAGCGGCCTCGGCAGCTGGCTCAAGCTGCACGTGCCCGCCGGCACCAAGCTCGAGGGCGTCAAGATCTGGGGCGGCCTGTGGGCGTCCTACGACTACTGGACCCGCGCCCCGCGGCCCAAGCAGCTCGAGTTCAAGTTTGCCGACGGCTCCACCGAGGTCCTCGACCTCGAGGACAAGATGGAGGCCCAGACGCTGATGTTCGCCAAGGCGCACGACACCAGCGAGGTCCGGGTCCGCATCAAGGCCATCTACAACGGCACCACCTGGTTCGACTCGGCGATCTCCGAGATCCAGCTGATCGACACCTCCACCTCCGATCACGTCGAGGCCAAGGCCTTCAACGTCAGCTCCAAGCTCCCCGATGACGGCGACGGCAACTACAACCCCGCCAACGTCGTGGACGGCGTCGCCGACTCCATGTGGTGCGAGGGTAGCAAGGACGGCGACGGCCAGGGCGAGTGGATCGAGGTCGACTTCGGCGGCCAGAAGAGCATCAGCGAGCTGACCCTCATCAACGGCGTCGGCGGCGACCTGAACGCCTGGAAGAAGAGCAACCGCACCACCAAGGCGACCCTGACCTTCTCGGACGGCTCGACCCAGGTGGTGGACATCAAGGACTTCTTCCTGCCCCAGACCACCAAGTTCAGCCCGAAGCAGACCAGCAAGGTCCGCGTGACCTTCGACGAGGTCAGCAAGGGCGTGGAGTACAACGACCTCTGCGTGAGCGAGCTGTACTTCAAGTAGGGGGATCGGCGGGCCGGGACGGATGTGCGTCCGTGGCGGGCCGTGGCGGTCTGGTGCAGTGGCGGGCCGTGGCGTCTGTGCGCCGGTGGCGGGCCGTGGCGGGAGAACGGGAGTGGCGGCCCGGTCTCCAGTCTCCAGTGCGCCGGTGGCGGGCCGTGGCGTGAGTGGGCCGGTGGCGGGACGTGGCGTGAGAGCGGGAGTGGCGGCCCGGTCTCCAGTCTCCAGCAACCGTCTTTCGGTCTCACCGCGGTCTATCTTGCTGCGGCGGCCGCTGCTGGCCGGGTGCCCTGGGCCTTCTCGAGGTAG
>MDTC01255698.1_pt1 | contig 19153 bp, 17 predicted proteins | sample 811181 | NCBI WGS metagenome assembly MDTC01 (sample SAMN05326644, study PRJNA326480) | marine metagenome | isolation source: seawater | place: Pacific Ocean: North | collected 2011
AAATTTTCAGCTTCCTGGTTGAGGCATTGGATCTGCGATCAGCAGGTCAGCGTCGGGCAGCAGTTCTTCGTCTTCATCAAGAAATCGAACAACCTTTGCGACCACATGACCGTTTCGATCCAGGAAGCGAGATTCAAGAAAGTCGTGCTCATCACGAATACTGAATGCCATAACCGCAGCATCAAATACACTGGGTGTGACCTTGCGAAAGTCTGCCATCCAATCATTATACTAAATCAAGCGGGCCGGGTGCGGTGTTCTGGCATGCTGTCGCTCTTGTTTTCGTTCACCGTTTCATATGATCACCGCTCCTCTCAATCACAGTTCTTCTCGACCACTTGGCGGGGGGTGATTTTTTTCATACTATTCGCTGTTCTCATAACTGAAACCGGATCGACATGTCTGAAGAACTGATAGAAACATTTGAAAATGGTATCTGCACTTTTACCATGAATCGCCCTGAAGCCCGCAATGCGATGAGCGGACCCATGATGACTGCCCTTCAGGAAGCCGTTCCAAGGGTTGCAGCGGACCGGAACGTCAGGGCAGTGGTCCTCACAGGAGCCGGTGGCGCTTTTTGTGCAGGTGGCGATGTTAAGGGCTTTGCCAGCGATGCAGACAGTGGAGGCAAGAGTGAACCGCTCAGCCTAGAAGAACGAGCCCAGGGTTTAAGGAGTGGAATGGAGCTCAGTCGTATACTGCATGAGATGCCCAAACCGACGCTCGCGGTGATTCCGGGGCCGGCAGCAGGTGCAGGGCTATCATTGGCGCTGGCCTGTGATCTGCGATTTGCTTTGGATACTGCCAAGATTACGACAGCTTTTTCAAAAATAGGATTACCAGGTGATTATGGTGGTTCCTACTTCTTGCCTTATCTGGTGGGTGCGGCAAAGGCGCGGGAGCTCTATTTCACAGCGGATGTTATCTCAGGCCAGCAGGCCTTTGAACTGGGGCTTGTAAATAAGGTGGCTAGCGCAAGCACGTTTGAGGCTGAGGCTAAAGCCTATGCTGAGCATCTGGCGAGCCTGGCTACGACGGCTGTTGGCTACATGAAGAAAAACCTGAATGCAGCCCAGAATGGATCACTCAGTGATGTGTTCGATCTTGAAGCCACACATATGATACGTTGTTTCGCGACCGAGGATCACAAGGAAGCCGCTCAGGCCTTTGTCAGGAAAGAGTCGCCCACTTTTAAGGGTAGATAGCGGTAAGGAAAATAGTAGTGGCTGGTACGCCTCCTGGAAACCCTGGGCGATAAGTATGAATTCTTTGATGCCAGACATTATTGGCCTGGTTTCAATTGATTTTGCCTATCAACATGTCAGCCAGTTTGGTGCGCTGATATTTTGCGTCACCATATAAGACCTGGTTGTGCATTTGTCGTTTAAAGAACAGGTGTACATAGCATTCCCAGGTAAAGCCAATACCGCCATGAAACTGCACTGCACGGCTGGATGAAAATACCGCCATATCCCCAGCTTGTGATTTTGCCATACGAGCAAACTTTTCCGCAGCTTCAGGTTCCGTATCCACGGCGCAGGCAGCGTTATAGGTGAGGGACTTAGCCCGGTCAATATCTAGCATCACGTTCACCAGTGGATGTTTGACCGCCTGGAAAAAACCAAGAGGGTGGTCAAACTGGACACGGGTCTTGGCGTACTCCACTGTGGTCTGCAACAGCCATTCACCTGCGCCCACCATATCGGCAGAGACTATGCAGAGGATTGCTGGCAGTGCTTCGCTGATTGCATCGATACCCGTGCCTGGTGCGGCAACCTCTATAGCATTTGCGTTGCTGAATTCGATGTGTGCCTGGTCACGGGTCAGGTCTATGATGTTATCCGGGATAATTTTCACACCATCTGCTGTGCTGTCCACCAGGTAGAGACCAACACCGTCCGAGTGTGTTGCGCTGACGAGGAACTGGTCCGCTTTCCGCGCATCCTGCACAAAATAAGATACGCCATTGAGCTTGCCACCATCTGTTGAAACATCGGTGTCTGCTGCTTCCCAGCTTCCTTGCTGATTCGTAACGGCAAGGCTGGTTGCTTTGCCTGCTGCAATTTCTGTCAACGCCTTTGTTGCCGCATCAGATTTACAGGCATTGAGTACGAAAGTAGCGTTAAATGTGGCGAGTAGTGGTGAGGGGAAAGCTGCTTTTCCAGCTTCCTCCGCTAAAGCTACCGCTGCCACCAGGGGCATGCCAATACCGCCCGCTGCTTCGGGTACACAAACTGCGGTCCACCCCAGTTCTACAATTTGATGCCAGAGACCCTTGTCCCAGTTGCAGTCATTGCTGCGATTCACATCATGATCATAGGCGACGAGGGAGTGAAGCTTGTCCGCCGGGCAGTTGTCCTGAAAAAACTTTTGCGCGGAATCACGCAGCATGGTTTCGTCTTCGCCAAAGCCGAAATTTTTTGGTCGTTCTGTCATAGTCCTATCTCCGGCTATTTTGATTTGGCTAAGCCAAGTACACGCTCACCAAGAATGTTGCGTTGTACCTCGTTGGTCCCCGCTGCGATTGTCATGCCAAAGCTGTTTATGAAAGCGAATGGCCATTGCCCACCTGCGGGAGCATTCTCATCAATAACATTGAGGGAGCTTGCTGCACCTTCGATATGGTAGGCGAGCTCCGCCATGTCCTGGAACAACTCGGTGAAATTGAGCTTTGATTGCAACGGTATCCGCATGGGGTGATCGGTCAAGGGTGGAACTGTCATTCGTCGCATTGTCTGTCGCATTCCTTCCTGGCGAATCACAAGTTGGACAATTTCATCACGAATCATCGGGTCGTCAGCGGCAGTTTTGTTGTTTCTGGGCTGGCTGCGGGCCAGGTCAATAAGTGACATGGCATTGGATGTAGAAACAGTTTCGCCATCCTCAAGGGACATACCACCTGATGCCGGTGTAACCATCGGGCCAGCGCCGCGTTCGTGGGCGAGGGTAGTCATGGCGACCTTCCAGCCAGCGCCAACATCATCCAATCGATAGCGATCTTCCACCACAAGGTTTTCAAACAGGACTTCATTGAATCCGGTTCCACCGGTTATCTTGATCAGCGGTTTGATGGTGACACCATTGCCGATTGCGGACTTGATGGGGACAACGAAATAGGACAGTCCATTGTATTTGTCATCCTTGCTGGTACGGCAGAGCAAGATCATCCAGGTGGCAAAGTGTGCAAGGGAGGTCCATACCTTGTGACCGTTGATTACCCAGTTGTCACCATCACGCTCAGCGAAGGTCTGCTGGTTGGCCAGGTCTGATCCTGCACCTGGTTCACTAAAGCCCTGGCACCAGATTTCTTCTCCTGATAGTAGTTTCGGCAGGAGCTCTGCTTTGACGTCATCCTGAGCGTGGAAAAGAATAGTCGGCGCTGCCATACCCATGCCAATAACATTAGGCAGATAGGGTGTTTTTGCCTGTTGCATCTCCTGGTTGGCGATCGCCTGGCAATCTGTTTTGCCGCCACCACCAACTTCCTTCGGATAGTCACTGCCGAGCATGCCAGCGTCATAGGCTGATTTTTGCCATTTCTGCAGCCACTCAAGTGCTGCTGGGTCATAGAGCTCAAGGGCTCCCTGTGGAAGTTTGACGGGTGGCCTGCCCGGGTGGTTATTCGCTAGCCAGTCCTGGCACTGAGCGCGAAACTCTGCCTGTTCTGGTGAGTCTTTGGCTTTGGCATCGGACATGTGATTCTCTCGGACACAAAAAGAAAGAGTTTGTACCCTATTCAGTGCCTGATGGGAAGCGCCAGTCGCGCTTTATTAGTGGCCTTGATGTTAGTGAGAAAGAGGAGGGAATGGTGAAGTTATTTCTCTAGGCATTTCTCAAGATCACTTGTTGAGAACGTTTCTCAAGAACCTTACTCAGACCGCTTCCTGGGACGCATTCGGTGAACGAATTTGCTGTTAGCTTCGAGCACACTGGAGGTAGTGGTCAGTGATTTCCTTGTCGACCGACTGCCTTATATGAGCAACAGTTCCTTGTGGCTGGCGGACTCTTTGGCGCTGCATCACTTAGCACCAGAGAACCGGCAGAACCAGAGGTCGCTTTGAAACTGTCGGGCTATCTGGGAAACTGGGACGCAGCGATCTTTGCGTCAAGGGGCTATTATCGAGCACCTGCGCCCTTAAACAATGTAGCAGTAAATAATGTCGCAAGGAACGATGTTGCAAGGAATAAAGTATCCGGGACAATGGGCGAATACCCTCGACTCAACACGTTGGGCGCAAGTTTATCCGGGCCATTGGCCGGTGGTGTGCTCAACCTGGAGACTGGTTTTTACCACTCCGTGGATGATCCTGGTGGCGATAACCCTGTCATCGAGAATGACCAGTTGCGGTTTCTGGTAGGTTATTCACGCCAGCTGGGGAAAGAAACACAGATAGGTGTGCAAGCTTACGCGGAGTGGATGCAGGACTATAATGATTACAAACGAAACCTTTCTGGAGTATCTGTGCCGCGTGAACAACTGCGTACGGTTGCGACGATGAGGTTCACGCAGCAGTATCTGTACCAGGCCTTGACCTTGAATTTGTTCGCGTACTGGGGTGCCGCGGAAAATGACAGCTATGTGATTCCGTCCCTGCGGTACGCATTCAATGACTATCTTTGGGCAGAAGTTGGTGCAAACATTTTCAGTGGTTCGCGACGTGGTATGTTCGGCACATTGGCTGACAATGACAATATATACCTGACAGTGCGCTGTTCATTTTGACCTTGCACCCATGAAATCAAAAATAGCCATTGCGGTCATGATCATGCTGATTGCCTTTTTGGCGTGGCGGTTCATTCGGCCGATGAATATTTTTGTCGTTGATGATCGGTTTGCCTGGCCCGTTGATACAACGCAAGCACCCCAATCTATAACCGGGCTGGCTGCCGGTGACTGTGGGACTTGTCATCAGGCTTTTTATGAAGAGTGGCAGACTACGATTCACAGCCAGGCCTGGACCGACCCCTATTTTCAGAGGGACTGGCACTTTGAAGAGGCGCAGTCATCCTGCAGACTATGCCATACGCCGCTTGACGTTCAGCTCCCCTACAAGGTAGTTGGATATAGTGATGAGGATAAGTGGGACCCGATAGTTGAGGAAAACCCATCTTTTGATCCCGGTCTTCAGCACGAAGGCGTGACCTGCGCTGCCTGTCATTATCGTGATGGAAAAATAGTGGGTGTGCATGGAGATACTGATGCTCCGCACCCGGTCAGAAAAATTGAGAACCCTAACGAGGTTTGTGTCCGTTGCCATATCGTCGACGGTGATCGCTGGGATACCTTCTACCGGTTTCCTGCCTGTGGCACGGTCGCGGAAATCAAGTCTGGGCTGGCACCGCATGTGAAGCAAGATGGTGATGTGAGGGGATCGTCAGGCGAGGTCTCTGTGAGTGAAGCAGGTGTATTGGGATGTGTGGAATGCCACATGCCACTGATTATGCGTCCATTGGTCGATGGTGGCGATATACGAGCGAGCAGACGGCACCTCTGGCGTGGAGGTCATGATGTGGAGATGGTAAAGAGTGCCTTGACCATTGAATTCGCTGAAAAGGAGACGCAGGGGCCTGGTGGGCGGGTGTTTGGTTTGACCATTACTAATACCGGTGCCGCCCACTATGTTCCTACGGGAACGCCGGACCGGCATCTTACGGTATCAATTCGCCTGCTTGATGAGGGGGGAGGGACCCTTAGTGCGAAGGTGCATACACTGGAGCGTACTGTCATGTGGAGACCACTGATTGTAGACTTGAGGGATACGCGTTTACCACGTGGTGAGCCACGAGAATACGAATTAAAGGTTGGCAGCGAGGCCGGTGGGGTGCAGATTGAGGCGGAGGTAAGGTATCACCTGTTGGCCGAGTCCAGGCGAGAACGTATCGAATACGAAAATAAGACGCCAATTGATTATGAAGTCTTTAGGCAGCGAATATCCCTGTAGGGGAATGCGGTATTTGCATCTTTGTATGAGTGGTTGGGGCCCCGTCGATTAGTTGGGGCATAATGGGTAAATCAAATAGAACTTTGGAGTCAAGAGCATGATCAAAATCCACGGAAATCTGAGTGCAAATGATGACTATACTCACGAGTTAGGACCTGAAGAGAATTTCAACGAATCTGTCTACTTCAATTTCTTTGACAAGGAGAAAAGCCAGGGTGGGTTTGTTCGCATAGGTAACCGTGCAAATGAGGGTTACGCGGAAATGACGGTGATCGTCTGGAATCCAGATGGATCGGCGTGGTTCAACTACGCCAAACCGGCTATCTTCCATAACGATGGATGGGATGCCGGCGGGCTGAAAATAGACATCATTAAGCCTGCGGAAACTGTTCGTACCAGCTACAAGGGTTCTGCTCTATTCATGCAAGACCCACGAGCAATGAGTGACCCCGGAAAGGCATTCAAGGAAAACCCAAAGCATGAACTTTCGATTGCCCTCACTCATGAAGCAGTGGGGCCCTTTTATGGTCATGTAGGAGAAGCTGGAGACGGGAACGAGTTTGCACGATCCCACACGGAGCAACATATGCGGGTTAGCGGCACCTTGCAGTTCGGGAATGAAACGCCAGTTTCATTCGATGGACATGGTCTGCGGGACCACTCCTGGGGACCACGGTACTGGCAGGCTACGCCTTCCTATCGGTGGGTTACCTGCAATTTTGGTGATGACCTTGGCCTGATTCTTCGCACCAATGGTGACGGGGAGGGCGGTGGTCTGTTCCAGGAGGGCCAGGAACTTGTCAGGATTACGAAAACGGCACTGACGACCGAATACGAACCTGGGACCAACTACCACCAGTCCCTGCGAGCAGAGCTGGAACTGGAAGATGGGCGTACGCGGAGCCTTGAAGGGAGGGTGATGAGCTTTATTCCCCTGCGCAACCGGCGAAGCGGGGCGAGCACCCACGTTGGAGAAGGTATGACTGAATATACCCTGGATGGTGAACGCAAGGGTTACGGTTTGAGTGAGTACCTGGATCAGCCAGCGGAAGAGTAAACAGATAATTGGAGCCAGAGTAAGAATAAACCCATTCCTACCCTGGCCCCTACTATCAGTAGACGTCTTTTCTGGTGTTATATATGTTGAATTTCCCGGTTGGCGTCTTCAGGCGCTTGTCCTTAATGACTTTTTTCAACTTACGGGTTTTATCGTCTACAACTACCAGGGCCGATGTTTTGTCTACGGCATTCCATACGGAAAACCAGACCTCATCACCTTGCTTGTTGTATTCGGGTTGAACGACCCGAGCCGGACCCTCATCAGCGACTCCCGCCCATTGTGCAATTGGCAGGACTTCGAAGCCTTGATCCAGGTTGTTGATATCGTACACTGCGACGGATTGAGAAACCGCCTTGTCAGGATTCAAAGTGGCATCTGCCCACAGGTTCGTGGAGTTCGGGTGTGTCTTGACAAAAAGTGAGCCACCACCCATTCCTTTGAGTGTTCTCACTACCTTCCAGGCACTGTTTGGGTGCTTTTCTGGGTCTGTACCGATGGCACTGACGTTTGCATTGCCGAGCGCACTGGTAACCCAGACAGGTCCGTAGGTCGGATCAACGAAATTTGCTCCGCGGCCTGGGTGCGGGATTTCTGTTACATCGACCAACGCCTCCATATTCCTGTCTTTGGAATCGATCACTGCAACCTTGTTTGATTTATTTGCTGCAGTCAGGAAGTAGCGGTGAGTCGAATCCCAACCACCATCGTGGAGGTAGCGTGCTGCTTCCAGGGTCGCAACGGAAAGTGCGTCAATATCTTTGTAGTTCACCAGCAGAACTTTTCCTGTCTCCTTAACATTAACGATAAATTCCGGATGCTCATGAGACGCGACAATAGCAGCCACTCGTGGCTCAGGATGATATTCCTGGGTGTCAACCGTCATTCCGCGGGTTGAAACGATCTTCTTCGGCTCCAGGGTATCTCCTTCCATCAGGACGAACTGTGGTGGCCAATAGGCGCCAGCTATCGCCAGCTTGTCTTCGTACCCAGGATATTTGGAGGTCTCAACAGATCTGGCTTCCATACCTATTTTGATCTCCGCCACTTTAGCGGGCGGGTTCATGAAGAGGTCAATTAATACGATTTTTGCATCGCGACCGATGGTATATACATAGCGGCCAGAGTTGGATGGTCTTGAAATGTGAACCGCATAGCCCGTATTGACCATACTGACGATTTTCTTGCTGTCGCCGTCAATAATTGCGACCTGCCCTGCGTCCCGCAGGGTAACGGCAAAAAAATTGTCTGTATCATACTTATGCTGTTTTTTGGTAGGGCGATCTGCTGGTAGAACAATCTGATTCCAGGATGCCATTATTTCTTTCATGCCAAATTCCGGAGGCATTGGTGGTTCGTGCTGAAGGAACCGTGCCATTGTATCGATTTCTTCTGCGCTCATATCACCAGATGTACCCCAGTTCGGCATGCCGGCGGGTGTGCCAAAGCTGATGAGTACTTTGAGGTATTCGGTGCCTCGTGTCTGAGTAATGTCTGGTGTTAGCGGTTTACCAGTCGCTCCCCTTCTAAGCACACCGTGGCAACCGGCACAACGCTCAAAGAATATTCGTGAGGATTGCTGATATTCGGCATCGGTAATTTTAGGCCCATTAGGTGATAGCCTCATGTCAACTTCAGCCATCGGAATGGGTGCACCCTTATAGCGTAGTTCGGCACCTTCAGTGCCTGGATGATCTACGGCATCGTCAGTGGCTGAGAATGCGATGCTGGTAAACAGCAATCCAGTTATAGCTAGAGTCGCGTTGAGTAGTGTTTTCATACAAAAATTTTCCTTGAGGAATACCTCTTAATTTTTCATGGTAAAATTTAATTCTTCGATCGCAAGGCTGCATTGACATACGTCAAATATCAAAGGTTAGTCATCAGATTCTGCAGTTGGGATGAGTACTTTTCTCTTGTCGCGTCTTTCCCGGCGCTCTCTTTTGCTCACCATCACCGGGCAATGGTGCTCGTCCCAGTAGCTCGTTTGGCACTCCAGACAATAGTGGCATTCCGATTCATCAATTTCACCCTTGTTGTTGATGGCACCCACGCTGCAGTTGTTTCCGCAGGTGTGGCATGATGTTCCACACTCCGGTCTGCGCCGCAGCCAGCTGAATATCTTGAAAAGTGATGAAAAGCTCAACAGTGCTCCAAGGGGGCAGATATAACGGCAGTAGAATTTGGTGTTGAACGTTGATATGAGTATCAGTCCGATTGCATAGGCGGAAAAGTACCACTCCCGCTGAAATCTCAGGCTGATAGCCGTTTTGAAGGGCTCGACCTCGGAGAAGGTCGCTACGGTTGGAATGGAATTTAGAGCCAGCCCCACCAGTGCCATGAGTATCACGTATTTTAGTGCCAGCAACCTCTCATGAACCATCAGGGGGAACTCATACTGTCTGATGTTCAGCTTGTGAGCGATCTTGTTCATGAGCTCCTGAATGGCGCCAAAGGGGCATAGCCACCCACAAAAAATACCCCGGCCCCACAATAGGATACTTAGGGCGACAAAACCCCAGAGAATAAATACAACCGGGTCGAGCAGGAATATGTCCCAGCTGAACTCTTTTGTCAGCATGCTGATGAAGGTGAAGGCATTGATAATTGATAATTGAGCCAGGCAGTAGAAGCCAATAAAGAACACTGTGTAGACAAGAAAGGCAATGCGCAGGTAGTTAAAGAAACGTGGGTTTACCACAACCCAATCCTGGAAGAGGAGCATCAGCACCAGGATGGTCAATCCTGTGATAAGCAGGACTATCTCTATTTTTTCCCCCTGCCAGGCGGTAAGCCAAAGTGGATCAACATCTGTCAAAGAAGTGTCCAGTGAGTCAGAATGAGCTTCCAATACGAGCCGTGCGGCCTTAACTGCAGACCCGTTCAAAACCATAGCTGTGATGGTGGCGCCCGATATCCCATCGACAGAGTTAGGGCGATTTTTGCCGGCCAGGCGGATACCGTTGACCACCGACATACCTTCATATTGTGAAGTAAAGTTGGTAAGTATTTCGTCATTTACGCCGATTACTAGTATCGGCTCCTGATGGCTGATAATCCTGACTTCAATAATAGTCCCATCTGGCTTGATGCTGACGAGTGTGCGGATCGGGTAACCTGAATAGGCAGGTATCGGTGTGATTAGATCCGTGAAAAAGCTGTAGCCCAGTATGTGTTTGCCATCAAATACGATCAGGTGTGGTATCGGTGATTCTACGGGTAAGGTCCTGGTTGCATCGGGAAAAAGGTCAGCGACCAGCTTTAGACTAACCGCATCCTGCTCTGCTCCGCTGTCGCGCGCATAGCAATCGGGGTGAACCAAAATTGCTAAAAGGCAAAGCAGCGCAAAATGTGTCGCTTTCAAAAAACTTTTCCAGGAAATCGAGGGTGCAAAAGCTTAGCAATTAAAATTCAATTGTGAATTGATATCGGTCAATGAGATTGCTACTTGTTTTGGCAGGAATATACTCTTGACCCTGAGCCGGAGCAGGAGTGGTCCCTTAGAATAGTTCACCTCTGACTAACCCTGCTCCACCAGAAAGCGCACTCCAAACTGTTGTTCAACCTGCATTAGACCGGGTAAATCAGTGCTGCTGGTCACCTCAAGATTTTTCGCTTTCAATGCAATTTCTGCGGTTTCCGGGTTGCGGGATTGCAGCACCACAGCATACATGCCTTCGCGCTTGTCCTTCAGAAAGTCTCCGATGGCCTCGGCGAAGGGTCTGCTTTGATCCTCAACCGAGACCAACTCGATAAGTCCTCCGGATGGCGGGCGACAGATCGATGATTTCACTCCCCGGTTAATATCGATCGTCGGTTCATCAATAGGCATGGCCAACTTTGTACCATAAACCTCCCTGGCGCGGGCCAGGTCCTTGACCGCGATAATCACCCGCTTGATACCGGATAGCCCCGGGGGATCAGCACTAATAGCGTTCATAGGGTCCTCTTGTGTAAAGGAGTTAACCGGATAGACTCGTATCAGTACGCCATGTGTCGAGTTTGGATGAATATCGCGGCCACTTGCCCCTTCCATCAATGGAATAACATTGAGGCCACGTCCAATAAGATCTTCGGCTTCAGCATTCGGGTCCGGTGCTTCCAGCATGAGGGCAAACAGTCCCTCTCCGCGGCGGTCCAGGAAACCCTGCAGGCTCTGGCTGAGCGGTGCGTCTGGTACCGCAGGAGACATGAGTTCAATGTTGCTGCCACCACTGGGCACACACATGGCCAGTCTGGCCCCAAGACTATCAACACTGGTCTCGGACAGGTCGATTACGGGCATTCCAAACTTGTCTCGGAAGGTTTCAATAACTGCTGAGAAATCGTGTACTGCGATGGCGATTCGTGGCATGCCGGTAATCATGGGAGACTCCTTTTTTCTTCTAGAACAGACTACAATTGTTCTAAAATTGCTTTCTTCGTGGTGCTTGAACTTTACACAAAAACACAAATATACGTTAGTAAGAAGCAGTGCGTTGTATGAAATATTGTATTGTTTTGAACCCTGTGTAGTTGTGAGCGGCGTAGGAAAAGTAGTGCTGTATCCTGCCCATCATATTGTTGCTCTCTTGCTGGAGAGGATCATGGTTAATGGCAATGCTTTTAGATTTCTCAGTATATTCCTGTTGTTATTCAGCACAACCAGTAATGCCGAGGAAAGACCTTACTATATGTGGGTCGACGATGATGGTGTCCTTAATTTCGACCAGAATCGTCCTCGAGACAGGGAGTCAGAGGAAATAGTCGAGTCACCCCTCGAGTTTGGGCAGAGGCGATTTTCTGATGAACCCACTGAAACGGTCTATATTTCACCTGAGGAAAAATTTGCACAGCAAATTAGAGAAGTGAACTGTACAAGTGACCGAAAAATACTTGAAAAATTGCTAGGTTTTAAGGCTATTCTCTTCCGAGGTGAAGATGGTCTTTTTAGACAACTGTCGGAAGAGGCCAAACAAGAAAAGATTAGTGAAACTGAGCAGGCAATCAAAGAGAACTGCTCAGAACCAGATTCATAGTGCCTTTGATTGTAATTTAGACGCTGGGAATGCCTTATTCCTGGTTGGCAATTTGTCTCATGGCACCAAGTTTCGATCTGAATTCGACGGACCCAACCTGAGAGGCGTTGGGTTGGCTTGAGAACTGTGCTATCACCAGTTCCTGTGACCTGTTGATGTAAATGACTTGTCCGTGGACGCCGACGGCAGCATATTCTCCCTTGTCTGCATCGAGTATCCACCACATGTTTTTGTAGTATTTCCACGCCTCATCTTGGTTAAGGTCGTTGTTGGAATACCGAGACTGATCAGTTTTATCAACCATCAGTGTCTCATCCACCCAGTGAGCAGGAACAATCTGCTGGTTGTTTGCCTTCCCGCGGTTGAGTATCAGGCGACCAAACAGTGCTGCATCCCTAAGGGTTGATAGCATTCCGCCGGTGGCTACTGGCATGTAGGCCCTGTCTACTACAATAGCGGCATCATGGTATGTGCCCAGGCGCGACCAGATTCTGTCAGCAATAAAGTCATGCAATGGTATGCCTGAGAGGCGGGCGATGATCCAGCCGATCAGGTCCGCATTCGCAGAGTTGTACTCGAAAACTGCACCGGGCTCACTGCCTTCCTCCTGCCGGATAAACTTGGCAAGGAAATCATGCACGCCATATATTTCAGCTTCTGCAGGCTGTACATCCTGTGCGCCAGGGAGATAGGCCAGACCCATAGCCGGTGCATAGTGGAGAAAAAATTCAGACTCAGAGTCGACATAATTTTCCTTGAAGGCGATGGCGCTGGCATGATTCATTACCTGTTGCAGGCTTGTGCGTTCGAAGCCCGAGCCCTTGAGTTCTTTTATATAAGCTGCCGGGGAAGCATTGAGATCGATTTCATGCTCCTCCATCAGGATGCCGAATGCCGTACTGACTAGGGATTTTGTCATTGAAAACCAGATGTGCCTCTGCTGCTCTGAGAAACCATTCCAGTATGCCTCGTAGGCAATAGTGTCTCCCTGCAATATGAGAAAACCATCAGCACAGTACTTTTGCAGCAACTGGCCAAGGGGCATTTCTTCTCCATTTGCATCCTGAACGTTGCGTGCAGCAAAAGTGCTGGATTGGGCGACTTTAAGTTTTGGCAGGTCACCACCACGCGGTACCATTGATGAGTGGGTAACTGACTCCGTGTTGCGAAAACCCCAGGTGCTGTATGGCAATTGCATATAGTTGGCAAAAGTCACCTGACTTTCACGCTGAGGTGGGAAACCCTGCATTACATCGGGGTGGTTGTTTGTCATGTTGTGTCCGCTATTGTTGGTTGATCAGATGCGCTAGTTTTCCTGAGCCCTGGTTTGCATGAATTGTTCGAGTAGAACGAATTTCTGAATCTTGCCTGAGGCGGTAACCGGCAGTTCGTCGACAAAAAACCATTCCCTGGGGGTTTTGTGGGGTGCCAGGCGTTTCCGGATATAGGTATGAAGTTCTTCTATTTCAACCTTCTGGCCAGCACTGGGGCGGATAAATGCTGAAATGGTCTCCCCCCATTTTTCATCCGGCACTCTCATGACTGCGGCATCACCAACGCCCGGGTCAGCCAGATCGACTTCTTCTATTGTGAAATCAGTATTGCTTGAGTGTGCTATTGCTGCTTGGGTTTTCATGCAGTTACGTCTCTGATTCGTTTTTCAAGCGATCCGTCAAGAGTAAAGGTGCTAGAGCAGTATCTCATCATTCGGCACCGTGTATTCCCGTATTCTGATCTTTCCAGTAGGGTTCACGGAGTATACGTCGCAGGATTTTCCCTACAGCTGTTTTTGGCAGTTCATCCACAATGTGTATTGCCTTTGGAACCTTAAACCGGGCCAGCAGTGTTTTAGCAAAGGCCAGCAATTCATCATCCGTAACCTGGTGCCCTGACCGCAGAACAACCGAGGCATTGATTGCTTCACCCCATTTTTTGTCAGGAACCGAGTAGACACCGCATTCAGCAATGGCTTTGTGTTCCATCAGCGCATTTTCGACTTCCGCCGGGTAGACATTAAAGCCGCCGGTAATAATCATGTCCTCTTTCCTGTCGGCCAGGTAAAAGTAACCATCTTCATCAACGCGCCCCAGGTCACCCGTTCGCAACCATCCTCCAACGAGTCGAGCTTCGTCCAGTTCCGGTCTTTGCCAGAAGCCGGGAGTAGTCCAGGGTGCGCAGATCCAGATCTCGCCGACTTCACCCGTCTCTACATCGACACCCTCATCGTTTCGGATCCTGACCTGTGCCTGCGTGCACTCCCTGCCGACGGAAGTGAGCCTTTCTTCTTTACCTGCCAGCGCCTTGTCATGTTCTGCTGGCAGCATGAGGGTATTCAGGCCATAGGCTTCTGTCTGACCAAAGCCGGTGTAGAGGACAGATCCCAGTTTTTGCTGTGCCCTTCTCACCAGTGATGGCGCGGCAGGGGAGGCCGCATATACGACAGCTCGCAAACTGCTGAGATCAACCTGTTCGGCTTTTGGATGGTCCAACAGGATTCTGAGGAGTGTTGGTACGGCAAGCATCATCGATATCCGCTGCTTTTCTATCGTATCCAGAATGCTCACCGGGTCTGCTTCCGGAAGGATGACCAGGGTTCCACCTGCGACCCAGCAACTATCCATGGCGCGGCCACCGAAATGGCTAAGAGCGAGTTGTCCGAGCAGGTTGTCCTCGGGTTGCAGGGCAAAGGTGTGTGCCCAGAAATTCATTGCAGCAGAGACGCTCGCATAACTGTGGGTAATACCTTTTGGACGACCGGTCGTTCCGGAACTGTATAGGATGTGAGCGATAGAGCCGGGTGGCAGATCAGCCTGGGGCGGGCCCCCTTCAGTAGAACTAGGCAGGCTGGAGATGTTCGTAATTCCTTCAGCATCCTGAAACGACAGTACCCGTATGTTGCCACTTATGCTGGCAAGGACCCGTTGTGCTGATTCCGGTGTCATGGCGATGACGAATCTCGCATCGGCGTCCTCTAACATGAAGGTGTGTTCAGACTCGGTCAGGGCACCGAGCATGGGAATGAGCGCGCCACCAGCACGAGCGATACCAATCACAGATTCCACATACTCAATGCAGTTTTGTTGTATCAGGGCAACTCTTTCGCCGGGTTGCATACCCAATTGCATGAGCCAAAGGGCAATCGTATCCGCGTTGCGATTGAGTTCCGCATAGGTTCTTCGTCTGTCACCATCAATCAGTGCAATGCGGTCGGGCCAGTGCCTGGCTGCTCTGGCTGGATAGTGGGAATAGGGATGAATCATGGTTTAGAACTTTGGTCAGGAAGATGGCGCTCACCCGGACCAATGTAATTGGCTCCCAGTGCATCAGGAATAATCCGAAGTGGGACACCTTCACGGATTTCCTCTGTTATATGTGCCAGCAGCGACATGCCGTAGGTCAGGGCTCCCAGGCCGCCAATAATTAGCGGATCAAAATTAAGGTCGGCGAGTATTGCGCCTAAAGCACCGGCAAGGTTGATGGGTATTTTCTTGCTCTTTAATGTTTCTAGTTCTGCTTCTATAGCATCCAAGCGCTGTCCGTGGGGTCCCCAGCCGTCGAGATCCTTGGCAAGGCGGCGTACGGTGATCGCGCGCGGCTCACCCTCCTTGTGAATAGGATGCCCAAACCCGGGCACAGCGCCCCGGCGTTCAAGCCAGGTTTTGATAGTAGCCTTGCAGGCAGCACCATCGTCAAGGTCGAGGGATAAGGATTCAATCATCATTTCAGCTGGTTCTTGAGGTGAACCGGTAATTGAACCACTGGCAAGCATACCGCTTGCGAGTGCAGGGATGGCGGATTCAGGTGAGGCGGAAGCAGTAAATCTGGCTGCGCCTGCCGCGGCACTGATAAACTGTTGGTCCATTCCGCTTCTCAATATGAGGTCAAACAACGCGGCCTCTCTATCGTCTGGCAATTCACCCTTCAGTATAAGAAAGGCCGATTGGCTGTAGGAAAGTTGAGCGATGAGTTCCTCCACGGGATAACCGCGGACATTGATTTTCCCCCCCTGTGCCTGACTTATTTGTGTTGTCCAGTAGTCACTCCAATCGCCAGAGGCAACATACTGACCGACATGTCTCTTTCCCGTCTTTTCAGGCACTGATGTTTCCCCGTTTTAGTTGGAAGGGTTTGTTGGTGTGAACCGTTGGTGTGAACATGGGTAGCTTAATGCCTGATTTCTGTTCAAAAACAACCTGGACCTGCATGCCGATGTGCACGATCTCAGGCTCACAGTCAATGATGTTGGAAATCAGGAGTACACCATTATCAAGTTTGATACTTGCCACCACATAGGGTGCAGGGATGGCGGGGTGATAGGTGCGGTGATAAATGACAAAGCTGAATACTTCACCTTGCCCGGAAACGGATTTCATCTCCAGGTCTTCTGACCAGCAGTCCGGACAAACTGGCCCACCAGGCAGGAATGGATGACCGCAGGACTTACAACTCCAGACCTGCAGTGATTCCTGTTGGCATGCATCCCAGAAAGATTCAGTAAAAGGGGTCGGTTGCGGTAGTGGGTATTCGTTTTCCATACTTGTTCTACACCCCCAGGACTAGTGTTGTATGTGTGTTCATGCCAAGGCCATGACCGCTGACAAGGGCCGTTTCAGCACCCCGGATTTGACGATCTTCAGCTTCACCACGAAGTTGACGGACCGCTTCGATAACGTGAAGCATACCGCCACCATAGGCTTCAGCCAAAAGGCCGCCGCTGGTGTTTACCGGCAGGCTTCCCTGGGGGCCAATATTCCCACCTTCAACGAAAGGACCTGCCTCTCCTACTGCACAGAAGCCATAGGCTTCTAGCTGCATGAGTACCACGATAGTAAAGCAGTCATATAGCTGTACCACATCAATATCGCTGGGGGCAAGCCCTGTTTTCTCCAAAACTTCAGGCCCACACCTGGCCGCGGGCAGGCTGTCGAAATGATCAGGCGATGAATAGGTGCCAAAATCGTGTGCCTGCCCATAGCCGAGGATCCGGGTGTGCGGTTTGAGTAGATCCGCTGCGCGATCTGCTGAGGTTACGATGACTGCAGCAGCACCGTCAGATATAAGGCAACAGTCTGCTTTCTTAAGAGGTTCGACGATATATCTGGCTTCTCGATATTCGTTTATGGTCAGTGGCTGCTGCAGCTGGGCATTGGGATTAAGGGCTGCATGGGCTCTTGCTGCAATCGCGACTTCGCCAAACTGATCGCCAGTGGTATCCCAGAGATGCATGTGGCGTTTTGCCGCAAGAGCGTGCAGCCCTGCAGCGCCAAACAGCCCAAAGGCAGCCTCATCACCGCGGGCATAGTCAAAGGATCCTTTGGCAGAAAGTGGGGCGTCCCCGTACACACAGAGGCAGACAGAGCAGAGGCCAGCCTCTATCGCCATAACTGCTCTTTGAATGATCGCTACGCTGCCGGCACCACCAAGAATCTCTGAGCCCGTATAACGCGGGTTCAGACCCAGCATTTGTCCGAGTGCCAGATAGTGCGGGGTAATTCCGTTGAGAATACCCTGGGCAGGCCCAGGGTCAGTAACAAGACCATCAACATCCTGGGGTGACAAGCCAGCATCTTCAATTGCTCTGGTTGCCGCCTCAACCTCCAGGTCTAGGGCTGTCCTGTCACTAAGTTTCCCGAAGGGGGAATGCCCCACTCCGGCGATTAAGGCTTCCCTGTTCATCCAGCAAGCTCTCCAACTCAATCAAAGTATGCGAATGGTGCAATTATATTGAGTGTCACTTGACAATCAAGTGGTAGTTTCATAAATTTACCGGGTCCTGGAAAATTCTGGCTGGTATTCCAATGGAGCTGAGGCATAGCGAAGAACACGAGGCGGTAAGTCGAACCTTGAGAGACTTTGTTGATCGTGAAATCAAACCCAATACTCTGCAGTGGGAGAGAGAAGGGGAAGTTCCCCGGCAGATCTTCACCAAGCTGGCTGATCTTGGGTTCCTCGGCATCAGGCTTTCACCGGAATATGGTGGAGGGGGTCAGGATTTCTGGTTTACGGCTATTTTGCTGCAGGAACTTATGCGTGCCGGTTCAATTGGTGTTGCGGTGGCAATCATGGCGCATGCGGAATTTGCCACCAAGGTCATAGAGCGGGGTGGGTCCCACGAATTGAAGGCAAAGTATGTGCAGGCAGCCGCTGAAGGCAAGTTGATTGGTGCCCTTGGTGTCTCCGAGCCCGAGGCCGGTACCGATGTTGCGGGTTTGCAAACGCGAGCCGTGCGCGATGGTGACGAATATGTGATCAACGGTTCCAAACTCTATATCAGTAACGGAACTATTGCTGATTACATTACAACAGCGGTGCGTACCGGTGATGGAGGTCACCGGGGTATTTCAATTATTGTTGTACCTGCTGATACCAAGGGACTGACTCGTTCACGGTTGCAAAAAATCGGCACCCATTCATCGGATACAGCAGAGATATTTTTTGATGATTGCCGTGTTCCTGCGGAGAATCTCGTAGGCGAGGAAAATAAGGGCTTTCGATTGATCATGGAAGGATTCGAAGGTGAGCGCCTTGTGCTTTCTGTCATGGCTTGCAGTCAGGCACGCCTGATGTTTGAGCAGGCGCGCGAGTGGGGTCAGAACCGAAAGGCATTCGGACAGTCAATTCTCGGTTTTCAAGTTTGGCAGCATCGCCTGGCGGATGTTTTGACTCAAATTGAAGCAGCTGAGACGCTGACCTACAGGGCCATCGATGAGTACGTCAAGGGAAAGCCTGCAAACTCCATTATTTCAATGGCGAAATTGTTTGCCACTGAAATGGCGCTGGATACGGCCCGGGAATGTGCTCAGATCCAGGGTGGGCTCAGCCATATGGAGGAGTGCTTGATTGGTCGCCTTTATCGAGATTCCCTCGCCCTGACGATCGGAGCCGGGACCAGTGAAACCATGCGCAATATCATCGCGCAAAGTAACGAGCTGGTGGCTTAGCCCGGAGCAAGAAACTATGTCTATCAAAAACAAAAAGCCATCCATCAAAACAGAATTGAGTGAAGGCGTACTGACGGTAACCTTAGATCGTCCCAAGGCACGAAATGCCATAACCGCGGAAATGCGGGAATCGTTGATAAACATATGGACAGAGTTCAGAGACACAAATGAAGCCCGGGTTGGGATTCTCACCGG
>MDTC01024085.1_pt1 | contig 19152 bp, 12 predicted proteins | sample 811181 | NCBI WGS metagenome assembly MDTC01 (sample SAMN05326644, study PRJNA326480) | marine metagenome | isolation source: seawater | place: Pacific Ocean: North | collected 2011
ATTCTTTTTGGTATGAAAATGATTTGGAAGAAAATCCGACAAATGTTTTTTGCAAACTATAGGTCCCATTCCAGGCCCGCCACCGCCATGAGGTATGCAAAACGTTTTATGAAGATTTATGTGCATGACATCGCATCCAAATTCACCGGGCTTACATAAACCTACGAGAGCATTTAAATTTGCTCCATCCATATATATTTGTCCTCCATTATTATGAATTAATTGACAAATATCTTTGATTGAATTTTCAAAAACACCATGTGTAGAAGGATATGTTATCATTAAAGCTGAAATGTTTTCAGAATGTTTTTCAACTTTTTCATTTAAATCATCTTCTGATATATTTCCATGTTTGTCACATTTAATTATTACAACTTTCATTCCGGCCATTACAGCTGATGCTGGATTTGTTCCATGGGCAGATGAGGGGATTAGACAAATATTTCTATTAGTATTTCCATTAGCTTTATGATATGCTCTAATTAGTAACAGGCCTGCGTATTCTCCTTGCGCTCCTGAATTAGGTTGAAAAGAAATATCATCAAAACCGGTAATATTTGTAAGCCAGTTTCCTAATTCGTTAAATATTTTATTGTATCCCTGTGCCTGATCAAGCGGGCAAAACGGGTGTAATTCTCCAAATTCTGGCCATGTCAAAGCTTCCATTTCTGAAGCTGCATTCAATTTCATAGTGCATGAGCCTAGCGGAATCATACTAGAAGTGAGTGAAAGATCTTTAGTCTCTAATTTATGCATATAGCGCATAATTTTTGTTTCTGTTTGGTGGTTTTTAAAAGTAGGGTGATCTAAATAAGACGATTTTCTAAGAACACTATTGGGAAGAGATGTTCCTTTTACATTTGATATTTTTACCCCAAAAATAGATGCAATTTTTTTAATATCATCTTCAGTGCTTGTTTCATCTAAAGAAATCCCAATAGTCTCATCATTGAATTCTCTAAAATTAATGTTTAATAAATCTGCCTTTTTTTGCCATCCTTTAGCTTTGATACAAAGTGTATCAAAAAAATATTTATGTTTGATATAAACGCCTGAATTAGCAAGTGAATCCGCTAATCGATAAGTAAGTCTATTTATACGATTGGCTATCTGGAGTAAACCTGTTTTACCATGATATATCCCATACATACCTGATATTATCGCAAGCAGAGCTTGCGATGTGCAAATATTTGAGGTTGCTTTTTCTCTTCTTATGTGTTGCTCTCTAGTTTGTAGTGCCATCCTGTATGCAGGGCTGCCATGTTTATCTTTAGACAAACCGATTATTCGACCCGGGATTTTGCGTTTGAACTTTTCCGTAGTTGCAAAAAATGCAGCATGAGGCCCACCATACCCAATCGGGACTCCAAGCCTTTGAGAGCTTCCAATGGCAGCATCAGCGCCCATTCCCCCAGGTGTTTTTATTTTTGTAAGGGCAAGTAGATCAGTAGCAATACAAACAAATGATTGGTTTTCTTTTGCTGTTTTACAAATTGATGAAAGGTTTTGAACTTCACCTTCAGTATCTGGGTTTTGTAAAAGAATACCAAAAACTGTATCATCAAATTTAAATTTTTTAGTATCTAATTTTTTAAGTTTAATACCTAATGGTTCAGATCTAGTTTTAAGTACATCAATTGTTTGAGGGTGACATTTGTTTGATACCAAAAAACAGTTTTTTTGTTTCTCTGTTGTCATATTATAAAACATGATCATTGCTTCAGCGGCAGCTGTAGATTCGTCTAATAAAGATGCATTAGATATAGGTAGACCAGTTAAATCACAAACAAGAGTTTGGTAGTTGAATAAAGCCTCTAACCTGCCTTGGCTTATTTCTGCTTGATAAGGGGTATATTGAGTATACCAGCCAGGGTTTTCTAAAATATTTCTTTTAATTACTGATGGAACTATTGTTCCGTAATATCCCATTCCAATAAAAGATTTTTTAATTTTATTCTCTTTTGACAATTTAGATAGTCTTTCTAACATTTTTTGTTCGGTAATTGCTTTTGGAGTATCAATTTTAGTATTGGCTTTAATTGATTTTGGAATAATATTATCAATAAATAGATCAAGCGTTTCAAATCCCAATGAGGATAAAATATTATTAACATGATCAAGTGAGCCAATGTGTTTGGTTTTAAACATTATTTTTGTTTTTTTATAAATAAGTTAGTTTTATTAGGGCCCAACGTTAACAATAATAATTAATGAATAGTATGGTGTTTTTATAAATGAAAGATCAAAAATTTAGTTGTAAGATAGGTGGTTGCAAATTAGATATAAATGAAACAATTAGTAATAATAGGGGAAAAAAGAGCTATTCTTTTTTTAAGAAAAATATTTCTGATATTTTTAGGGATATCATTTATTGATTTTAAATAACAAGCAAAATGCACCTAATTGGTGCATTTGTTTTATAGAGAGGATTTTAATTTGATTGAACAGTTAATACAGTTACAAGATATAGATACAAAATTACAAGATATTAGTGAACTCTTAGGAGATCTACCTGAAAAAGTCGAAGAGTTAGACGAACAAGAAAGCCGGCTTAACCAATCAATTGATGATAATCGTAGTCGCTTAAAAAAGTTAGAACTTGAATTAAGCAAAATTGATGTTCGGAATTCGGAGGTTAATGGTAAAATTGAAAAATTAAAAGATCAGCTGTTTCTTGTTACAAACAATAAACAATACGATGCAATTATGAATGAGATTGATCATTTTAAAGAAGAAAACAAAATTATTGAAAAGCAAACATTAGAAATGATGGAAGAAAAAGAATCGTTAGATGGGCAAACATCAGAAATGAAATCAGAGCTAGAAACCTTAACTTCAGATCTTGTTGTTCGAAGAGAAAAACTAAATAACGCAATATCAGAATCAGCTGATGAAAAATCAATATTGGATAAAAAAAGGACTAGCCATGTTAACCAAGTTGATGAAAAAACATTTTTAGAATATGAAAAAGTGCTTAATGCCCGTGATGGTTTAGCAGTGGTTTCGCTTTCTGGATATTCTTGTGGTGGATGTGGAGCTCAAATCCCGATGCAAACTGTTTCAGAAATAAGATTAAAAACAATTCATAGATGCGGTGTTTGTGGTAGATTCTTGTATAATGAGTCTGAAAAAATAAATTAATATAAAAACAGATTAGCTGGCTGGATAGTTGCTCTTAAAATGCTGTAGCAGTTTGAGGGAGGAAAGTCCGGGCACCGTAGAACAAAATGCCTCATAATTAGAGGGGCTCTTTTATAGAGTACGGAAAGTGCAACAGAAAAGAAACCGCTTTGGTAAAACAAAGTAAGGGTGAAAAGGTGGTGTAAGAGACCACCAGTCTTGAGGAAAATATCAAGAGCTTGTAAACCCCATTTGGTGCAAGATTGAATAGGTTTCAAGGTGTTGTTCGCACCGATTGAGAAACGGGTAAATTGCTTGAGTTTGGTGGTGACACCATTCCTAGATAAATAGCTATCACTATGATAATTATCATTTGACAGAACTCGGCTTATAGGCTGGCTAATCTTTTTTATTTATATTGTGTGGGTTTTGTGTTTATTCTTTTTTATGTATATTTATTGTCAAAGTTTTTTTTAATAATAAAAAAGCGCCCTAAAAATGGATAATTTGTTTTTTAATGATGATCATATTCTTATTCGTGACACCGTCAGAAAATTTGCTGAAGAAAAAATTATTCCTGTTGCAAGAGAAATGGACAAAACAGGAGAATTTCCGAAAAAATTAGTTGAGGAGATGGCTCAATTAGGTTTGATGGGTTTTCATATTCCTAAAAAATATGGTGGATCTGAGCTTGATATGGTATCCTATGCTATGGTAATTATAGAATTAGCAAGAGCGGATGCATCAGTTGCTATTACAATGGCTGCACACACATCTTTGGGAACATTACCACTTTTGATATTAGGGAGCGATGAACAAAAAAGTAATTTCTTACCGGAAATTGCTTCTGGGGAATCATTAGCTGCCTTTGGACTCACGGAACCTAACTCAGGTAGTGATGCTGGGGCTTGTAAAACAAAAGCAACATTAAATGGGGATTATTATATAGTTAATGGAGGAAAAATTTTTATTACAAATGCTGGCTATGCTAAACTGCTTACTTTTACCGCTAGAATAGAACAGGATGGACGCGATATCGGAATTGGCGCTTTCATTATTCCAACAAATATATCCGGTTTAGAGATTGGCCCAAAAGAGAATAAAATGGGTTGGTGCGCTAGTGATACAAGGCAGTTGTTTTTTAAAGAAATGAAAATACCTAAATCATCATTACTGGGCAATCCATCTAGGGGTTTTAAAACATTTTTAAAGACTTTAACCTCTGGTAGAATATCTGTTGGTGCTTTATCGGTAGGTACTGCATTGGGTGCTTATGAAAGATCATTAAAGTATTCAAAGGAACGGGAAGCTTTTAACCAACCAATAAATGAATTTCAAGCAATTAGTTTTAAACTAGCGGATATGGCAACAGCGATAGAAGCATCAAAACTATTAGTTTATCATGCAGCCTGGATGAAGGATCAAGGTTATGATATAAAAAAAGAAGCTGCTATGGCTAAGCTATTTGCAAGTGAAACAGCAATGAGAGTTACAACGGATGCTATTCAGATTCATGGAGGAAATGGATATGTTAAAGAATATGAAGTGGAGAGATATTTTAGGGATGCGAAAATTCTTGAGATTGGTGAAGGGACCAGTGAAATACAGCGGCTAATTATAGCTCGTGAATTATTGAAATTATATTAAATATATGTTATCAGGAAAAGTCAAGTTTCTTAATTCAAATTTTTTTAATCTAGATAAGTATTGGAGACAATATAGTATAATTATTTTTCTGGTAATTATAATTGCTTTCCTTTTTCCAAGTGGTAAAACTCTTCAATATTCATATCAATTGAATGACATAACTCGGGAACCAATTATTGCACCAATTACTTTTGCAATTCAAAAGTCAGATAAACAGTTAAAAATTGAAAAAGATTTAGAATTGAAATCTGTTCCATTTATTTTTCATAGGAGAGATGATGTTGTTAATCTTCAAATAGATAGAGTAAGAAATTTTTTTAAAATTGTAAATGATATACGAATAGCAACTAAAAGGCTTCAAGAATCTACAAGGTTAGTATATGAAAGACGATATCATAAACAATATGAAAAAGCACGATCAATATTTGTAGCGGATAGTGCTGAATTAGCTAATCAATTAAATAAACTTAAAGATGAGTATCCATTTGTAAAAAACAGTAATTCTTGGGAAGAATATTTACAGCCTAAAATAGATAATAATGAGAATAGAAGTCTTAGTTTGGATAAAGATAATATAATTCGGATATGTAGAAACAGATGGTCTGAGGGTATCTATGATATTTCAATTAATAGTATACTCAGTGAAGAGATTACTATTAATCAAGGGGATGTTCCTGAATTAATTCCTTTTGATAGGTTTAACGATTTAGAAACGGCATGGACATTAGCCCGGAAGGAGTTGCTTAACAGTTATTCAAGTCAAAGTAGTTTTAAAGATTTGGGATACGATTTAATTGTTAGGTTTATGAAGCCAAATATAAAATATGATTTGCAAGCAACAGAAAAAATGCAAGATCAAAGATTGAAAATGATTCCAAAATCTCGAGGTGTTATACTTAAAGACGAAATGATTGTAGATGCAAATACTAGAATAACCAATGATGTTTTACAAAAGTTAAACTCTCTATCATTTGTAATATCAAAAAAACAAATATCATCAAAAATTGGGACTGTTTTTCTAGGATATATAGGAAGGTTTATTCTTTTATCTGTTATTTTTACGCTCTTTTATACATTTTTAATTGTTTACAGGCCAGATACATTTCATGATTGGAAAATGGTTCTTCTTATTTCCATTATTTTTTTCCTTCAAATTGTTTTAGCCTATATTTTTGTAATTCGTCTTAATTGGTCAGAGCTTCTTATCCCGGTCACTGTTGGAGCGATGGCGTTAGCTATTTTATTTGATGTTCGTATTGGGCTAATTGCTACAACTTCAATGGTAGTTTTAATGACGCTGATGATGGGCCAAAATATTGATTTTGTTATTATTTCATTATTTACATCAACAATTGCTGTTTATAATATCCGTGATATTAGAAAACGGAGTCAACTTTTTATTACTATGTTTTCTTTGATGGGAGCATCTGTAATTGTCGTTTTGGGGTTAGGCCTTTTCAAAGAAAATAGTTGGCTAGCTATGTTAGGAGATATTCAATTATTGTTGTTAAACAGCCTTTTTGCCCCATTATTAACTTATGGTTTTATTCATTTGTTTGAAATCGGGTTTGGTGTTACTACAGATCTTAGTTTAATTGAGTTGCTTGATTATAACCATCCATTATTAAAAAAAGCCCAACAAGAAACGAATGGGACTTTTAATCATAGTATTGTTGTTGGAAACTTAGCAGAATCATGCGCGGCCGCTATTGGAGCGCATGCTTTATTATGTCGTGTTGGTGCGTACTATCATGATATTGGAAAAATGGTTAAATCAGATTATTTTATTGAAAACCAATATTTAGGTGAAAACCCACATGATGCATTGACTGCTACAATGAGTGCTAAAATTATTCGGAGTCATGTTAATGATGGTCTTGCATTAGCTAAAGAATATGATTTGCCTAAGGTGGTTTCGGATTTTATACCGATGCACCATGGGACAACTCGTGTGGAATACTTTTATCAGATGGCTTTAAAACAAGAGTCGGATAAAAAGAATGTTGATGAAAATCAATTTAGATATCCAGGACCTAAACCGAATACAAAAGAGACAGGTATTTTAATGATTTGTGAAGCAGTCGAGGCTGCTGTTAGGTCTATTAAAAACCCTGATATTATTAAAATTGAAGCAATGATAAATAAAATAATTAAAGATAGAATTGATGATGGTCAATTGGATGAATGCCCTTTGACCTTAGCCGAATTAAAAAAAATTGTTGGAACAGTTGATGGCAATGCGGGAATGTTATCTGTTTTGAGAGGTATATATCATATAAGAATAGAATACCCAGATAAACCTATTAAATAAATAATCTGATGATTGAAGTTGTTCAACAGTGTGACCCCTCATTACAAACTCCAAAGTTTGAAATTGTTAAAGAAATGACAGAGTTTATACTTAAAGATAAAAGTATTAAAAATGCTTATTTATCCTTCGTTTTTTGTTCTGACGATTTGCTGTCAAAATTAAAAAAAAGATATTTTGGTGTTGATCAATTAACAGATGTGATTACATTTGATTTAAGTGAAAATGCAGAAAGACTTCTAGAAGCAGAAATTTATATTAATCTAAAAAGGGCATGGATTAATGCTGAAAAGTACGAACAGACATTTAATGATGAAGTGTCGCGCCTAATCATACATGGCCTATTACATCTTTTAGGTTTGAATGATCAAACTTTTAATGAGAAAGTAGAAATGAAAAAATCAGAAGATCAGTATTTAAAAATTGTGAATAATATGTTATTTCCCTAAATAAATGTATAAAAAAAAAGTTTCTGAGAAATTTATAAAATTAATAGAGATTGTAGAAAAGTTGCGCTCACCAGATGGTTGTTCCTGGGACAGAAAGCAAACACCGAAATCTTTAATACCCTATTTTTTGGAAGAAACTTATGAAGTTATTGAAAGTGTAGACTTTGAAAACTGGGATAATTTAAAAGAAGAATTAGGTGATGTCCTTTTACATATTATTCTTCAAACTCAAATAGGTATTGAAAAAAACCGATTTAATGTTTTAGATCTGTTAGATACAATTAATAGGAAGCTAATAAATCGACATCCATCTGTTTTTGGTAATGATAAAACGAATACAGAATTGGATAATCAAAAAAAAAACTGGGAAGAATTAAAATATGAAGAAAAAAACAGGAAATCTCGATTGGATGGTGTCCCATTAACTTTGCCAGCATTAAGTAGAGCCCAACGATTACAAGAAAAAGCTTCTTACTCTGGTTTTGATTGGGATGATATAGGTTCTGTTTGGGAAAAAGTTGAGGAGGAAATTGAGGAATTAAAAGAGGCTCAATTGCATGAAGATGAAAAGGCGATAGAAGAAGAGTTAGGGGATCTTATTTTTTCAATTGTTAATTTATCTCGATTTTTAAATATTAGTTCTGAAGACGCACTTAGGAATGCAAACAAGAAATTTGCTAATAGATTTTATAAATTGGAAAAAAGTCTTTTAAAAGAAGGGAAAACTTTTAGAAATGTTTCATTAGAAGATTTAAATAGGATATGGGATAAAGTAAAAAAAGAAAGCTAGTCTTAATAAGACCCCATTACAGTAATTATTAAATTTCTAGTTGGCCCGATGGTCCGGTGTTCACAAAGATAAATACCTTGCCAAGTTCCTAATGTTAGCTCACCTTCTTTTATGGGTACAAATAGGGAAGAGCCAAGAATTGATGTTTTTATATGGGCAGGCATATCGTCTGGCCCCTCATTGCTATGTTTATAATGGGTTTGATTTTCTGGTACAAGTGTATTAAAGTAGGATTCAAAATCTTTTCTTACTAATTGGTCTGAGTTTTCATTTAATGTTATAGAAGCAGATGTATGCTTTATAAATAAATATAAGATACCAATTTTCAATGACTTTATATATTCAATCTCTTTTAGTATTTCATTCGTTATTAAATAAAATCCTTTAGATCTTGGTTTTAAAAAAATCGAATTTTGTTTCCACATTTCTGATTAAGTTTTTCTTTCTTTCTTTCGTGCGGCTGGGAATAAAATATTATTTAATATTAAACGGTATCCAGGTGAATTGCGATGTAACTTCAAATCTGTCGGAGGGTCACCAACAAAGTGTTGATAATCTTCGGGATCATGACCACCATAAAAAGTAAATGTTCCTTTTCCAAAATTACCATGTAGATATTTTACCTGGTCTGAAGCTGGGTCCTCACCCATTATTATAATATGTGATTTTATACGGTTTTTATGGAAACCTGTTGTTTGACCCATGAATCCCTTAACTACGTTAACATGATTTTGGGTTAACATTGTTGGGACAGGATCATATTTTGCTGAGAATTCGAATAGTGAAAAGTAGTCTGCTTCTGCACCTCTAGTAACAGGGTTATGACTGGGGGGGTAATCAATATCTGAGAACTCATAAACCATTGGGTCGCTAATGAGTTTAAAATCTTTAAAGGCAAGTGTTTTATTATATTGTAATTTTGATTGTAATTCCCCTTCTATGCTTGTTCCATCAAATACTGAGTGTGCACCATCAAGATCCCCCATTGAAAGTGCTATGTCGTATGAATCCGTTGCAGAACACATTGCAAATAGGAAACCACCTCCCCCAACATAATCATTAATTTTTCTAGCGATAGCTTTTTTTTCTTCGTGTACACTAATAAATCCAAATTTTTTTGCTAGTTCCTCATATTGTTTTTTTTGTTCTATATACCACCTTGAGTTATGATGGCTTCGATAAAATTTTCCATATTGACCAGTAAAATCTTCATGATGAAGGTGCAACCAATCAAATTCAGAAAGGTTCCCTGCCAAAACTTTTTCATCCCACAACGTTTCATAATTAACCTCAGCATATGTTAATGCCAAGGTCACAGCATCATCCCAGGGTTGTTTGTTTTCTGGAGTATATATTGCAATTTTAGGTGCCTTTTCTAAAAGAACTATATCCATATTATTTTGATCTATTTCAGAATAGATAGATAATAAATTTTCAGGTGATATAAAGTTAAAGGTTACACCACGAAGTTTGCATTCTGTAATGATAGATTCGTGTCCATCGATTAAAAAAGAACCTCCTCGATAATTTAGTAGCCATTCAACATTAATATTATTTTCTAAGGTGAAAAAAGCGATGCCATATGATTTTAAATGATCATTTTGTGTTAAATCCATAGGGATAAGCAATTTTTGCCCAGTGCTTATTGTAAAAATCAAAAGATAAAATAAATTTTTCATTTAATTGTTATGTTTTGTAGTTCTCTGATGTGATAACGTATTGGTTCTGCATAAATAGAAGTTTTATGCTCATTTAGTATTTTCATATACTCCGATATAGCTTTTTCTTTATTTTTAAAATTTAATTCGTAAATCTGCCCTGCTAGTATGATACTTCGGTCAGCAATCCATGTTTCACCTAGCGTTAATGATATTTTTAAAGCTTCATCATATTGTTGGATTTTTTTTAGCAGTAATGCTTGCCTCAAGGAAGATAAAGGAGCTATTTCAGTTTCTGAATAATAATCAGAAATAAATTTTAGTTCCATAATTGCTTCAGTTATTTTTCGTTGTCTAATCAAAAACTCAGATTTTATAAAATGGCTAAAACTTTTTAATTCAATTGGATTTTTTTGTTGAGTGTAACGAATAAGGAATCCATTCAATTCGATTAGGTCATTAAAATAGGTATCATTTGGGGTAATTACTTCTAATTCAAATTGAATTAAGGTTTTTGCAGAGTCTATATTTTCACTTAGGAGCATAATTAATATTTTTTTTTGATTAATAATATCTAAACTATTGGGATCATTAATTTTAGATAAAAAATCTGACGCCTTATTTAGATTTCCTTGAGATATATATATATTACTTAATTGGTCTATAATTTTTAATTTTAAAATAATGGGAGGGTTGTTTTTTAGAGCAGTTTTTAATAGTATTTGTGCACGGTCAAAATCTTGTAAGATATTATATTGAATTGTTCCTAATCGATAATAGGCTTCTGTAAGCAATGGAGACTGAGGTAAGGAAAATAATAACGAATCATAAATTGACAAGCTATTTTGAAGATGTATTGGAGAAATTGATGTAGTTTCCGTATGGTAGTTTTTAAAAAATATATTTTGGTCAAAAAAATATGGAATCAAATTATTTGTTTTCATTGGTATCACTTGATTCTCAAAAGTTTTTGCTAAACCAAGAAGTGCTTTTCCAGTTGCATTGCTGTTTTTTGAATTTTTAAGTATATAATTATATACATCTACTGCTATAATATATTGCCCTTCTCGCCGGAGGTTGTTAGCAAGAGATAGCCATTTTTTTTGTTCCCATTTTCCTGTTTTATGCCATGCTTTATAAGTTTTGAATGATTTATTATAATTTTGTTGTTGGAAGTAAAAATCAGCAAGTAGAAATAAAAACTTTTTAGGTTGTTTATCTGAGATTGATATTAGTTTAGATAAAATTATATCAACGGCTACGCTATCATCACTCATTCTTGATATTCTTCGCTGAATTATGTTTTGTCGGTTTTTATTATATAGAAGATAAATTATATATTCATCCATTGCTTGAGCATAAGATTGTTTGGATTGATAGAATGAACCAGTCTCATAAGATAAAAAAGAATTTCCAAATTTATTTCTTCCATTATTTAACAAATTTTTTATGTCTTTTTCTAAATTATGTCTACTAAATATAGAAAATAGATTTCTGTAAAATTGTTTATTATTAAACCTTTGGATGCCAATTTCCCATATTTTTCTAGATTCTTCTATTTGATTATTTAATAAGTAAAATTCTCCTAGATCTATATAATTTTGGTGTTTTTTAGGTTGGGATTTTAATTGAGACTTTAGGAATAATATTCCATTTTCATATTTATTGGTTTTTATATATAAATTTTTAATTGACCGGGTAATAGAATAATTATTTGGATATTTTTTGTTTAGATCTAAATATATAGCTATAGCATTTTCAGTGTCACCTTTTTTTTCCAGCATCTGAGCTGTTTTTATCGATGCATTATAATTTTTATCACTTATGGGGGCGCCTATCAACTTATAATAAACGCTGATAAATAAAATTAATTTAAGGGCGAGTTTCATTTAGTCTTTTATTTGTATTATAATCTTGGTTATTTAATTGATTTAATGAATTAAAATATCTTTTTATCATATTTTGATGCTCGCGTGAATATCCAGCATTTATTGATTTGTTTAATGCTTCAATAGTCAAGTTTTGACGCTGTCCTAAATCTAAAGGCAGGCCGCCTGGACCCTCAAAAACAAGTTTTGTTTCAGAAGATATTGATTTACGTTCTTTTTTTAATCCCCGTTGGCTCATTGATGTTTGGCTATCTAACATTTTTGACAAAATTTTTCTTTGATGATCTTTTGTCTTTCTTGTATAGCGTTGTTTTTGTAGATCTCTAATTACTTCATCCATTTCTTTTTTTATTCCAGAAAGTTCACCATTCTTATATCCACCTGATTTTTTCATTTCTTGGATTAGTTGATCTAAAGATTTACGAATTCCTTCTTGTTTTTGTAGCATGCTTTGCATTATCTGTTGCTGAGCAGATGCTGCCATTTGGCCCATTGCAAGTTGCATTCCCTGTTGATTTATATTTTGCTGTTGGCCTGCCATTTGCTGCATCATTTGCATAAATTGTTCATATCCGCTAGAAGATCCAGAATTTTCCATTTGTTTTATACTATTTAATATACCTAGTGTGGTTTCATTTAGGCCTTCCATTGCAATATTTTGTTGTTGTCTTGCATCAGAAATTTTTCGTTCTGTCAAATTTGCTTTGGCATTTTCCATACCAGAATTTGCTTTGCCTATTGATCTGCCTATATCTGGCGTAATTGCAAATGTTTCCTTAGATAATTTTAATAATTGACTGATTATTGACTTTAATTGATCCTGCAAAATTTGTTGTTTTCCAGCTAAATCACGCAATTGTGGTGAGTTACTAGGCAAGTTTTGTGTTTTGTCCCCGAGTTCTTCTTCTTGAGCTGATAGATATATAACATCTCTCATTATTTCTTGAAATTTGGAGACCATATCTGATACAGTTTCTTGTTTAAACTGGCTATTTAGGGCTGATAATTTTTCAAGCATTTCTTTGAGTTTAGTTAAAGCCTTTTCGCTATTTTGGATAGCTTTTGAATTTTCACTTGAAGATAAATTTTGCATAGTTTTATTTAACAAAGTACTGGTTTGATTCATAAGAGAATCATTAGAGTACTCAATCAAATCTTTAGAAATTTTATTGCTAAACTGCTCAACGGTTTTTGCGGTTTCTTTAATTAAATCATTAATTGCATTTAATTCCTCCAAATTTCTTTTTTCTTGTTGGCTTAATCGAGCATAATCAGATTTATCATAATTATTATTTTGATTTATTTCATTATCTAATGAATTCTGCTGTGAAAATAGTTGCTCCATCCTTTTTTCTATTTCATCCATCTTTTGTTCTGCCTGCAATCTTTTAAATATATCTAGATATCGATCTAGATCTTGTTCTATTTTTTCAATATTATCCGCAAGGTCCTTTAAAGTATTTTGGATTGTTTCCATATCCATTTCTTCAAGAGCTTGTTGAAGTTTTTCCATTGAATTGAGCATCTCATTTGGGAAGACATCTTGAATTAATTCAGATAATTCTTTGAATTTTTTCATTAAATCAGGAGAAAATAGATCGTGTTTTTCACTTTCATTTGATAAGTTATTTAAAGATTCAAGAGCTTTATCAAAGTCTTTTATTTCATCGGTAATTTTATTCATAGATTTTTCGATATTTTTTTTCTGATCCCAATCTAATTCCTCGGTTTTTATTGTTTCGAGTTGTAATGATTCTATTTCTTTTTTCAAACTTTGTAATTCAGAAATATTTTCTTTTAAATTATCTGTGAATTTCATTTCTTCTTTCGAGATGTCTTCATATAAATCTGAAAGAGATGGTATTTTTGCAGTAAAACGAGGTGACAGTTTTTTCTTTGGTCCTGAAATAGAATCGTTATCGTATAATTCAAAATGAAAATGGATTTCGTCTTCAGGCATAAGCATCATATCTGACAGATCCCATAAAAAATCAAAAGACTGAAAAGTTGTATCCAAAACAAGTTCCTTAATATTAAAAATCGAAATAAATGGATCTGCTTTTAAATAGCTAGGGCGCTGTATTTCATACGCAATTTGAAAATTAGAAAACCCATAATCATCTTCAATCTCTATCTTTACAGGTATATTCATTAAGCTACCAAGTTCAGTAACTGGAGGAGGTTTAATCACATTCATTGTCGGGTAGTTGTCTGGGATTACAAATATTTTATATGGAACAGGGTCTCGATTTGTAATTCCGCGGGTATCTACTAGATTAACAGTAAAAACCCCCTCTTCATTTATTTTAAATTCTCCTTGCGCAGTTTTATTTAGGACAGTCATTTCTTTGATACTCTGATTGATATCTAAAAAGGATGATCCCAACAGCCTATTAGATTTTAGATCAATTTTAATGGTTGATCCTAAAAGACCTTCAATAGCAGCAATGTTCCCTTTTTGAGTAATCGGAGTTAACTTGCTGTATTCTGGTGCAAGTACTGTAATGGAAAACGATTCAAAAACGGGTCTATCTGTAACAAATATTGTATCAGTTTTGGAAGTTACCTCACGCCATGCTTGCCAAAAATATTTGGCAGATACAAATGCTTCGTAATAATAATCCTGAAATAGCTCTGGTAGATTAAAATAGTAAAACCCAGATTTATCTCTTTTAGTAGAAAAAAATAATACGGTTGAATCGCGTTTATGTGATGCTGTTTGTGATGGTAATAAACGCAGATTAATTGAATCTGGTTTCGCGCCCGAACAATGAATTTTTATATCAGTATCATTTCCACCTAGAATACGTATGTTACCTGTTATGCTTTTCAACGCAAATGGCTTTGGTGCTTGGAAAGATATATTGGGCTTGGCCCATCTAAAAACAGCGTTAGCTGTTTGATTATATCGAAAAAAGAAGCCTAATAGAATAAATATCCATAAAGTTAGAATTATTTTTTTTATGAATAATATTTTAGGATTAAAAAATATGGACTGAAATTCTAAAGGATCAATTTTATCTAAAACATTATTTACATATGCTTTAGCAAGTTCTTTGGATTGATTAATCTGAATTTTTTTATCTAATTGATTCGCATTTAAGATTGTATCTGGTTTGTTCGGATATAAGTGTTCTCCAATTTTATAAGCGAGCTTGTTTAATTTATATCGAGGCAATAAGTTTTTGTTTGCTAAAAAAAATATACAGAAAAATATTATTAGTATAATTATAAAGACTGAAAACAGTGATACCAGTATGGTATATCTTATTTTGGTAGAAAAGAAGAATATGCTTTCTAAGTGAACAGCTATAAAAAAACAAAAAGATAAAAAAACAACAGCACCGAAAAAGAATATTTTTAGATCTTGAAAATATTGATGCAACCGGGCTTTAAGTAAATAGTTTTTGATTTTCATTTACTGTGTTAAAGCAAAATAGATTATGTTAACACCCATTTTTAGCGCAGCTTCACGTTTTTCCCGCGGGTTGTCATGAACGCTCGAATCTTCCCAGCCATCTCCCAAATCTGCTTCGTAAGTATACAAAATAATTAATCTATCATTTTCAAACAAACCTAATGCTTGAGGTGGCTTATTATTATGTTCATGAATTTTGGGCAACCCATTTTTAAAAACATAGTACGATTTAAAAATTTCGTGATCGTAAGGGAGCTCGATAAAATTCTTATTAGGGTAAACCTTTTTCATCTCTCTTCTAAACGATTTATCCATACCATAATTATCATCTGCGTGTAAAAAAGCTCCATTATTTAACAATGATCTCAAAGCAATAATTTCTTCATCAGAAAATTTAATATTCCCGTGGCCAGTTAAATAGAGATATGGGAAATGAATTGCATTTGCATCTGTAACTTTTATTCTTTCTTCTTTAGAGATGGAGGAAACAGGTGTGTTTTTTGATAAATATTCAAGGAGATTAGGAATACTGCTAGGATCACTATACCAGTCGCCACCACCACCGTAATTAATTCGAGCTATAGTAAAATCTTGAGAAAATATTATTTTAGTTATTAAAAAAAATGTAATTGTCGTTTTCAACATATATAATAATAATATGATTGGGGGAAAAAATCTTAATTTTGATACACATAAGTTAAGGTGAAAATTTTTTCTCTTTTGTTGTAAATAATATTGATTTTATGAAATTTACAGTTACATGAATAATAATAAACTAAGATATATTCTTCTTTTTACTTTAGTAATAGGTTTTATATTTTGTAAAAATGATAATACAGAATCAAAAAAATCAAAACTTTTTGATTTAGTTAAGTTTGATACAAACTCTCCATATGAAACCGGTTATTGGTATGATAAATGGTTTAAATCTAGAGAATTTTCACTTCCAGTTAAAAGGATGCCTATAGAAATAAGGTATGGAGTAGGATTTAATGGGAGTTTTTCTGGAAGCGCAAGAGATCCCTCTGCTAAAGATGAAAAAAAACTAATTACCTATGAGGATAATTCTATAGAAAAAATAAACCAAGATTTTTCAAACTTATGGGGGACTGCCATAGATATAGATGTAATGATGTATAATCTGCCACATTATGTTTTAAATACAAGCTGGTTGAATATGATGACTGGATTTTCTTATCGTAAAAATACGCTTTCAAAACCAGCCACAATCCCCTTTTCTGTTTGGGGGAATATAGATGGAAGGGAGAGTTGGGGCGTTGAAAAGAAATTTTCTCCAACTACAAATGAATTTTTGATAACAAATATAATACAGTGGCAACCATTTAATTCTTGGTATCTTAATTTTCGATATGGATATGGTCTGGCTAGTTCAAAGTTTTATACATCGGACAATAAGACATGGGATGATTCCCCATCGGGTAAGGGGACTTCAATGGCGTTGGGTTTTGGAATACGTTTTATTCTCGACCCGGGAAAAGCGAATAAATTTTCTTTTGGGGTAGACTTCCGTCATTCATATACTAAAATACATACAATAATTGACCCTCAAAATATCACTCCTATAGAAAAATTTAGGCTTACAAATTATGGACTTTATCTAACTCTAGCAGCTTTTTATGGAGGAGACTTGTCCATAGGTGATGAAGCAAAAAGGCTCTATTTTAATCGAAAATATATAAAAGCGCGAAATGAGTTTAGACGCTTTTTAAAACAATATCCAACTCATTCAAATCGCAGAAGTGCAAAAGAATACTTAGAGATATGTGAATATAAGATTCCATATGTAATAATGGAGCAAGGTATTGTATTAGATAGTAAAGGAAAAACAGAAAAAGCTCTTGAAAAATATCTTTATGCAAAATCTTTAGTAAAAAACGATACAATAATTCTGGGTGCACTTGATGGTAGGATAGATCAAATAGCTTTAATTTGGATGAATGAAGCGGAGATGTTATTAACTGAGGAAAAGTATGATAGTGCTTTCAGTTTAGTTAGACAAGTTGCGAAATTTTCTAACCATGGAGAAAGTGCCTTAAGAAGATTTAAATCCTATACTATTTTAGGAAGAGGTAAAGAATATCAAACCGCAGGTTTTATTGGGAAAGCAATGGGTAAATATACAGAAGCTTTACAGATGAATTCTGAGCTATTGTATATGGTAAAGGCTCTACAATATAATGCAGGTATTCAGATGGTAACCATAGCCGGGCAGGCAGATGAGTTTGATGAAATTAATCTTGCAATAGAGGCGCTTATATATGCCAAAGAATTATCGGGTGGAATAGGAGAAAAAAATGAAACCCTGCTGGAAGATTTAAAGAAAAAATCAGATGATTTTGATCAATATAAAATTAGAAATAATATTGAAAAAAGAATGAATAAAGTTAGAAAAGGGAAAGAAGCATCTAAATCAGAATCAATTAGTATTGGTATGAAGTTGCCTAAAGTTCATGAATTACTTGGAGATCCTCATGAAAAAATTGAAAAAAGCAATAAGAATAACAATGATCAGTTGTGGATATATTTTGTAAATAATAAATCATTACATCTATCGTTCCAAAACTATATTTTATACAAAATAGAAGAAATTTAAATATTTATTTAATTATTTAGTTTCAGAATCTGACTTCAGGTATTATAATTTTTTATTTTTACTTAATTAAATAAGATGTGAATTTTGGTAAATAAAGTTTAATTCTTGAATTATGACTTTTAAAACCCCGGCCGCAGGAACTGCAAAAAGCATTCCCATCGGGCCCATTATAATACCACCTAATAATAACGATATCATTACAATTAACGGATGTAAACCGGTGCTTTCGCCAATGACTATAGGAGTAACAAAGTTATTATCAATCTGTTGAACTATAATGAACATTATAATAATATCAATTATAAAAAAAGGAGAGGGAATATTTCCAAAAATCTGGTGTGTAAGCGCAATGTCGTTACCAATATTATTCATAATAGCAATTAAAATGGCAGGTACCATGCCAACAAAAGGGCCGACCATAGGTATTAGATTTGCAAATCCTGCAATTATACCTATAAAAATGATAAGTGTAAGATTTGCGCCTGTTTTATTCAACAGAAGAAGTCCTAAGACAGATAATACGGCGACCATCGTGGCTGCTAATATTTGCCCCTGTAAATATCGTGACACCTGTTTTTCAACGTTATATATTAATCTGAGGCCAATTTCAAAATATTTGTTAGGAATAAATTTTACGATCGATTTTTTAAAATTATAATATTCAACTAAAACAATTATTGTAAAAATTAATGTCATTATTATAATAAATAGAATGTTTCCTGTGGCGCTTACTAAACCCAACATATTTTGGAATAATAAACTTAATGAATTTTGTATACTGATAATTATTTCATTACTATCAGGGATTAGATTTAATAAAAAATCCGGGGTTATTGAATTTAGCTTTTTTGTTAGCATACTTAAACTATTCGCGAATTCTTGTTGTCGGAGTTTTATTGAAAAATCCTTTATTTGAATACTGAAATTTGTCATGAAGACGCCCAAAAACCAGACGATTAAAAATATTGTTGAACCAATAACAGAAAGAACGCTGAAAGCTCTACTTTTTATTCGTCTTTCTAAACTATCCACACTTGGTAAAAAAATTGAGGTAAAAATAAAGGATAGAATTAAAATAATTAGAATGGAAGAAATGAATGGGATTATAATCCAAAATATTCCTAGAATAACTATGGTTAATAATAAGTAATATATTTTTAGCAATGGATCCATTAATCTGATTTTTTCATCAAAATTTTGTTTGATTCGCGTAATCTTTCAGCTAAAACTCTAGATAGGTTCATTAAAATTTTATTACC
>MDTC01178248.1_pt1 | contig 19146 bp, 19 predicted proteins | sample 811181 | NCBI WGS metagenome assembly MDTC01 (sample SAMN05326644, study PRJNA326480) | marine metagenome | isolation source: seawater | place: Pacific Ocean: North | collected 2011
GGCCTGACCGAGCGCCGTCTTGGCCTGCCGGTCGTTGACCTTGTCACCCTTCATCGCGGCCGCCAGCGCAGACTGGTTCGCCATGGGGGTCTCCCTGGTAGGTGGCCGGCGGAAGTGCCGGTCACGAGGAGAAGGTAGGGAGATGGTCGGGGTTGGACCAAGGGAATCGGTTGCCCGGGGCTGGGCAAGGGGAGGGGATGGCGGGGCAAGCGAGGAGAAGTCGTCGACCGCGGATGCCTGTTCGGGCGGCTCGAAGCGGATCGTCCGCTATGGAGGCTGCTTTCCCGTGTTCGGAGTGCTGTGCCGACCGACGGCCAGCCCGAACGTGGGTGATGGAGAGGTCTGCCGGCGGGGTCGCGTCGTGGGCAAGCGAGGTTGGTCGTGCCATTTCATGGTGATCGCGGTCCTCCTGAACGGGCTTGCCCACTGGGAAAGTGACGTTTGACCGTGGGCGGACCCTTGCGTGCAGTGCTGGTGGGGCCGCGGGTAAGCGTGAAAGTTCCGGGACGAAGCGCATTCACGGTCGAACGGGGAGGCTTCGGAACGCCGCTTGCCCGTACTTGCCCGGACCGTGGGCAAGCGCGAAGATCGGCGTCTGGTTGTCTTCGGAGAACGGTGTCAACGGAGAAATCGGACAGATTCTGGCCTGTGCGACATTGGATGGCAGAACGGCCGCAGGCCAAGTTCCCCGAGCCGATTGGAGGCCGCATGCCGCACGCCACCCTCGTCCTGGACACGCTGGACGACATCTTGGACCGGATCCTCGCGCGGGCCGACGAGCTCGCCTACCTGACGCTCACCGACCGTACCGTCAGGCGCGACGAGACCCGGATCGGGAGGTTGGACCTGACGCCGCGAGAGCTGGGACCGTACCTCGATGACGACCTGATGGACGAAGGGCCGGTCGAGTTCGTCGAGCCGACCCAGCTGGACCCCGACGTGCTGGAGCGTGCGCTCCGACGGTGGATCATCGAGACCGCGGAAGCCCACATCGGTGGCCGCGAGTTCGCCCGCTTCCGCCTGCGCGCCTACGCGGTCAAGGGCCACGCCATGATCGGCGGGGGCATGCTCACGGCCGAGCCCCGAACGGACGCGGAGTCGACCGCGCTCGCGTCAGGTCCGGCCGAGCTGCCGGAGCCGATGTCGTTCGAGGAGCTCGAGGTCGAGTCCGCAGCCTCCGGCATGCGGGCGCTCGGCTCCTACTACGCGCAGTGGGGAGCGCTCATGCTGGGCTCGGTACGCCAGCTGCAGCACGTCAACCACTCGACCATCGACCGGCTCAACGCCCAGGTGGGCGAAGCACGTGGCCAGGTCGACGAGCTGCTCGCCGCGCTGCTGGAGACCCGCGCCGCGGCGTCCCTGAGCCAGGTGCAGCAGGACGCGGAGGTGCGGCGGCAGCAGACGAACACGATGCTCGCCCAGCAGGCGATCAACGGGATCGGCGAGGCGGCCAAGGCGTTCGCGATGGCGAAGTCGGGCGTCGACCCGTCACTGGCGAGCCTTGCACAGCGCCTGTCGGGGAGCCCGGACTTGCTGGACGCCTTGCAGGACGACGACGTGCAAGACCTGATGAACGACCCCGACAACCTCAAGGCCGTGGCTGGCATGCTCAAGCAGGCTGCCCAGGCCCAGAAGGCGATGAAGGCCGCGAAGAAGGCGGCCGGTGCCAAGGAGACGAGCGCATGAGCCGACGTAGCGACGAGAGTGACTTGCAGGGGCCCGATGGCTCCGCGTACGAAGAGGCAGCCCACTTCTACGGCCGGGCGCTGGAGCCGGCGGATCGCGCGGCGCTCGATGAGTCCCTGGAGCAGTGGCGAGGGCTCCGGGGTGAGGACCGGACGTTCGTGTTGGCGCACCTGGCGATGTTGCAGCTTCGAGCGATGGACGAGATCTGCGCTGGGCTGGAGCGGCTTGTGGAGCGGGGAGAGCGGGGAGAGCGGGGAGGGGACCTGGGTGACGAGGATGAGGTCACTGAGGAGGTTCAGCGGGCGATGGGAGGAACTCGCGGACATGGCGAAGACGCAGGAGGAGGACCTGGTCTGGAGGCTGCGTAGGCAGGCCTCGGAGACCCAGGACCAGGCGCACGCGCTCGTCGGCGGTGATTCCGAGGCAGCGTCGGCACTGGCCTTCCTCGGAGGCTCCACGGCACGCGGAGCAGGTCAGCACGCTCGGGTAGCCCGCGGACTGGGCGACAAGGTCGGTGATCTGCTCGATGCGTAGGAGATCGCAGCGCTCTACGGCGGCGACGACCGTCCGCCGCCCAGGCCGCACCCGCAAGGGGAGCTCGGTGCCGACCGTGCGCAGCTCCGCCGCAAGGGCAGCGGGGCGCCACCACAGTGTGACAGGACCCTGGCGCAGCCGCGTGGCCTGGTCGAAGTCGAGAGTGGGCAGCACCTTACGATTATCCCGGTGGCTTGCGAAGGAAGGTGCTGGGCCAAAAGCGCGGCATCTGAGTCCCCGCGGAGAGGAGACCAGCACTACGACCTACTGAGCATTTTCTCATGCAACCAGCGAGGGGGCCATTCTCTGGCCGCGTGCGATCTCTCGGTTGCTGGCATAGCGAACCCCTCGTCTTCGACGTGTTGCCCCGTTCTCAGCAGCGCCGTGTCACGACGGGGGACGATGGAGTGCCGTCGAAATGGGGCCTTCCGAGGTGCCCCCTTCACTGGGTGCATCGGTTGCGGTAAAGCGGGGTCCCCGTTGGACAGCGGATCGTCGGTCTACCCATCGGGCCAACCGCAATGCGCTCGTCCCTCGACAACCGCCCCGCCGCCAGGAACCCATGCGCAGTTCTAGCACCGCTCCCCTTCGTGAACTCCTCGACCAGTATCGAGCGGCGGGAGTCAGTCCGCGGGAACGCGGAACGTATTTCGACTTGGAGGGGGAGTGATGAGCGCGAAGGCGGGCGTCGGGGGTCGGCGGACAGAAAATGGACTGAACACGTGTTCACGTGCCCTGGATGGTCTGGGACTCGACCCGGCGCCATCGACGAGCAAGCGGCCCCCCCGCCGGCTACTCTGGGGTTAGGAACGCCGATGTCAAGCCCTATCGACACCATTCGCAAGATGCTGCTCGCCCATCAGGCAGACGACGGGGCAGCGTTTCGCCATGCTGTGGAGGAGTTGATCGGCGAAGAGCGCCGCAAGAACCACCACATCGTTGCGAAGGAGTTGGAACGCCTCCTTGACGGGGGCGGTGAGGTGCGCCGCTTGCGCCCGTTCCGAACCCTCCACGCGTGGGAGAACGAGATCCCGAAGGACGGCGATCGCGGCCTTCCTCTCCTTCACGTCATCGACCCACGGCGCGAGCTCGACGAACTGACGCTGGACGACACCGTCCGGTCAGAGCTGGACAGGTTCGTGCGCGAAGTGAGCCGCGGTGAGCTTCTGCGGGCCCATGGGGTGGCTCCACCCACTCGGATGCTTCTGTGTGGCCCACCCGGGTGCGGCAAAACCTCGGCAGCGGAGGCCGTCGCACGCGCGCTATTGCTCCCGCTTGCAGTGGTTCGCTTCGACGTGGTCATCTCCTCCTACCTGGGTGAAACCGCAGCAAACCTCCGGAAGATCTTCGATTTCATCGGCACGCGCCCCATGGTAGTGCTGTTCGACGAGTTCGATGCCATCGCGAAGCACCGGGATGACGACTTCGAGCACGGCGAACTGAAGCGGGTGGTCAACGCATTCCTACAGCTGATGGACGGAGCGCGCGGCGACAACGTATTGATCGCCGCGACGAATCATCAGGGCATGCTCGACTCGGCGGTCTGGCGCCGGTTCGACGATATCCTCTTTCTCGGGCTCCCCAACGAAGACCAGAGATTGCAGGTCTTCCTGTCCAGTCTCAGGAGCCTGACCATCGATGGATTGCCGCCATGGCGCGAGGTTGCGGGTATGACGGCTGGGATGTCGCATGCCGACATCGAACGGATCTCGAAGATGGCCATCCGCGAGGCAGTGCTGGCTGGTGACGACGCACTGCGCCCGGATAGCATTGTCTCGGCGGTAGCTCGCTATCAAGCACGCATGAGTGTGATACGAACAGCCGGAGCTCAGCCGGTCGATTCCGCCGGTCTGGGCGTCGGAGCGACTCATGCCACACCCGAAGGACAGCCAACGCCTCCCCCATCTCGAGATGCGGAAGGCGGCTCCAACGATGCCAGCACGCAAGCGCCCGCCGCCGCTGGGGGGGCCAAAGGCACCCGCGCGAGGGCCTCGCGACCAGTTCGCCCGAGATCTCGTAAGACGGGTGGGGAAGCTGGTGACGGAGACGAGAAGCAGGGTGCTGGCGGCGGGGGGTGATCCCGCGCTTGTGGTTCGAATGGAGCTGGCGCCCGGCGTCGACCTGAACAAGCTGATAGAGCGCCTGGCCGTTGCAGGCTTGGAAGTTGTCTCGGTCGACAGCAATCGCCAGGTCATCGTGGCATTTCGGGCTGACGACGATCTCTCGAGCTTCGAGGAGGCGATGAACGACTTCTCGGTTGGCCCGCGGCCCGGAGCCAAGACGTCACAGTGGGATGTCCTCGAGTACATCGAACCGGACAGCGTTCGTAGATGGGCGCGGGCTGATCGGATTGGTCCACGCCTTCGGGCGGATCAGGACGTGGTCCGATTCGATCCGAACGACCTGTACAAGCTGGACGTCGAGCTTTGGCATCCGGGGACGACCGACGGCGCCACGGCTGCCTTGGACAAGGTCCAGCAATTCGTTGGCGGCGCGCGCGATCGTGGCGCACGCGTGCTGGACACCTACGTCGGCCGCACGATCTGCTTGGTCCGGGTTGCTCTGCGTGGCGAGGACGTCGATGCGCTGCTCGAGATCTCCGAGGTGGCGGAGGTTGACCTTCCGCCGGTCGTCGACCTCCATCCATCCGGGGAACCGTCCTCGTTCACCGCGCCGCTCCCTCGCCCAGCTCCCCCTCCTGAAGGCGGTCCCCGGGTGTGCGTCCTCGACAGCGGCCTGGCGTCGGGTCATCCGCTCCTTGGTCCGTACGTAGGGGATGCTTCCTCGGTCCACAGCTCGATTACATCCGCCGCCGATCTCCATGGGCATGGCACGGCGGTCGCCGGTGCTGCGGTGTTTGGCGACCTTCGCCGTAGGCTGGAGACACGCGACTTCGACTCGACCATCACCGTCTTCAGTGCTCGCATGTTGGACGACAACAACGAGCTCGACGACGAGAAGTTGGTCGTCAACCAGATCCGAGAGGCGGTCGAGCGGTACCGAGAGCCGCCCTTCAGCTGCCGCGTGTTCAACATCGCGTTTGGTGAGCGCGAGACGTTCATCGCCAAGTCTCGCGGCCGGCAGGGAATCTGGGCGGAAGTCCTCGATATCCTGGCAGTCGAGTATGACGTGGTATTCGTGGTCGCCGCCGGCAACGTGCCTGTCATCACCTCGAACGCCGAGGAGGCCGAGCGCCTTGTGGTGTCTGCCGGTCGCCATCTGCGGGAACCGCAGCACCGACTCGTCGATCCGGCAACATCTGCCCTTGCTGTCACCGTTGGCGCCATATCCGCTCGCGCCCAGACGACGACGCCGAGGGGGGCAGGCGCAGACGACATTCGGAGGCCCGTCGCTCCAAACTCGGGGGATCCTGCTCCGTTCACCCGTGTTGGGCCCGGTGTGTTCGACGCTCTGAAGCCGGACTTCGTGGACGACGGAGGAAACCTCACCTGGTCCGGCTTCGGGTCGTTCCGAACCGTGCACCAAGATGAAGCAAACTCGGTTCTGCTCCTGAACAACCAGATGTCGGGCCTGCGAGGTTGGTTTCGCTACGACGTGGGCACGAGCTATGCCGCACCGCGGGTCGCCCGGGTCGCCGCCTTGGTGGAGCACCGGCTCCGGGTCGACCTTGGCCGCCCTCCCACGAGCAACCTGGTGCGCGCTGTTCTGGGGGCGGGAGCGGTCAGCGCGAACGACGTCGATGAGCACTGTGGCTCGGGCGCCACCGTCAACATGACCGGCTATGGGCGCGTCGACGAGGACTTCGCGCTGTGGTCGTCCGAGAGACGCGTGGTGCTGCTGAGCGAAGAGGAGCTGCCGCTGGACCACTTTGCGATGTTCGAACTACCTGTCCCCGACGAGTTCATGGCGCTTCGAGGTCGAAAGCACCTCACCGCGGCGGTTGCGTACGATCCGCCCACGCGCGCGCGCAGAGCCGAGTACCTGGGAGTGAGCCTCGACTTCAACATGTACCGAGGCATCGACCAGGACGAGCTCTTCGAGCACTACCGCACGCGCAGGAGGGATGAGGGCGTCGTTCCCAAGGTTGACCGCTACAAGCTGGGGATGACTCCAGGGGCAGGTCTGAACCGCGAGTTTCGCTGGAATCGAAGCCGAAGCACGCTTCAAGTCGGGCGGTACTCGTTCCAGCGTACCCAGAAGGACAACAAGTGGTGGCTCGTGGTCCGAGTTCGGCGTCGGTGGGCGCCCCAAGAGTACGAGAACCAGCGCTTCGCCCTGGCTGTTGTCCTGGAGGCGGACGAGGGCGACTTCTACGCGAGAGTGCAGGCACAGCTGCGGGCGCGCAGTCGAACGCGGATCAGGAGGTAGGGCCATGCAGACCACAACACGGTCGGTCCGATGCTTCCCGTCGCCAGGTGGCCACGCCGACGATTGAAGCGGAGCGTCTTCAGACGGGGGAGCAAGAGATCACTCGAGCGTGTTCACATCCGGCCACGCGCTGATTTCCGCCGCCGCCGCCACAAGGTGGTTCGGCCCGCGCCCAGCATCCGCACCCGTCTCCTTCTGCGCGCGGCCTCCTTCAACGGAGCCTGGGCGGGCTGCAGGTCGAGGTCCACGCGTGGACGACCGCGGTGCTTCCGAGCTACGGCTTGGAGTTGGACATGGGCAGTGCGATCGAGCTGCGTGATTCCGCCACGCGGCATTCATGGACCACCCGATACGCCCCCGCCACCCCACTCCGAGCCCGCCGGCTCTCGACGACCCCGCCAGGCAGCACCTTCCGGAGCTCACCGATCACCTGACGCAACCTTCGATCGAGCGCGGTCTGCCCACACCGCACGCGGCCCCGGTTGGTGATCTCGTCAGGCCACCCAGCGAGCTGGAGGTCGGCGTGAGAGCACCACTCCCCGCCGTTCTTGACCAGCCATGCGAGGACGTCGGCTGTCCGACCCTGCAGGCGAGTGGTCGCACCTCGCACGCAGACCATCGTCCCGTCCGGCGAGATGGTCATCGGCGCGCTCAGCGAGGCCAGCGCCATGGCGAGGTCGAGCGGCACATCACCGGACCCAACCAGCGCTCCCAAGTCGAGCTCGACGCCAGACGCCCCGACGCGCAGCAGGTCCGACAGAGCCACAGCCGTGCTCCAGCCGCCAGAGCGGCTCCGCAGTCGAACGCGCCGCGAGGTGCGGCTCTCCCGCTCCATGCAGATCTCCGCACCCGCGGCCTCGACCACCAGCGCCGCGCCGCTCCGCACCAGCGCGTCATCCAGCGCCCGCTGCTGCCGCACGAGATCGCTCCAAACGAGCAGACCTTCGTCTGCAGGGAAGGGGAGGCAGAACCCGTCCACGCAGCACCATCGCAGCTCTCGCCGAGAAGCGACCAGCTCCGCGCCGCCACCGCAGTCGCACGCGCCGTGCACCGTCTCTCCGTCCACCGCGTGGCGGACCTCGACCCACCCGTCGTCGGCGAGGGCTTGGAGCACCTCCTCGCCGACCTGCTCGGCCACGCGCTCCCACGCCAGAACGCTTCCAGACTGCCGCGCGAGCCAGACGGCGGCGGAGCAAGCACCGAGACGTACTCGGCATCGACCGGCGACCATCAGGGCGCCCCTGCGGCGAGGAAGCCGCGCCGGATCAGGAAGTCGCGGACGTGCTCGCCGCCCTTGCGCCAGTCGTAGGCGATCCGGTTCGGAACGGTCAGGTCGACGGAGCGGGCACGTGCATACCCAGGGACTCGCACGCGCAGTCGCGCTCCGAGCAGTTCACCCTCTTGGAGTAGTCGCGACGCCTCGTCCGCTTCAAGCGACTCGAACACGTCAGGGGAGTCGATGGACAACCGCGTGCCGAGCGGCCCAGGTGCGCGCAGGGTGAGGCGGACCAACGTGACGGCGGTCACGTTGGCCGTGGGCAGGAGCGCCCGCCTGCCCAGGTCGCGCAGGGGCTCCAAGGTCAGCAGGTCTCCGCTGCCGAACCAGTCGGGATCGTCGAAGAGCAGCTGTCCGAAGGTCTCGCGGTAGATCCCGAGCGTCGCAGCGTCCCATGCGCCGACTGAGAGCACGCCGGCTCGCACGTCGAAGTGGACGTAGTCGCGGCGTCGGGGGCGCAGTCGCAGCGTGCCAACGGTGGACCCGTCACTGCCTTGGGTGACGGTGTGTACGCACCGGAGGTTGGACCCGTGGTCGACCAGGAAGTGCAATCCGCTGCGGTCCTGGGTGAACAGGACCTGGCAGTGGTCCGTCCTGCCCAGCGCCCCGAACCGTGGGGCCAGGGATCGCTCCACGTCGCTCGCGATGATCCGCATCGGCTTGCTGGCGGCCCCGGAGAAGGTCCTCATCCGACACTGCCGAACGGCTCGGCGGAGCTCGACCGCACGGTTGAACGCGGCAGGCTCGTTCAGCGCGGTCCACAGGGCCAGTCCCCGCGGACCCACGCCGGGTGGCGCAGCGATGCCCTCGGTGGCGAGCGCGTCGCACAGCAGTCGGAAGCCGTGCGAGTCCGACACGTCCGCGATCCGGGTCAACGTGGCGCTCAGGCTACGAGAGAGGGGCTGCCCGCTCAGCAGATCACCCGGCCGGGAGGCGCCAAACAGGGGCAGGGGGGCCAGCTGTTCCCGCTCGACCAGGGCATGCGCCCACGCGCGCTCGGTCGGCCCGAGGGTGGTGAGGTCGTGCAACGTGGCAACGGCAGCGAGCATCCAGCCTCCAGTGTGAGGACAATATCTGGATGAAGTGCCAGAATTTGTCCTGGTGGCTAGTGGGTGTCCGGAAGGGGCGACGAGGCTGAGGAGGTAAGTATTCTCGTTCTAGCTTGCGAATCGTGGTTCAGGTTGCGTGTTTGTCGGACGCCCACCTAGCCAGACCCGCTCGAACGGGGGCCCACAGCCGACGTCCATCCGACGGAAGGTCCTCGGTCGCCAACGTAGGTTCAGGGCGTGCGGAGGGAGGATGACCCCCGCCGACATCAACAGCCCTGCTGCCCACGGTACGTCCGTGGCAGCCCAGTCCTCGTGCGACCGCACGAAGTGGAGTGACCATGACCGTTGTGCCCCTGTGTCTGCCGACTGCCGCAGCTCCGGCCGAACCGAGCAAGCCCGACGAGGTCGAGCGCAAGGAGCTCGCCCGGGAACTGCTGGAGGTCGCGGTGGGCCTGCACCAGGCCGGCGTGCTCGACGATTCCGCGCTGCTCGCCCACCGACTGGTAGCCCTCGAGATGGCCCTGGACGTCAAGCTGCTCTCGCTGCGGCCGACGGCCCACGGCTTTCGTACGCCGACCGAGATCGCCGAGTACCTCGGCGTCACCGCCAACCGCATCGGCCGGACGCTCTCCACTCTGGGTCTGCGGCAGGTGGCTCCGGGCCAGGCCGTGCGGGTCGTACACAAGATCGGTGGCCGATGGGTGCTGGGCTGGGCCTACGGGCCGGACGTGGTGGTGAAGCTGGCGGAGCACCTGCAGGTGCGGAGCGCGGCGTGAGCCGGGTGTGCCTCGGCGCTGAAGGTCAGCTGCGGCTGGTTGAGTGGCTCGCCGCGCTGCACACCGTCGCGGGTGGGTTCACCCAGGCGGTGTTGCCGGATGGACGCTGGGGGACGTTCCTGGCGTCCGACCCAGAGCTGCAGGGCGTGGTCCGTGCACCGGGCGTTCGAATCCGCGTTCGCGGAGTCGGTGGGCGGGCCACGCACCGCCCGACCCTCGGCTGGCACGCGCGGCGCCCGAGGCTGCTCGACGTGCACGCGCGGGGTCCGAGCCTCTGCGCGTCCGGGGATGGCCTGCTGGTCTGGACCCCCCAGGGCAAGTCGACGCTCGTCGCGGACGGCTCGCTCGATGGCGGCGATGACTGGCTCGACCTGTCCCGCGTGGTCGCCGTGTCGATGCCGGCCGACCGATCGGTGCTCGAGAGCCCGTTCCTGCTCGCCGCCTGAACTGAACCCCAGTCCGAGCCCGTGAGCTCGCCGCTGGCGAGGACGGGAGGAGTGTGTCTGTGTTCCTCGAAGCCATCGACCATGATGACGAGTTCGCCACCACCCGGATGTGGCTCACCAACGAGCTGCCGGACGACATCGACGACTGGCCGGACGGCTGGCGCCTGCGCCTGGAAGAGCGCCAGGACGCGCTCGCGGACAGCGAGGAGCTGGAGGCCGATGAGGCGCTGGCGCTGGCCGAGGAGCTGGTGCGACGGGAGTTCGACGGCGTTGATGTGTCGGGCCGTGCGCGATGACGGACGTTGATCCTCATACCAAGGCAGTTCTCGCTGCCGTGCTGGAGCTGGCTCGCACCGGCAAGCTCGGTGACCTGCTCGCCTCGGTTCCGGTCAAAGGCCTGCGGGAGGCGGCCGACGTGCTCCGGGTCGGCCGCGCAGCCATCGCCGCGAAGATTGAATCCCTGCCCCCTCACCGTCGCCCGGCGGACGTCGGCGGCACGGACCGGCCCCTCTGGTGGTGGCCGTCTCGCGAGGCCTGCGTCGCGTGGTGGGCCGACCTGCATCGGGTCGAGCCGCCGAGGCCCAGAACGAGGAAGCGCCCGTCGGTGGCGAAGGCCGACGGGCGCTCGTTGGCGGCGAGGCTGGCGGACCTGGGTCGCTAGCAGCACGATACCTGACGTGTACACGTCAAAAAGTGCTGATCACCATTGCGCTAGTTCTACCACGCCTCTACTGTAGCAGCGGACGCGAGGTGAGACGCTGTGGGGAATCGAACCCCAGTGCCCCGAATTGCAAGTCCGGACCCGACACCAGTCGACAGCGTCAAACCTCGCGTCCTACCCCCTCAACCCGGCACTCGTCCGCACACGGCGCAGCGGCCGAGGTGGCGGGGGTAGCAGTTGTCGCAGTGCCCACACCTTGTGAGGGCTTGTGGATCTGTGGCCTCCCAAGTGCCTCGGCCGAGCTTCTCAACGAGACCATGCCGACTCAACGTGCGGAGCGCGTTGTGCGTGCGCTTGGTGTTGTCTCTCGACCGCTCGCCGAAGGCGAGTTCTCCGATCTCCGGCACCGGTGCTTGTGGATTTTCCCACACCAACTCAAGCACCCGTTCCGTGGTTGGAGACGCCCTGGGGCTGACATCTGGTAGCCCGTCTCCCTCGCCGTCCAAGACGGCCTTGAACTGCTGCTCCAGGCGACGGATCCGTCCATCCAGTCCGTCGCGCTGGCTGCGGAGCCGTTGTAGCTGTGCCGCGATGGCCTCAGCGCGTCGGTAGTCTGGCCTGGACATGATGTCTCCAGAGTAGTGTCTCATCATAGCCGGTTCTGGCGCCCGAGATCCAGCTTTCATCCTCAGTTTTCGGGATCGCCGGGATCACCGGGATCAATTGGCGATGGCTACGGTAGGTAGGGTTGCATGACGTGTCTCAACGTGAGTGAGACTGTCTCACCGAGCTAGCGGTACCACCTTTGCGGCAGCCTGGTCCGGACACCCAACTCCCGGCACCAACCGCACCGCCTCTACCAGCTCCGCCCAGTCCGCGTCGTCGTAGTGGCCGTCCCGAACGGTCTTCGCGGCATGTCCAACCAGCACGTCGATCACCCGGTCCTCCACGCCCTTTCGGCGCAGGTGACGCTGGAAGCCTGCGCGAGCCCAGTGAGACAGCTTCCTGTTGCCCCGGCGCGCGTCTCGCCAGATGTCGGGGCGGATGTCGCCCGCACCCTCTGCGGCCTCCATGATGGCGGCGAGCGTCGGCACGGACGGCATGGTCTTCAGGAGCGGTCCCTCTTGGCGCTCTCCCACGAGCTCGCGGAGCAGGGGAGCGAGGACCGGAGCGACTGGGACTGTCCGACCCAGCTTCTCCTTCTTGGACTTGCCGACCCGCACGTCGAGCGTGGGCACCGGCGAGTCAAGTCCGTGCAGGTGCTCCACCCGGATCCCCTTGACCTGGGAGATGCGGAGGCCAGTCGCCCGCATGATCTCGAGCAGCGAGCGAGCGTTGGAATCGCTCCGGGGAACGATGCCGGCATGGTGGAGGATCGCGTCCATCTCACGCATGGTCGGCGCCTTCATCGGCCGGCCCCCGGTCTCGACCGACGGCACGACCAGTGACTTCGTCTTCGGGGGAGCGCCGAGCCCTGCGACGGCGCCCGTGTCCGAGGCCCACGCCCAAGCGCCCCAGAGGGTGCGCATCACCTGGGCCTGGCGCGACTGCCCGGCGCCGGACGCCTCGACCCGAGCCTGCAAGCGGTCGCACAAGTCGATGCTGAGCAGGTCCGCCGGGATGGGGGTGTCGTTGGGGAGTCCAGCCAGCGCGCGGATCTCCGTCTCGATGCGCTTCAGGTTCAGGGCGTCCAGGTCACGGGTGCCGTCGCTGACGCGCTTCTTGGTGATTCGCCAGTTCGCGTAGCCGACGAACGCATCCCGTAGGTCCCCGACCGCGGGGCGCTCGGGCTGCACGGGGCGCTGGGCCGCATCTGTCGGGCGCCTGAACGTGCCTGAGAGTTGCAGGGACTCGGAGACACTGAGGGCCCAACGGTTGGCGTCAGCGGCAGTGCCGTAGATCGTCCAGCTCTGCGCCACGCGCTCACCGTTGACGACCTCCCTCCAGCGCAGCCGGTGCCGACCGCCGGAAAGGGCGGTGACGGAGACGCCCGGGTGGGCCTCTGAACGGTTTCGGCGAGCGGCCATGGCGGACTCCGTGACACAGGTTTGTGTCACCCCTTGTGTCATGTGTCGCGACACAAGACAAGCCCATCCGATGGCGCTCGCCGATAATTCCGCCTGGGTCTACTCGACCTTGAGGGTGCCCTTCATCATCATGTAGTGGCCGGGGAAGGTGCAGATGTACTCGTACTCGCCGGCGGGCAGGTTCACGACCACGGTGGTGGTCTCGCCGGGCTTGGCGAGCTTGGTGGCGGCCAGGACCTCGGGGATCATCGGCACGTGGTCCTTGTCCATGGGGACCTGCATGCCGGCCTTGCCGACGGTCTCCATGCTGCCCTTCTTCACGACGACCACGTTGTGGATCATCGCGGGGGAGGTGGCGTTGTTGACCATCTTGATGCGGGTCGGGGTGTCGGCCTTGATGACCAGCTCGGTCTGCTTGTAGGCCATGTTGTCGCCGTCGGACTCGACGATGACCTCGGGGTGCTCGGCGCCGTCGTCGGCACCCACCACGATGTTGGCGGCGGGAGCCTCCTCGGTCTTGGGCTCCTCCTTGGGGGTCTCCTCGGTCTTCATCTCCTCCTTGGGCTCCTCGGGGGTCTCGGGAGCGGGGGTGCCGGCGCAGGCGGCGAGGGAGAGGGCGAGAGCGGTGATGACGAGCGAACGCATGAATCCTCCGGAATCCAGGGTGCGGCGATGGGTCGCGCAGTTCCGTTCGCCGGCTGACTACGACACAGTGTGTGTCTGCGCAAACGTTCTGCTGCAGATGGTTGCAGGTGCGGCGAGGTGCCGCGCAGCCCGACGTGGCCTTGTGGTCCTACGCCGCCCCGATAACGGCACGGTTCAGGAGGCTCCCATGCGCACCATCATGATCCCCGCTTCGATGCTGCTTCTCGCGGCGTGCGGCGGCACCCCCACCCCCGCCGAGACCCCCAAGGACGAGGCCCCGAAGGAGGAGCCGACGGCCGAGCCGAAGGACGAGGCGAAGCCCGCGGGCGACCCGACCGACGCGGCCTCCTTCGACGCGCTCGACGCGGACGCCAAGCACGCCTTCCTCATGAAGAAGGGCGAGGAGGTCTACACCAGCAGCACGCTGGCCTGCCAGACCTGCCACGGCGCCGACGGCAAGGGCACGCCGCCCGCCTTCCCGCCGCTGGTCGGGCAGAAGGACATGATGGGCGACTGCGTCAACCACGCTGCCATCGTGATCTACGGCCTGCAGGGCGAGATCGTGGTCGACGGTCAGACCTACAACGGCGTGATGACCCCCCAGGGCGACATGCTCGACGATCTGCAGATCGCCGCGGTCGCCACCTACGAGCGCAACACCTGGGGCAACGCCTTCGGCGACTGCACCCCGGCGGACGTGGCCAAGGCACGGGCGGAGAACCCGCTGAAGTAGGGCGTCAAAGGCGGGTTGTGGTCGCCTAGAGCGCGGTCCAGCCCACCGACGGAACGCCGGATCCAGCCGGCGGCGGGTTGGCGCCCACCATGTACAGGGCGCGCCGGTTCGCCGCCTCGTCGACCCCGTCGGCGGTGGGCACGGCGAGCAGGTCCTCGCCGAAGCCGTGGTAGTAGATCGGCTTGCTGTAGCCGTGGCTGCGCAGCCAGCGGGCGATCGAGCGGGCCCGGCGGCGGGACAGGTCGCGGTTGCTGGCCTTGTCCCCCTGGGTGTCGGTGCAGCCGGCGATGTAGAGCTTGACCGGCACCACGTTGCCGTACTTGTCGAGCACGTCCTGCAGCTGCTTCAGGGTGGACTGCAGCTTGGGCTCCTCCGACGCGCGGATGACGTCGCTGTTGGTCTCGAAGAGCACGTCGTCGTGGGGGATGTCGAGGAACCAGGGCGAGTAGGTGAAGCCGGCCCAGGCGGACTCGCCGTTGAGCTTGATGTCCAGGAGCACGACGTCGCCGGGATCGCCCACCCAGGGCACCTCGATGGTCCCGGGGCCCGCGCCGATGGGCACGCGCCGCTCGTCCAGCTTGGCCTTGTGGGCGCCGTAGGCGATGATCTCGGCGTCGTTGACGTGGGCGGTGACCTCGACGGTCAGCGTGCGGGCCTTCACGTCGGCGCTGGCGTGGGAGAGGTCGACCTTGAGCGGGGCGCCGAAGCTCCAGCTGAACGGGACCTTCACCTCTTCGGTGGTCGAGTCGGTGAACTCGGCCTGGACCCAGGCGGTGGCGTCGGTGACGGAGTTGTCGCGGCGCCACTCGAAGCGGGCTGCCTGGCCGGCGCCGACGCCGGACTTGTTGAACTCGTACGTCTGCCCGCCGGCCTCGATGACGACCCGCAGCGAGCGCACCGCACGGCTGGGAGTGACGATGAACGCCGGGTTTTCGCCAGGACCGGGCGCTGGGGAGTAGCCGAAGCCCAGGTCGCCCGCCCAGGCGGAGACGGTGGCGAGCAGGGCGGCAGCAGCGAGAGCCAGGCGGCGCAGCATGGGTCCTCCACGGTCGGGGAGGCTAACCCACGACCGTCCCCAGACCGTCCTCGTCGGGGCGGGTTCGGCATGGTCCTGACAGTTGACGGGCCCCCCCCTGCGTCGTACTTGGGGGGAGCGTCGCGCGGCAGGCCTGCCGTGCGCGCAGCCGGTGTGAGGGCCTGGGACGTCGCCACTGCGCCACGTCCCGACGCGGATCGAGCCGATCTGCGGGTTCCGCCGGCGCGCGGTCCACGGATCGTGCTCCATCGCTGCACCGCGGTCGTCGTGTTCGTCCACACGATCCACGTCGTGCGCGCAACCCCATGGAGGTCGTCATTCCCGCCACAGCCGCCGCTCCCGTCAAGAGGCTCTTCCAGCTCACCACCGGCCGCGAGACCGTGACCGTGCACGGTCGCGCCAGCGCCGTCGAACAGGCGAAGGAGCTCTCCCAGCGCTCCCGCCGCCCGGTCTCGGTCGAGAGCACCGATGGTGCCGTGAAGATGCAGTTCTCGAACGGAGGCCTGCAGACCTACCGGATGGAGACCTCGCGACACTGATCGCGAGCGACCGTCCGTGCTGGAAGCCCCGGTGGTCCGTCCGCCGGGGCTTCTTCGCTCAGAGCAGTGCGTCGAGCTCGGGAATGGCGCGATTGGCCGGGGCGATGACGGTGAAGCCGAAGGTGACCGCGGCGCGCTGGCCCGCCGGGACCTCCAGCGTCCAGCACAACTCGCCCTGCTCGACGGTGTGGGGCGTGGTGCCCTCGAGCATGCGCACGTCGATGTCGGCGTCCTCGCTGATCGGGGCCAGGTCGCGCAGATCGACGGTGCGAGCCTTGTCGGTCGGATTGGCGACCTCCAGCTCGAAGCGGAAGGTGTAGCGGTGCTTTCGGCCGGAGAGGTCGCGGCGGCGCTCGACGATGCGGCGGGAGACCCGGACCCGGTCGTCGGTTCCCAGGGAGAGCTGCAGGGTCTCCCCGGGCAGGGCGCGCTTCATGGGGCCGGTCGCGACCAGCTGACCGCCCACGTAGGTGTTGGCGGTGCCGGCGAGCAGGGGCACCGAGCCGCCGAGACGCACGGTGCCCTCGCGGAACACCCGGTCGACCGCGCGGGGGGCGGCGGTGAGGGCGGTGCTGACGCTGTAGCGCTGCACGCCCAGGGGGAGGCGCTGGGCGCTGCCGTCGCCGACCACGGTCCGCTCGCCGGGGAGGCGGAAGACGACGGTGCCCGAGCCCGCGACCTCCGCGTCGAGGTCCTCGCTGATGAGGTCGCTCTTCTGGGTGGGCACTCCGGTGCTCGTGCCCTGGGCGCCGACGCCTGCGGTGAGCCCGCCGCCGACCCAGCCATCGCCGAGCCGCCACGGGGAGAGCTCGGGGAGCGCGCCGCCGACGTCGGGGGCGGCGGTCGACAAGGAGATGGGCGCGTCCTTCCAGACCTCGCCGGTGCCCTGGGCGACCACGCCGATGTAGCCGATGGTGAGCTGGTCGGTGTCGGGGTCGTAGCGGAGGTCGTACGACGGGGTCCAGCCGGCCCCGATGACGGCGTAGCGCAGATCCAGGCTCACTTCGCCGGCTTTGGCGACCTTGACCGAGACCTGGACCGACTTGCCGGTGGCGATGGGGTTGTCGAGCTTGACCAGCAGGGGGCGGATCACCTCGTCGAGCTCCTTGGCCTTGTCCTCCTGCTCGCGGAGCTGGCGGGAGAGCCGCTGCTCGGACTGGTCGACGAAGGTGAGCATGGCCTCGATCTCGCGGACCGGGGGCGGGCCTTCCTGGCCCTGGGCGAGCACCGCGCGGCGCAGGGCGGTCCGCTGGGCGAGCAGGGCCTCGATGCGATCGCGCACCTCGCCGAGCGCGTCGAGGTGGGTGCGGAGCTCCTTCTCGATCTCGTCCTGGCGGGCCTGATCGACCTCACCCTGGCCCGAGGTGACCTCCACGCCCAGGAGCGTGGCGCCGCTGGCGCCGGCGACCAGGGTGGTGTCGAGCATCGCGGGCGGCAGGCCCTCGAAGGTGATGGTGTGCACGCCAGGTTGGAGCTTCTCCGCCCGGGTTCGCGTGACGAGCGCCCGGTCGCGGAACACGGTGACTGCGGCCACCTCGCTGTTGGGCTCGAGCGGCAGGGGCGCCTTGGGGGCCACGACCAGCTGGTTCGCGGGGGCGGGGCGGCGGGCGGCCCGCTTGTCCAGCTCGCCCTCGACCTCGTCCATGTCGAAGGAGAGCTTCATGCGCTCCTCCGCCATCGCCTCATAGTCCTGGGCGTGGGCGGGCAGTGCGTGCAGGGAGAGCAGGGTGGCGAGAGCGAGCATGCGCGACATGGGACCTCCGTGGCCTTCGTGGACCGCGGAGGGACTGTCGGGTTCCCGTCAACACCTGTCAGGCCGCCATGGAGCGCTCGACCGAGTGCAGATCGGCCTTGCGCCACGCGAGCATGCCGCCGGCCATGTTGTAGACCTCGCGGAAGCCCTGCTCGATGGCGATCCGGGCGCCGCGCTTGGAGCGGCCGCCGCTGCGGCAGATGAACAGGGTCGGCTTGGACTTGTCGAAGCGTGCCAGGCGCGCCTCGAAGTCGGGCTCGGCGATGGGCACGTGGTGGGCACCGTCGATGTGGCCCAGCTCGTCGGTCCACTCGCGGCGGGTGCGCACGTCGATGAGCACGACCTGCTCCCGGCGGCGCCAGGCCTCGTGCACGTCGACGTCCTGCACGCTGACGCCGGTGATGACGCCGATGAGCGTGGCGGTCTCGCCGCTGTGCCGCTCCATGGCCTGCTGGATCTCGGCGCGGGCGCGCTCGGTGTCCTGCACCTGGGTCGCGGCGGACCGCACGAGCTCCTGGGAGGTCTCGCGGACCTCGGAGACGCGGTCGGTGACACGGCCGAAGCGCTGCTGCACCCGGCCGACCTGGGCGGTGCGGTCCTCGATGCGCTCGCGGGTCTCGGACGTGAGCGTGGTGAGCTCGACCAGGCCGCTCTTGACGAGGGTGTCGATGTCGCCGGCGACCCGGGCGCCCGAGCGGGCGAGCTCGCGCATGCTGGTCGCGACCACTTGGAAGCCCTGGCCCTTCTCACCGGCGCGGGCCGCCTCGATCGCGGCGTTCAAGCCGAGCATCCGGATGTCGGTGATGATCTCGGAGATCGCCTCGATGCGCTCGTGGATCTGCTCGAGGGAACCCAGGCTCTCGTTGAGGCGGGAGTTGACGGCGAGCAGGCCGCGGAGCTCGGTGGCGAGGCCGTCCAGCTCGCTGCGGCCGGCGTCGGCCTCGGTGTCGAGGAGGTCGAGCATGCCGCGGACGTGGACGAAGCGCTCGGACTGCTCGTGGGACTGCTCGCTGACGCGGGTGAGGAGGGCGGTGGCGTGCTCCAGTGTCTGCGCCTGCTTGTTGGCGTGCGCCACGACGAGGCGGCGGACCTCGTCACTCTGGCCAGCTTCCTTCAGGGTCATCGATGAGCCTCCCGGTGCCCTGTCGGACCGCGGCCGGGGGAGTTGAGGCTGGCGGGGTGGCGGGTCGAGGTCGGTGGCGGTGGCGGTGGCGGGTCGGTGGCGGTGGCGGTGGCGGGTCGAGGTCGGTGGCGGGTCGAGGCGGCACTCGGCACAGAGGCACAGAGGCACCGAGGGGTTCGCAGAGAGGGAAGTGGTGCTTTGATCGGCTGTTTTCACCGCGGAGAAGCGGAGGGCCGGAGATCTGACGGAGGCGGGCGTGGCGGGTCGTGGGTCTGGGGGAAGCCGGCCGAGAGGGCCTGTGGAGTCTCTTCCGTTCGGAGGCTCGTCGTCTTCTTGATCGCCAGAGACGACATCGTCGCTGCCCGCCCGTCCGCACGAGTCCCTGGAATCCAACCGCCAGCACACCCTCCTGCGCACCCACGCCTCCTTCCTCCGTCAGATCTCCGGTCCTCAGCTCCTCCGTGTTGAAAGCCGGCCTTCGACCCTCCACAACCCCCGTCGGGTAGACCGGGGGATTGCTCCCCCGGCCCCCC